>Ga0075152_10000942_pt1 | contig 21091 bp, 12 predicted proteins | sample JI61114C2DNA_FD_70964 | JGI IMG/M metagenome (GOLD analysis project Ga0075152, IMG submission 70964) | Wastewater effluent complex algal communities from Wisconsin, to seasonally profile nutrient transformation and Carbon sequestration -... | ecosystem: Engineered > WWTP > Effluent > Algae...
GGCATGTACCCTATTGTATTTCCAAGTTTATCATTTGATGATATTGGTGTGCTGGGTATAAAACACAGCACCAGTGCTAACGATGGTGCCGGTATATATGGTTGGAGCCAGGGCGGTGCAGGGAGCAACTATGGTGTGTATGGTACTTCAACTTCATCATCAGGCATTAACTATGGCTTATATGGCAGAACAGTTTCTACTAACAGCAGCGGTATTAATTATGGTGTTTATGCAGATGTAACAGGTGCTCTCGGCAACTATGGTGTGTATGGCAAAGTGGTTACATCATCGGGTCAGTATGGTTATGGCGTGTTTGGTTCTGCATCTGGTACAGGCACCAACTATGCAGGCTTCTTCAGTGGCCACACTTATGTAGGTGAGGATAATGAAGCGCTTACCATTTCAGGTACAAATCCATATATTCAGTTTAAGGACGGCGCAACAGAAAATGCATATGTACGTGCAAACGGCAGCGACCTGTTGCTCGCCACCAACTCTGGCAATGCAAGCGGTAAGGTTGTGCTTCGTACGAATGGTGTGGGTCGTTTATGGGTTGATGCAAGTGGCAATGTATCCATTGGTAGCAGCGCAAAAGTTGCCACAGGGTATATGCTAAGTGTGGTGGGTAAAGTAATGGCCGAAGAGGTACGCGTTGAACTAAATGGCACCTGGCCCGATTATGTTTTTGCCAAAGATTATAAATTAATGCCGTTGCAAAACCTTAAGAAATATGTACTCGAAAACAACCACCTGCCCGAAGTACCCGCTGCAGAAGAAATGAAAGACGGCATTGAAGTGGGTAAAATGAATAAAATACTGATGCAGAAAGTAGAAGAACTTACACTGTACATTATTCAGTTAAACGAAGAAGTGCAGCAGTTAAAAAAACAAAACAAATAATTTATTAACCGGTAAAAAGCAGTAAATAAATTTTATGAGCCGGGCATAGGTACAATTGGCATCTTCGTTGCGTCGCACTCTTGTACATTCTGAAGTAAATGCAGCTTTTACCGAAGCGAATTAAACCGTTCACAAACTATAATTATTTGTATGAAAAAGAAATTGATTTCAGTGTTCGCAAAGGCATTCACCGAAAAAATAAAGCATGCAATAAACATAAGTTTACTGCTCGCCATTACACAGCTTACAATGGCGCAGCAAAAAATTACGACAGAAAACCATATTTGCGATGTTACAAAAGGTGAAATGATTGAAGTGGAACAACAGGTAAGGGTGAATATTGCAAAACTGAAAGCTGCCGGTAAACTCAATTTTAAAAAAGATAAACCTGTAAGCGAAACAAATAATAACAATGCAGCAGCAGCAACCAACATACTGTTTCGCTGGCCAATGACTACCGCAGCATACCGCGATTTTGCCTCATGGCATATTACCAATTTCGTTGACCTTAATCCTGATGAATTCCTGGTAGGCGATTATAATTGCGGACAAAGAACCTATGACGGCCATGCTGCAATTGATATTTGTATAGACCCATACAGGTGGGAACTTAAAAACAACGGTTTTGTAAGAGTGGTTGCGGCAGCAGATGGTATTATTGTTTTTAAACACCAGGGCGAGTTTGATGAAAACTGCGGCAGCCTTGACGATTGGCAGGGCACAACAGGCAGGGGCAATAACCTGGTAATACTGCATGAAGACGGCAGCACCGCAAGCTTCTATATGCACATGAAAGACGGTTCACTTACATCTAAAGAAGAAGGTGATCTCATTAGCTCCGGAGATTATATTGGCACAGTAGCAAGTGCAGGCCGTTCTTCTGAACCGCACCTGCATTTTCAGGTAAATACAGGCTATATAGACAGTGCCAATGGTAATGATGAAACGGGAGACCGCATTGACCCATTTGTGGGTTCCACCTGCACAGAAGCAACTGCAACTTCATGGCTTAACCAGCTTCCGTATAACGATCCTGCTGTGTTAACATTGGAAACACATGGGGCTGCACCCGGTCAGTATTTTGATGTGTGCGATCAAACCATAACGCTGGATTATGATAATTCGTTTTCAGCAAATCAAACAATATGGTTCCGCTCAAAATTCAGGGACTGGACAGATGGCAGTACCATTACCCATAATATCTACAAACCAAATGGTACCCTTTGGCATAGCTACACCAGAACCAATATTTCTGATTACCGGAACTATTTTCCCACAGACCAGTCTTACACTGTTTCCAGTTTTGAAAATGCTGGTACTTACAGGTACACCGTAACATTTGGAGGAAAAACCTACTCGCATTATTTTACTATAGGTTGTCAGCCGGATGCTGTTTTGGTAAGTGCGGTTACCGGTCATAAAGGCACAATGGTTAGTAATACCATAAGTTCTACACAAACCATTACAGCGTTTTCCTCCAACTATATTAAGTATATGGCAGATGGGCATGTTACACTCAACCCGGGTTTTTTTGCCCGTGCAGGCTGTCGCTTTGTTGCCAATACAGAAGGTTGCAATAAAAGTACACCTTCTTTTAATAAAGTTGATGAAACACAAACAGCAGCAAATGCCGCAAAAGAACCACTTATTGCAAATGAAAAAACGCAAACAGGTGTAGCTGTATTTCCCAACCCCTCCGCAGGTGTATTTACCGTGCGTTACCGCAATAACAAAAAGTTTACAGCAACAGTTAGTATACGCAATATGTTAGGGCAGGTTGTGCATTCTATTCCTGCACGTGAATATCAGCGTGAATTGCAGCAGCAGATAAATCTTACAGGCAAACCAAAAGGCATATACCTGGTAGAAATATTAAGCGGCAATAAAAGGATAACAACAAAAGTGCTTATTCAGTAAACACTGTTCAATATTGCCATAAAAACAGAACGTACACAGTAATTTTCTGCCGGATGCTGTATTTGTTGTTCATTAAAGTTGTAGAGCACAAGTGAGTGACACAACAGTTGATGCCATGAAAGACCGGGGTTTGTTACATAAATAGTTACTAAAATGAGTTAAACTAAAATCATTTATTATGAAAAAAAAATTGATACCAGTGTATGCAAGGGCATTCACTGAAAAAATAAAATATGTTTTGTTCTTTTGTCTGGTGTTTACATTCACTCAAACAGCAACAGCACAAACACAAAAAATACCACCGCAAAAAGAAAAAAATATCTGTGGTATCTCATCAAAATACTCAACATTTATAAATAAAAGGGTAAGTGAAAAAATTGCGCTGTTAAGGGCAAATGGAAAATTAAAAAACACTGCACCGGAAGGTTTAAGGCAGGCAGGCACACTTGCCACACCGGTATCATTTCGTTTTCCACTGGCAGATATTAAACACAGGGATTTTGCATCCTGGCGTATGTTTAATTATGTAGACCTCGACCCGGATTCATATGATGACGGGTATAATACTAACCCCAATGAAATTGGAGATTACAATTGCGGCGACAGGTGCTACGACTATCATTCAGGCATTGATATACTGCTTGAACCTTATTACTGGAAAGAGCAAACAGAACAAAGCATTTGGGTAATTGCAGCCGCACCCGGCGTAATTGTTGATAAACATGATGGTGCATTTGATGAACAATGCGATCCCCCTGCATCTGTTTGCAGCTCTGAACCCGATAACCGCGGTAATTATGTTGTGATACTGCACGATGATGGCAGCACGGCCTCTTTCTACATGCACATGGTGCAAAACAGCTTAACCACAAAACAGGAAGGCGACAGGGTTTACGCAGGCGATTACCTGGGCATAGCTGGCAGTTCGGGCTGCTCATCCGGGCCGCACCTGCATTTTGAAGTGCGTACAGGATATATTGATGCTGGCAGCGGTTATGAAAATACAGGCACTGTTGTAGATCCTTTTGCAAATGGTTCCTGTGCAGTTTCGCCCAGCAGTTGGTGGATAACCGAACCCCCGTATAACGACCCTGCTGTACTTACCATGGAAAGCCATTATGCAGATCCGGAGTCTTTTACAGAAGGCAGCGACTGGTGCGATCAAACACTTTCATTATACCCCGATAATACGTTTACAGACGGGCAGCAATTATTTCTGCGTACAAAATTCAGGGACTGGAATGATGGGAGCACAGTTAATTTCAGTATTTATAAACCTGATGGTACTTTATGGCGCCAGTACACCAGGACTAACCCAGGCGGCAACCGTGGTTATATTCCTACTGATGCCATTTACGCATTTACTTCATTAGATCCCGTGGGTACTTACCGTTACACAGTAACATTTGGTGGTAAAACATACTCACATTATTTTACCAAAGCCTGCCAAACATCCCTCGGTCTTAGTGGTGCTGTAAGCGGGCAAAAAGGCTATATGGTTAGCGACTTTATTTCATCTTTTCAAACCATCGCCGGTGTTTCCACCAATTACCTGAAATATATGGCAGATGATCATGTTACACTAAGCCCCGGTTTTAGGGCTTCGGCAGGTTGCAAATTTGTAGCAAATACCCAGGGTTGCAACAACAGCATCAATAAACCTGCACAAAGCCCAGTTGCCACAACCAATGAAACCCAAAATGAACAGGTAATTGCAAACAAAGATGTAAAAGGGCTGGCAGTTTACCCCAACCCATCAACAGGTGTTTTTTCTGTGCGTTACCAAAACAGTAAAACATTTAATGCCACAATTGTGGTACGCAATACTTATGGCCAGGTGGTGTACACATCGCAGTCAATAAAAAATATTACAGCGCTGCAGCAAAACATCAACCTTTCAAACAAGCCAAAAGGGATATATATTGTTGAAGTAAATACAGGCGAAAAACGCGTAACAGCGAAATTGGTTTTACAATAATATTTTTGAGCGGTAAAAGGCAAAGTACACAGCCGGAAATGGCAAGATCATTCTATAAAAATTATACAATTGATTTTGCTTTCCGGCTGTGGTATTTTATGGCATCCCCTGTTGTGTCACTCACTTGTACGTTCAGGAAGTAGCGCAGCTTTTACCGAAGTGTGGAATGAAGCGAAAAGCCGCGGCACTTAAATGCAGGTATTGTATTTTATCTACGCTTAGGTAAAAGTTCAGTCAAATACAAATGTACAAGTGTGCGTTCCGATGAGACATACGGAATTAAAACGCAAGGAACGATGATAAAAGCATCTGCTGCCGGCAAAAAAATGCATTTCTTCTTTGTATTTATTTGTGCCCATTCCAGCCGTTCAGCAGCAAAAGAATAGTGTCATAAATTTTGTCCAGTTCATTATCTGTAATGCAATAGGGCGGCATAATGTACACCGTGTTGCCCAATGGCCGCAGGTAAACACCATGTGTAAAACAGGTTTGGGTAATTGCAGCACTTATATTGTTGAGGTATTCATCTTTGCCCTCTGCAATTTCGAAAGCGAGTATGGTGCCAAGGCTGCGCAGGTTTTTATAAGGCAGTACGGAGGTATTAAAACTGCTTTCAATTTTTTGTATAAAATTTTTATTTGCCTGGGTTATGCGTTCAACAGCATCAATGGTTGCGGGCAGCAACAGCAAATCCATACTTGCCAATGCGGCAGAACATGCAATGGGGTTTGCAGTAAATGAATGACCGTGAAAAAATGTTTTTAATTTATCATCGGTTACATAAGCGTTGTAAATTTTTTCGTTGCAGGCCGTGGCACCAAGCGCCATTGTGCCGCCGGTAAGCCCTTTGCTCATGCAGATAATATCGGGTTGCTTGTGCATGTATTCGCTTGCAAAAAATTTTCCGGTGCGGCCAAAGCCTGTCATTACTTCATCGGCAATACAGATTATACCGTTTAGTTTTACGGTGTTTAATAATTCATTCATCAGGTATGTATCATACATTTTCATGCCGCCTGCGCCCTGCACCAATGGCTCGTAAATAAAAGCAGCAATTTCCGCTGCATGTTTATGCACTACAGCTTTTATATCGCCAATATTTTCTTGCGTGGGTGTATCAATAAAAATCACTTCGAATAAAAGATCGTGAAAGGCAAGTGTAAAAATGCTTCGGTCACTCACGCTCATAGCCCCAAATGTATCGCCGTGATAGGCGTTTTTAAATGCAAGTATTTTGGTGCGTTTCAGGTTGTTAGTTGCCGGTTTGCTACCTTCTCCAAATTCCCAATTCCCAATCCCCAATTCCTTTTCCTCTTCCTGGTTCCACCAATACTGAACAGCCATTTTTAGGGCAACTTCTGTGGCCGTAGAACCATTATCGCTGTAGAAAATTTTTGATAAATTTCCCGGTAAAATTTGCAGTAATTTTTCAGCAAGGTCAACGGCGGGCTGGTGCGTAAAACCTGCGAATATTACCTGCTCAAGCTGCAATGCCTGCTGATAAATTTTTTCAGCGATATAAACATTTGCATGGCCGTGCAGCGTAACCCACCAACTGCTTATGGCATCAATATAACTGTTGCCCTTGTCATCAAAAAGTAAACTGTCTTTTGCTTTTATAATGGCTATAGGATTTGCCATGTCTTTCTGCGGCGTAAAGGGGTGCCATACATATTTTTTATCGCGTTCAATTAAATCCATGCCGCAAAAGTAGAGCAGAAGCGCTGAACAATTATATGCACTAAAAACAAAACCAAAAGATGGGGCGGCTTTTAAAAAATACATTGCACAATTTTGCAGGGCAGCAGGTAAAGGTTCTGTATAGCTTGGAATAGAGCGCCCAATTTTTGACCTGTTATTTTTACGCCCATCAATAAAAATTTGGTGGATAAAAAAAAATACCCAACTTTACTATGTCTGAACATTTAAACAAATAGCAGGCATGGAACCAGAATCTTTTATTATAGACCACAGCAGCGCATTGCCACTTCATTACCAAGTGGAAGACCTTTTGAGAAAGCTGATTGAAAAACCAGAATATCAAAATGGCAAGCTGCTGCCCAATGAAGTGGACATGGCCAAGAAACTGGGTATTTCGAGGAATACTATAAGACAGGCAACCAATAAGCTGGTGTATGAAAAACTGCTTATCCGCAAAAAAGGGGTAGGAACAAAAGTTGCCAGTAAGAACATAACTACCAAGCTTAATAAATGGTCAAGTTTTACACACGAAATGGATGAGAAAGGTGTAAAGTTTAAAAATTACAGTCTTAAAATAAGCTGGGGAGTTGCTGATGCTGAACTAAGCAAAGTATTTAAAATAGATAAGAAAACCAAGATACTAAAGCTGGAAAAAGTAAGGGGTGTAGCTTCGGAACCCATCGTTTATTTCATTTCTTATTTTCATCCGAGGGTTGGGTTAACGGGTGATGAGGATTTTTCTAAACCCCTGTATGAGATGCTGGAGAATGAGCACCATACTGCTGCTGTTATTTCCAGAGAAGGAATAAGCGCCATACTTGCAGACGAAGAATTGTCCGAAGTATTGAAAGTAGCTGTTGGTGACCCGATCTTATTTCGCAAAAGAGTTGTCTTTGATCCGGGCGACAGGCCAATAGAATATAATGAAGGTTATTACCGGGCCGATAGGTTTACATATACAATAGATATAGAAAGGGGGTGATTTTTTTAAAGAAAGAAATCATAAGGATTTGCTTTTATTATGTATGAACATTTGAACTTTCTTGATCTGTAATACCAGCTGCACAATGCTGATTAATGATCTGTACGATGCAGGGTGCGACGCAACGAAAGCTAAATGTCAGTAACACAGCCTGGCCCAAAAAACTAACGATTAAAAGTAAGTGAGTATATAACTAATCTTTCAACAGATTCTTGCAATGAAAAAACAACATCTAACAAAGCTGTATGTACTGCTGCATTTTGCCATTTTTCTTTCTGCACCGGCAATGGCACAAAATTCAAAAAAAGTTACGGGAAAAGTTACCGGTGATGCAGGCGCTGCACTTGCAGGCGTAACTGTACAGGTAAAGGGTTCCTCAACAATTACAACTACTGCAGAGAATGGAAGTTTTACCATTATGGTTCAGGATAATCAGGGCACGCTTGTATTTTCTTATATAGGTTATACCAGGCAGGAAGTCTCTGTAAAAAACAAATCTGCTGTAGAAGTTGCGTTGGTTCCTGAAAAGAATGAACTATCGCAGGTGGTGGTGATTGGTTATGGAAGCGTAAGGAAAAGTGACCTTACAGGCTCGGTGGTTTCTATAAAAGCAGAAGACCTGAAAGCTATACCTGCAACGAGTTTCGACCAGGCTTTGCAGGGCCGCGCAGCAGGTGTGCAGGTAACGCAACTTTCGGGCAAACCCGGTGCGGAAGTTTCTATAAGGATACGTGGCACTTCTTCTATTAATGCGGGTAACGAACCGTTATACGTAATTGATGGTATGCTGGTAAGCAGTGATGGCAGCGATATGAGTACCGGCGTTACACTCGGACCACGCATTGGGCCACTGTCGGCAATCAACCCCAATGATATTGAATCAATTGAAATTTTAAAAGACGCTTCTGCAACAGCGATCTATGGTTCAAGAGGTGCAAATGGTGTGGTGATCATTACAACAAAACGGGGCCGTGCAGGTACAGGTACAGTAACATTTGACAGTTATTATGGTCAGCAGCAAATTGCCAATAAATTAGATGTGCTGAATGCTGCTGAGTTTGCAAACTTTGTGAATGATGCCAAGCTGAATGCCAATCAAACACCTGTTTATGTAAACCCAAAAAATCTTGGTGAAGGCACAGACTGGCAGGATGAAGTTTTGAGAACCGCACCAATGGCCAATTACCAGTTGAGCTTTTCCGGTGGCGATGATAAAACGAAATACTCTATTACCGGTTCTTACTTTACACAGGATGGTATTATTCTTAACTCTGATTTTAAAAGATATTCTTTCCGTTCCAATCTCGACAGAGAAGTAAGTAAAAGGCTTACGGTGGGTACAAGCCTTACTTATGCAAGGGTTACATCGAATGGTGTACTTACCAATGCAGGAACTATTGTACCCGGTGTTGTAACAGATGCCTTGTTATTCAATCCTGTTTTGCCTGTTTATGATTCAACAGTAGCTGGCGGCTATACTTATGAAAATGACCGTGGTAAGGTGTTGGGTAACCCGGTAGCAGAAGCGCAGAAATATAATTCTTACACCGTTTCATCAAGGGTGCTGGGTAATGTGTATGCCCGGTACAAATTAATGGATGGACTTGAGTTTAAAACGAGTTTTGGTATTGATGCGTTCTCATCAAAGGAAAATTCTTATGCACCATATTATCTTAAACGTGCACAGGCCAGTAAGGGTGAAGTTGCAATAGGAACTGTGCAGGGTATGACATGGCTCAATGAAAACACGCTTACTTATACAAAGCAATTTAAGAATGATAACAGGCTTGCTGCATTAGGGGGTTTTACGGTACAGCAGTTTCAAAATGAAAGCCTTTTTGCGTATGCATTTGATTTCCCTGATGACAGGACTGGTTACCATAGTATAGGTGCGGGGCTCAATCCGCAGAAGCCTTTTAATGGCGAATCTAAATGGAGCCTTGTTTCTTTTCTTGGAAGGGTTAACTATACCATAAAAGATAAATATCTCTTTACAGTAACAGGCCGTTCCGATGGTTCTTCCAAATTTTCTGACGGGAATAAATATGGATTTTTTCCTTCCGGTGCTTTTGCATGGCGTGTATCAAAAGAAAATTTCATGAAAGATATTCATGAAATTACCGACCTGAAATTCCGGGCAAGCTATGGCGTAATAGGCAACCAGGCGATACCTCCTTATCAATCACTCGCATTGGTAGGCCCTTATGGAGAAGGTGTTTTCAACAGCGAACTTGGCAGTGAAGTATATACAGGGCAGGAACCGCTCAGTTATGTAAACAAGAACCTCAAATGGGAAAGCACCAGGCAATTAGATATTGGTATTGATCTCGCAATGTTTAATAACCGGCTGATTTTTACCGGCGATTATTATGTAAAGAAAACTTTTGATCTGTTGCTTTCCACGCCAATACCAACCACGTCTGGTTTTACTTCTACTTTGTTAAACATTGGCAACATTGTAAACAAAGGTTTCGATCTTGACCTGCGTTCTGTAAACACTACGGGTAAACTTAAATGGAATACTTCCTTAAATGTTTCCATTAATAAAAATGAACTCACCAATCTTAATACCTCTACTGATATTTTGTTGCCTGGTGGTATCATTCTAAGAAAAGGGTTATCTATCGGAACTTTCTACGGCTACATCTTCGATGGCATATTTCAATCAGATGCAGAAGCAGCCAGCAGTGCGGTATTGATAGGACAAGAGCCCACTTCCCCTAACCCTGCATCGGTTGCTAAAGCAGGTGACAGAAAATACAGGGACATCAATAACGATGGTGTTATCAATGCCAATGACAGGACCATTCTTGGAAGTGCGCAACCGAAATTTACCTGGGGTGTAAACAATACTTTTTCTTATGGAAATATAGATTTTAGTTTTTTCTTCCTGGGTTCACAAGGCAATAAAATGGCCAACCTTAACTCATTTGACTTACTCAATTTTACCGGTCAGAATAATGTACTTGCCGAAGCTGGATTAAACCGATGGACACCGGAAAATCCAGGTAATAAATATCCCCGTGCATTATCCAGCGGCAGTCTCGATGTAGGTGTATTCTCTTCCAATATTGTAGAAGACGCTTCTTATGTGCGGCTTAAAAATGTAACAATTGGTTACCGCATGCCTGCATCATTACTAAAGAAAACAGGAATTCAAAACCTTAGAATTTATGCAGGCGCTACAAACCTGTGGACGCTGACAGATTATACCGGTTACGATCCAGAAGGAAATACTTACGGACAAAGCACCACATTAGTCGGCATTGACCAGGGTGGTTACCCGCAAACAAAAACGTATACAATCGGTATCAATATCGGATTTTAAGAAGCACATACTAAACACGCCATTATGAAATCAACATATCATTATATCAAAGTATCAGCACTTGTTTTCCTGTTTGCAATTGTGGCACCTTCCTGTAAAAAATTTTTAACGGAAGATCCAAAAAATCTTGTAGCCATTACTAATTTTTATCAAACAGAAAATGATGCCATTTCCGCGGTTAACGCCATTTATGCTTATCTTAATTCTATCAGTTCCGGCACTTTTGCAGGTGTATATCTTAATTCATTTTGGGTTACTGCCGGCCTCGCTTCTGATGAGATGAATAACCAGGAAATATTTGCGCCTTATAATGATCAAACAGCAACTTTTACTTATGGTTCCCAACACGCCGGTTTACAGGATGTTTGGTCAACGCATTATAAAACCATCACCATCGCAAACATTGCTATTGAAAGAATACCGCTGATACAAATGGATGCCACATTGAGAACGAGGCTTATTAATGAAGCAAAATTTTTGCGTGGCCTTATGTACTTTGATATGGTGCGTATGTTTGGCAGCATCCCACTTGTGTTAACAGAAGAAGAGCCATTAACACCGGGCATTGCAGGCGTTGATGATATTTATGCGCAGATCATCAGTGATCTTACCGCAGCAGAAAATTTGCCGTTAAATTATCCTGCAGGTGCCGGTCGTGGCCGTGCAACAAGTGGCGCTGCAAAAGCAATTCTTGCAAAAGTATATTTAACAAGGGGCGATTATGAAAACTGTGCGGCGCAATGCAAGGAAGTAATTAACTCAGGAGAATACCAGTTATGGGATGATTTTGCAGATGTGTTCAAACTCTCCAGCCGCGGTGGTAAAGAAGCCATTTTTTCTGTAGGTTTTGGAGATGCAGGCGGCGCTATTATTTTCTGGGAAGTTGGTCAGTTCAACGTGCGTTTGTTGCCATCTGCATTAAGTGCAGAAGGTGCGGAGAATGCACAAGGCTGGCAGGTGCCCACGCAAAATTTGTACGACAGTTATGAATCAAATGACAGGAGACGTGCGGTAACTTATGTAACCGAAATACACAATCCCGGTGGCTCTGTTACAAGCATTAAACCTTATATACAAAAGTATTGGGACCGCGTAGCAGAGCCCACTGCAAACGGCACTGCAAACGATTATCCTGTTATCCGCTATGCAGATGTATTGCTCATGCTTGCCGAAGCAGACAATGAATTGGGTAATAGTGCCGAAGCCAGTACTTATATAAATATGGTGCGCAAACGTGCCCGTTTCGATGGCAGCATTTATCGCGATGCATTGCCCGATTACACAAATTTATCGCAGGCAGATTTTCGTACTGCGGTATTAAAAGAAAGGCGTTGGGAGTTTGTGGCAGAAGGTCAGCGCTGGTTCGATCTTGCACGTACGCATACACTTGAAACGCTTGTGCCCGTTGCAAAGCCGGGTGTTACGCCGCAGGCAAAACATTATTTATTTCCATTGCCGCAGCGTGAACTTGATCTGAATCCAAATCTTATTCAGAACACAGGTTATTAGTGAAGAGAGAATTTTTATGAGCCGGGCAATAGTACATATTTCATCGTTCCTTGCGTCGCACTCTTGTACTTTGAGGAAGTAAATGCAGCAACGCGAAGAACAAAGCGAAATTGGCTAAAGCCATATAACATATAAAGCATTAACCCAAGGCTTAAGCCTTGGGTTAATAAAAACAAAACACGCAAGGCTTTAGCCAAAGAGCAGATAAGTTAAAAGCGTGTTTCAAAAAGCAGTGCGCTGTTTCACAATGCCGAAGCATTTGATGCAGTACAAGTGAGTGACACAACAGAAGTTAAATAGTAGTAAAACAGTTAAGTAAATAATTTTTTTAAATACGGGGCATGAGCAAACCTGCATTAGCAATAGATCTTGGAGGAACCAAAATAAAAATTGGTTTGGTGCAGGATAATGCAGTGATAGCAACGGTTTCAATTGATTCATTATCGGCAAATGGTTTAAGAGAAAGATTACCATATATAAAAAATGCCATCACTGAATTATTAGCGCTGCAGAATATTTCATTAAGCGAAATAGAAGGTTTGGGAATGGCAGTTCCCGGCATTGTGGACAGCAAACAAAAAAGAATTCTTTCCATAGATAAAAAATTTGGCGATGCACCGGACATAGATTTTGAAAGCTGGTGCAAAGATTCATTCGGTTTAAAACTTTCCTTGGAAAATGATGCGCGCACTGCACTCATCGGCGAATGGAAATTTGGTAAGGCAAAAGATTATGAGAACGTAGTATTGATGACATTAGGAACAGGTGTTGGAAGTTCTGCTGTAATAGAAGGGAAATTATTAAGGGGTAAACATTTTACAGCAGGCATTTTGGGCGGGCATTTTATTATTAACTACAAAGGTGGTATTTGCAATTGCGGCAATAAAGGTTGTGTAGAAACAGAAGCATCAACATGGTGCATTGCGGATAAAGTAAAACGCAGTGAAGGCTTTGCAGAAAGTAAACTGGCAACAGAAACAATAATAGATTTTGAATCAATTTTCAGGTGTGCAGCGCACGGAGATTCATTGGCAAAACAAATAAAAGAGGAAAGCCTTGATGCATGGGCTGCATGCGCCATTAATTTGATACATGCGTATGATCCTGAAATAATATTGTTAACGGGAGGTATCATGGCAAGCAGTGATTATATCATTCCATACCTGCAGCAAAAAACAGATGCACATGCATGGACACCCTGGGGCAAAGTAAAAATTGAAGCGGCATCTTTTCCAAATACAGCAGCATTGATCGGGGCTGGCTATTTAGTTACGAACGAATAAATAAGAAGACATAGATGAAATCAAATTATGATAAATTTCCGGAAGTGGCTGTACACGGTCATCACTGTTATGCAGGCTGGGATGCTGTTACAGACCAGGTAAAAGCTGCGGTGCGTAATTGCACTGCACAAAGGATAATTGTCGCTGTTGAATGTTATCATGGTGTTTATAAAAAAGAGATCATTGCACATATAAAAGAAGAATTAAAACCTGCACTTATTATAGATGCTTTAACTGCCATGCAGGATGAAGCAGCAATTGCAAATATGGTGCAGCCTTTTGTTACGGATGATCCGGTATTTGGTTTTATCACTTCTCTTGAACTGGATGATTATTTTGATGCAGCAAAAACCGCAACCCTCAAAAACGAAATAAATGCTATTGAAAAAGGTATTGTAGTAATTGTAGGCACCGGGGCTGCATTGATACAGGAACAGCCAGATATTATTGTGTACGCCGATATGCCACGTTGGGAAATTCAATTACGTTTTCGCAGAAATAAGGTAGCCAATATTGGCAGGGATAATAAGATGGATTCTTTCGCTTATAAATACAAACATGCTTATTTTGTTGACTGGCGTGTATGTGACAATCACAAGAAAAAAATATTTGCTTCAATCAATTTCTTTCTTGATACAACCATTGAAGAAAACCCGAAACTCATTACTGCCGCAGCTTTCAAAGATGCGATGCTGCAGGTTACTAAAAGGCCGTTTCGTGTAGTGCCGTTCTTTGATCCCGGTCCATGGGGCGGCCAATGGTTAAAAGAAGTGTGTGACCTCGACAGGAGTGAACAAAATTTTGCCTGGGGTTTTGATTGTGTCCCCGAAGAAAATAGCCTATTGCTCCGCTTTCAAAATGAAGTGATGGAAATACCTTCTGTAAACATTGTATTCTTCCAGCCGCAGGCATTGTTGGGGCAGCAGGTGTATAAAAGTTTTGGAGATGAATTTCCGATACGGTTTGATTTTTTAGATACGATGGAAGGTGGTAACCTCAGCCTGCAGGTGCATCCTTTGAAAGCATATATCAAAGAAAAATTCGGGATGGCCTACACACAGGATGAAAGCTATTACTTTTTGGATGCAAAAGATGAAGCCTTTGTTTATCTCGGTTTGCAGGAAAAAAATATTCCGGAGGAGATGATAACAGCCCTGGAATCTTCGCAAACAAATGGCCACGATTTTGATGCAGAAAAATATGTACAGAAATGGCCGGTAAAAAAACATGATCATGTTTCTATTCCTGCGGGTACGGTGCATTGTTCTGGCGCAAATACTGTAGTGCTTGAAATAAGCGCCACGCCTTACATTTTTACTTTCAAGTTATGGGATTGGGGCCGCATGGGATTGGATGGTAAACCCCGCCCCATTTCATTGGAGCATGGTAAGAACGTGATACAGTGGAACAGAACAAAAGAATGGACCGGAAAAAAAATTCTCCATCTAGTAGAAACAATAAGTGAAGGAGATGGTTGGCGCGAAGAACGTACAGGTCTTGATGAAGATTCTTTTATTGAAACGAGAAGACATTGGTTCACAAAAAAAGTAGTGCATAATACAAACGGCGTAGTAAACATCCTGAATCTTATTGAAGGCAGGGAAGCAATTGTTGAAAGTCCGTCTGGTGCATTTGAACCTTTCGTTATTCATTATGCAGAAACATTTATTGTACCCGCTGCTGTAGGTATTTATACAGTAACACCACATGGCGAAAGTTTAGGTAAACAATGCGCAACTATGAAAGCTTCAGTACGAACAGAAAAACTGGTTGATATAAGTATAAACTAAAACGCATGCAACAACAAAGAAACAACAGGTATATTTATAAAGCAACACTGGTTGCAGCGGTTGGTGGTTTGTTATTTGGTTATGATACGGCTGTAATTGCAGGCGCTATTGGTTTTATGAAAACTTATTATACACTGTCAGATGCCATGACCGGCTGGGTTGCCTCCTGTGCATTGCTGGGTTGTGTGGCTGGTGCCATGTATGCAGGCAAACTGAGTGATAATATTGGCCGTAAAAAAGTATTAATGCTTGCTGCATTGTTGTTTGCCATATCATCTATCGGAACTGCAATGCCACCAAACCTTACGTTCTTTGTTGTGTTTCGTTTAATTGGTGGTATGGGCATCGGCATTGCTTCTATGTTATCACCTATGTACATTTCAGAAATGGCGCCGGCAGATATACGTGGCAAATTAATTTCTGTTTTTCAATTGGGTGTTGTGTCTGGTATATTGCTGATCTATTTTGTAAATGCAGGCATCGCAGGCATGTATGATGAAGCATGGAATATTTCAACAGGCTGGCGTTATATGTTTGGTTCAGGTCTTATTCCTTCCGCAATTTTTATCTTATTGTTATTGACTGTTCCTGAAAGCCCACGCTGGCTCGCCAAACAAAAAAGAAATGATGAAGCATTAGATATTCTCACCAAAATAAATGGCGAAGAAAAAGCAAAGCTTGAGCTTGCAGAGATCAACGGTTCATTGGCTGATGATACTTCTCTTGCACTGTCCGAAATGATGAAGCCTGGCTTACGCCGTGCACTACTCATCGGCATTGTGCTTGCCATTTTTTCGCAGGTTACCGGCATCAATGCCATCATGTATTATGCGCCTGAAATTTTTAAATCTACCGGCGATGGTTCAGGTTCTGCATTAATGCAAACCGTATTGGTGGGTATCATCAATGTTGCATTCACTTTAGTAGCTATAAAGTATGTAGATAAACTTGGCAGAAAAGCGTTACTACTGATCGGTATTGCGGGTATGACGGTTTGCCTGCTGGCAGTTGGTGCCGCATTTTATTTTGAGATGCAAAAAGGTTACCTCGTACTCATTGCCATACTTGGTTATATCGCATGTTTCGCTATCTCACTTGGCCCGTTAACCTTTGTTGTGATCGCAGAAATTTTCCCTACCAAAGCAAGAGGTACAGCTATGTCGGTTGCTGTATTTTCATTGTGGGTTGCGGTATTTCTTGTGTCGCAAACATTCCCCATTTTAATGGGATCTATTGGTAATGCATTTACATTCTGGATCTATATGCTTATGGCTGTTTTTGCTTTCCTGTTTGTGTGGAAAATGGTACCGGAAACAAAAGAAAAAACATTGGAAGAAATACAAGGTTTCTGGAATGCACATGAAGCTGCTGCTGCACTTAAAACTAAAAATGGTTAATAAAAAATATTATGAGCCGGAATAGTGAGCGGAGCCGAACTGCATTGCTGCTATGATGCTTCGTTGCGTCGCACTCTTGTACTTTTTGTTTTCTATTGGGCATTGTGCAGTCAGCGTTAAGACTTGGTAAATTTTTCATAACTGCAGCAGCTAATAAAAAAGCTGTTGTAATAATTCTAACGAAAATGAAACGATCTTTTGCTATCGTAAGCCTGCTGGTCATTTGTACTTCAGGTTTGTTTTATGCCTGTAAAAAAGATAAGCCGGAAACAGACCTTCCTGCACTGAAACTTGCGCCTGCTATGGTAAGCGGCAAATCAGGTTTTCCTGTTTCATCGGTATTATCCGGCACTGTACAGAATGGCGTACAAAATTTTTATATCTCCAAAACGGTCAACCTTAAAATTGACAGTTCGTGGGGAACAAACGGTGTGCTTACGCTTACTGATCTTTCAGGACAGACAAGTTTTGATTATACATTCAATTATATTTTGCAGGATGATGAAGTGGATAAACTCGTTGGTTTCAATTACCGTATTGAAGATAGCAAAGGCAAGGCTTCTGAAAAAGACCTTACTGTAAACACAATAGCATCCGGTGCGCAAATAATTGCATCGCACCCATGGAAAGTAACTTCTAAAATTTGGCTGACAGATGACCCGCCTTCTGAGAACGTAAAGGAATGTGAGAAAGACGACTTATTTACCTACAAAAGAGACAGTACAATCCTGTTAAATTATGGTGCTTCGGGTTGTTTGTTTGATGGCCTCAACATATTTACCACCTGGTCTTTAAGTGAAGACGAGAAGACTTTTAAACAATCATATTATTCTGTATTCGATCCTTCAAAAGTTACCATAGAAACATATACAGTAAAAACGTTAACCAAAGACAAATGGGTTATAGAAATAGCACTTGACCTGAGTGATTTTGGTTTATCAGAAGAAGAACTTTTTGAATATACGTATGAGGCGTATTAGCTGCTGAAAAATTAAACATGTTTGCTGCTCATTTTAATGATTGCATTTGCTGAATAAAGTTCAAGGCGTACAAGTGAGTGACACAACCAAAGTATAATAGTAGTAATGAAGCTTGTTAATAAAAAAATAAACACATAATAAGTTTTTATGAAAAGAAATTTTAACTGGATTAGTATTGGTTTAATATCGGTGATGTATTCGTGCAGCACAGCAAAACATACTGTAACAAACACCGATATAAATAATTTAAAATTCACTGTTGAGGAAGCGCCGGAGTGGACAAAATTGTTGAACCGTCAACATGGTTGGTTTGGCGCAGATGGTATTTTTGTATTGCCTGCAAATGGTGTAGATAAAGCAGACAGTACTGTTGAAAATACAATCCTGTTTAGCGATACTATGCTTGGCGATATTGTGAACGACAGGCCGGCACAGGGTTTTATAATGATACATAATTCTGTTGCGCTGCTTAAAGGGTATGAACCAAAGGAAGAAAATGTTGAATTTAAATGGAAGGCAACAAAGCCACGTAAGGAAGGTTCATTTTTTATACCGCAAACACTCAATGCAAAACCTGATGATTATTACTGGCTGGGTGATGGTTTTGTAAATCATGAAATGGGCGATAAGAGTTATATATTTTGTTATCGTATAAGAGACACAGCAGACAATGCTTTTTTGTTTCAGCAGGTGGCTAATGCTATGATCATTTTACCAAAAGGCAGCAAGCCGCCATACGCAGATCAGCGGCAGGTGGATGCACCCATTTATGCAGTTGATAACACAGCAAAATATCCCAATAATTATATCTCATTTGGTTCTGCTGTTTTTCCAAACACAAAGAGTGCAGGCGCACCAAACGCAGATGGTTATGTATATGTGTATGGTGTTGGCGGCGATAATAAAAAAGTGATGGTGGCAAGAGTGAAGTCGGGCGACTTTGAAGATTTTTCTAAATGGCGTTATTATGATGGCAGCGACTGGCAAACAGATCTTTTGAAATCTGCAACCATTGCAGACCGTGCATCGAACGAGTTAAGTGTAACGCCTTTGCCCGATGGCCGCTATGCAATGGTGTTTCAGACCGATGGCATAGGAAGCGCTGTGGGACTGCGTTTGAGCACTACGCCTTACGGTCCGTTTGGCCCCATTATAAAAATTTGGGAATGTACCGAGCAGAAAGAAGCAAAGAATTTTATTGTGTATAATGCAAAAGTGCATCCCAGTTTATCAAAGCCCGGCGAAATGTTGATCAGTTATAATGTGGGTTCATTTGATTTCTGGAACGATGTAAAAGATCATTCAAATTTTTATCGTCCAAGGTTTATAAGAGTGAAGTTGCAGTAATTTTTTTTTGGTTACCGGCATTTGTATTTTATGGCATCGGTTGTTGTGTCACTTGTTTCATCCCGGCTCTCAAAGCGGGACACTTGTACTTTCAGATCAATATTCGACATTAAGCAGTATTACTTATATGTATCAAAAGTTATCAATAGTAAAACGTTTTAGCAATCTCATATTTATTGTATGGGTTATAACTTTTTGTGCATGCAATAATTCAACATCTACAAAAAATGCTGTAACAGATAACCTGGATACTTTACATTTCACTGTTGAAGCAGCACCAGAGTGGGATGCACTGTTCAAACGACAGCATGGATGGTTTGGCGGAGATGGGGTTTATTCAATTCCATTGAACGGCAAAGAAAATGTATATGCAGATGACAGCAGTGAAACCCTGATTCTTTTTAGTGATACAGTGATAGGCGATATTATCAATGATTCATTGCAGGAAGGTTTTTCTTTTGTGCGTAATTCTGTTGCTGTATTAAAAGGGAAAGACCCAATTGAAAAGAATATCAGTTTCTATTGGGCTGAAGAAAAGGAAAAACCTGCAACCATGTTTATCCCCAATATTGCAGGAATTGTACCTTCTGATGTGTACTGGCTTGGCGATGGCTTTGTAAACATATCGGCAGATAGCAGCCTTAATCTTTTTTCATTCCTGATAAGACAAACAAAGTATGGACTTGGTTTTGCAGAAGCTGGTAACGCCATGATTAAAATAAATAAGAAGACCGAGCCACCATATACAAATTATAGACAAACACAAACTCCCTTCTTTATAAAACCATCTGTAGATACAGGCTACGATTATGGCTCTTACGGTTCTGGTATTTTAGTAAACACCAAAGCCGCAGATGCCCCAAACCCTGATGGTTATGTATATGTGTATGGTATGCAAGGCAAAGAAAAGAATGTTTTGGTTGCAAGAGTATTACCTGCTGAATTTGATCAGTTTGACAGATGGAAATTTTATGATGGCAAAGAATGGAATGCTGATATAAATAAATCGGCGGGTATTACTGATAGCGCTTCAAATGAATTAAGTGTTTCGGCATTGCCCGATGGCAGGTATGCAATGGTATTCCAGGTAAATGGCATTAGTTCTTATGTTGGGCTGCGGCTGGGAAAAACACCTTACGGACCTTTTGGCAAAGTAATAAAAATCTGGAACTGTGATGATGTATTAAAGACCTCAAAAAACTTTATGGTGTACAATGCAAAGGCGCATCCATCACTTTCAAAACCCGGAGAGTTATTGATCAGTTATAATGTAAACTCAACAGATTTTTTCAATGACATAAAAATTTATCCTGATCTGTATCGTCCAAGATTTATAAAACTAAAAATGCTGCTATAAATGAAACAGAGAATATTATTAATGTCAATTTTTTTCTGCTGTGTTTATTTTCTAAATGCCCAGCAGAATTTGCAGTTGGGTACAGGTTTGCAAAGCAGTATGGTTTTACAACAAGGAAAGCCAACGATCTTTTGGGGCACAGCCCCTGAAGGCACCCTCATAAAAGTAGCAGCAGACTGGAGTAAAAAATTAGTTGGTACAAAAGCCGGAGCAAATAATAAATGGGAAGTAAAATTAGATGTGCCTAAAATTGCTGCCAATGATTATACCGCACACACAATTGAAGTTTCAACTAATAGCGAATCAATAAAACTTACAGATGTATTGATCGGCGAAGTATGGCTTTGCAGCGGTCAATCCAATATGGATATGGAATTGAAACCATTTCTGCCATGGCTGCAGGGTGTGATTGATTTTGAAAAAGAAATAGCTGCAGCAAATTATCCGCAAATACGATTACTGGATATAAAATCTGACTTTAAAAAAGAACCTTCGGAAACCTGTAAAGGAGAATGGAAAATATGTACACCTGATAATGCAAAAGACTTTAGTGGTGTGGCTTATTATTTTGGACGGGAATTATTAAATAGTTTACATGTTCCTGTGGGCTTAATTACTTCTT
>Ga0075152_10000946_pt1 | contig 21046 bp, 16 predicted proteins | sample JI61114C2DNA_FD_70964 | JGI IMG/M metagenome (GOLD analysis project Ga0075152, IMG submission 70964) | Wastewater effluent complex algal communities from Wisconsin, to seasonally profile nutrient transformation and Carbon sequestration -... | ecosystem: Engineered > WWTP > Effluent > Algae...
CTCGAACACCGGCAGCTGCAAGCTCAACTGCCAGCAGCAGGTCTGCGGCGACGGCTTCGTCGGCCCCGGCGAGGCCTGCGACGACGGCAACGGCAGCAACCTCGACGGCTGCACCAACGTCTGCAAGCTCGCCACCTGCGGCGACAACTTCAAGCAGGCCGGCGAGGAGTGCGACCTCGGCGGCAACAACAACAACCTCGGCCAGTGCACCCTCGCCTGCCTGCTCCCCAAGTGCGGCGACGGCTTCAAGCAGCTCGACGAGGCCTGCGACGACGGCCAAAACAACGGCAACTCCAAGGCCTGCAAGTCCGACTGCACCCCCGCCGTCTGCGGCGACGGCTTCACCCAGATGGGCGTCGAGGAGTGCGACGACGCCAACCAGGTCAACACCGACGCCTGCACCAGCGGCTGCAAGCTCGCCAAGTGCGGCGACGGCTTCAAGCAGGCCGGCGAGGCCTGCGACGACGGCAACCAGATCAACACCGACAGCTGCACCGCCCAGTGCCTGCTCGCCAAGTGCGGCGACGGCTTCGTCCAGGCCGGCGAGCAGTGCGACGACGGCAACAACAACAACGCCGACAACTGCAGCAACACCTGCCGCACCCCGGTCTGCGGCGACAACATCATCCAGGCCGGCGAGCAGTGCGACAACGGCCCCCAGAACGCCGACAACAAGGCCTGCAAGGCCAACTGCCAGGACAACGTCTGCGGCGACGGGAAGGTCAACGTCGGGGTCGAGCCCTGCGACGACGGCAATAACATCAACACCGACGCCTGCACCAACATCTGCAAGCTCCCGACCTGCGGCGACGGCATCGTCTCCCCGGTCATCGGCGAGCAGTGCGAGGACGGCAACAACAACAACACCGACAAGTGCAACGCCTGCAAGAAGACCTTCTGCGGCGACAAGATCGTCCAGTCACCGAACGGCGACAACAAGCTCGAGATGTGCGACGACGGCAACAAGATCGACAACGACACCTGCAGCAACCTGTGCCAGGTGAACCCGAACTGAGGCCGGGCCGTCGGCCCCGTCGACGGCCGCCCGGCCCGCGGTTCAGGCACCTACGCGCCTGATCAGGGCGGGCCGGCGAAGCGCAGCTCGACCCGCGCGCCGGCGGGCACCTGCACCCGCAGCTCGCCGCGCTCCGGGTCGTGCGTCAGGCAGGCGCCGGGCGGGCCCGATACTGTCTCAAGGGACAGGTCTTGGGGGCCAGCCGCGAACAGCCGCGGCGGCAGCACCAGCTCGGTCACCCCGCCGTCGCCGGTCCAGGCGGCGGTCGCGGCGCCCGCGACGGCGTCCCAGTGGAAGCTCGACTCGCCGCCCGCGACGGCGCGCAGCCACGGTCGCACGTAGATGTCGAGGATGGCGCGCGGCTGGCCGTCGGCGTCGACGATCGAGAGGTCCTCGGTGTTCCACAGCTCGGCGCTGCGCGAGTACTCCCACAGGGTCGCGGAGACGCGGGTCGCGTCGAGCTCGTCGACGACGCGGCCGAGCCACATCTCACCGCCCTTCGCGCCGTCGGCGTAGCCGAACTCGCCGATCAGCGCGGCGACCCCGGCCTCGCGGCTGAACTCGCGGATGCTCTGGATCTGCGCCTCGGGGTCGGTGCCGGTGTAGGGCTCGCCCTTGATCAGGCCGGCGTCGTAGAGGTGCGGCCCGTAGACCAGGCCCTCACCCTCGGGGCGCAGGTGCAGCGTCGGCTTCAGTCCGACCGCGTCGAGCCCGGTGTTGTCGTAGACCAGCAGCAGCTCGTCGCCGACCTCGGCGCGCAGGTGGGCGACGACCTCGCTGTAGAAGGGCATCAGCACCCCCTGCTTCCAGCCGTCGATGTCGCTCGCGGTGCCCCAGCCGGGCTCGTTGAGCAGCTCGAGGCCGAGCACGCCGGGGTGGTCGCCGACGCGCTCGGCCATCACGGTCCACATCGCCCTGAATGCCCCCTGCAGGTCGTCCTCGTCGGCCCAGAACCGGTCGAAGGCGCCGCGGATGTCGGGGTCGAGGACGTAGCCGAGGCCCCAGTCGGGGCAATCGCGGCGCGGCGGCCCGTGCTCGCCGGCGATCGTCCACAGCGGAAAGCCGTCGCCGCAGAACGGGGACGCGTAGACATCCTGATGAAAGTCGACGATGACACGGATCTGCAGGGCCCAGGCCGCGTCGATCATCGCCTCGTAGCGGTCGAGGTAGCGCGCGTCGAACTGCCCCTTCACCGGCTCCAGTCCCTCCCACGAGAACGGCATTCGCACGGCGTCGAGGCCCCAGTCGCGCAGCGGCGTGAAGAACTGCGTCGCCGCGGCCTGAACCTCCGCGAGGCTGGCGTCCTCGGCGATCGGGAACGGCATGAAGGGCGCCCACTTCGAGCGGCCCCCGGCGTTGACCCCCCGCAGCTGCACGTCGCGGCCGTGCTCGTCGCGCAGGGTCCCGTCGGGGTCGACCTGCAAGCGCGCGCTGCTGCGGCTCACCGGGGCGATCGGCTCCGCGCAGGCCCCGGGCAGCGGCACGGGCGCGCCCGTGGTCGGCTCGCCCGTGGTCGGCGCGCCCGTGGTCGGCGCGCCCGTGGCGGTCGCATCAGCGCTGGCGCCAGTGCTCCCCGTCTCGGCCCCTGCGGTGCCCGCGGGCGCGCCGGAGCAGCCGAGCAGCAGCGCCACGAGCAGCGGCTCAGGGCGTGTATGTCTGGGAGATCGCGTAGACCCCGAATTGTGCGACTCGGTGCGCATAGCTGTAATCATCCTCGGCCCAGTATTGCGGGTGGTTCAAATGCGAGATCATGTGATCGAGATAGGCCGCCACGGATCTCCGCCAGCAGCAACGAGGTGCGCACGTTCATGCAAAGCACCAAAGCCGCGACGCTGTCAACCACGGCCACGCTCCCCCCGGCGGACGGGGTGCGTGCGAAGCCCCCAGCCCGAGACCGCCTGCCGTGGTGATCGCGCCCGCGGGCGACCACCGCTGGCGAGCGGGGCGCCTGCCGTGAACCGGGCCCCTTGGGCGGCAGATCCGGGGCCCCTCCCGGGATTGCCTTGGCCCGACGATGCGTCCATCCTCTGCGCGTATCGGCCACGACCAGCCCGCGCCGCTGCCCCTCACCATGCCCGATCTCGTCGTCATCCTCCGTATGGCCTTCGGGACAGGTCTTGCGAGACGTGACGTGACGCCCCGCGAAGGCGCCCACCGAGGCGTCGGATGCCGGCGGTGAACGAGCGCGCCGGATGGCGCCGGCTGGCCCCGCGGCTGCTGGCGCTCGCCGCCGCCGCAGCGCTGGCCGGGTGGTTGCTGGGCTCGCGGGCGCGGGGCGGCGGCTTCGAGCACGCGCGCGCGCTGTTTCAACGCGGCACGCCGGACGACCTGCGGGTCGCTGGCGAGACCCTCGCGGCCGCCAGCGGAGATTGTCTGCTGGCCGCGCGGGCGCTGGCGCTGGCGCAGCTGTTCGCCGAGTTCGGCGAGGACCGCGAGGCCGCGAGCGCGGCGGTCGCCGCCGCCCAGGTCGAGCGCGAGCGCTGCGCCGACCTGCGGGTCGCCGAGGGTCTGGTCGCCTTCGGCGCCGGCGACCCCGACGTCGCGAACGCGGCCCTGGCCGACGCGCGGCGGCTCGGCACGCCCATCACCCTCGCCCGCCAGCACCACCGCTGGCTCGCCGGCATGCTGACCCTCGGGACAGGTGACAGCGCCGCCCTCGACCTCGCCCGCGTCGACGCCCGGGCGCTCTGCGCCGGGGAGCCGCGGACGATCGCCTATCATCGCCTGCTCGCGCTGCTCGAGCTCCGCGCGGGCGACGGCGACGCGGCCCTCGCGGCCCTGGCCCGGGTCCGCGCCGACTCCCGCACCCACCTCGGCCTGGCCGCCGACGAGGCGCTGTTCAACGCCGCGCTGCGCCGCGAGTTCAGCGGCGTCGCCGACCTCGCCGACCAGCTGCTAAACCGCGAGCTCGGGCCGCACGAGCGGTCCCACGCGCTGCTGGCCCGCGGGGTCGTGCATGTGCACGCGGGCGAGTCGGCGGCGGCGCTGGCCCGGGTCGACACCGCCTGGCCGCTGCTGCCGTGGTGGGACCGGACCGGACGCGCGCTCGCCATGGACCTGTCCCTCGAGGCAGGTGACAGCGCCCGCGCGCGGAGCTGGACGCTCGAGGTCGGGCTGCCGGAGCCGGACGCGGGGATCTACCGGGCCTGGGCGCTGCTGGTCGACGGCGACGTGATGGCCAGCCTCGCCGCGCTCGGCGAGCTGCCGCAGGACCTGCCGCGGGTCGCGTACTTGCAGGGCCTCGCGCTGGTCGAGCAGCGCCGCTTCGAGGAGGCCGACCCGTGGCTCACCCGCGCCGACCGCCTGCTCCCGGGTCGCGTCGAGATCGAGGTCGCCCGCGCCCGCGTGCTCGTGCACACCGGCGACAAGGTCACCGCCCTGCGCAAGCTCACCGGCCTCGCCGAGGAGGAGGTCTACGCCCCGCGCGCCTACACCGGCCTGGGCGAGGCGCTGCTGGCCCAGGCCCCCGAGCGCCGCGATCTCCGGGCCGCGCAGCGGGCCCTCAGCCGCGCCGTCGAGCGCGAGCCGCGGGCCGCCGAGGCGATGCTGCTGCTCGCGCAGGTGTGGCAGGCGCGGCGCATCGAGGCCCCGGAGGGCAGCCGCAACGCGCTCGACTGGTTCGAGCAGGCCGCCGCGACCAACCCGAAGCTGCCGCGCTACCGCGAGGCATTGGCGCGTCACCTCGCCGAGCTCGGCCAGCGCGGCCGCGCCGAGGCGATGCTGCGCGAGCTGGTCGACGAGCCCGGCATCACCGCCGACACCCCGCTGATCCTCGCCGACCTCGTGCTCACCGCCGCGGCCGGCACCTCGCGGGCGCGGGTCGCTCCCCCGCCGCCGGAGCTCGCCGGGTGGATCTCCACCGCCGAGGCCCTCGGCGCCGACCCGGCCGCCCTCGACCGCAGCCGGGCCCGCGCCGACCTGGCCCTCGGGACAGCCGCCAGCCTGCGCGCCGCCCAGGCCCGCCTCGAGCGCCGCCTCGAGCAGGACCCCGCCGACGTCGAGAACCGCGTCCTGCTGGTCCGCGTCCGCATGGCCCAGCGCGACGACGAGGCCGCCGAGGCGCTGGTCCGCACCGGCATCTACCTCGCCGGCCCCGGCAGCAGCGGGCGCCTGTTCCTCGCCTGGGCCCACCTCGAGCTGCGCCAGCGCAACCGCAAGCAGGCCGCCCTGCACGCCCGCGCCGCGCTGCGCCGCCTGCTCGACGAGAACCGCCCGAGCGCCGAGCTGCTCGACGCCGCCTCGCTGGCCGTCACCCTGTTCCTGAAGACCGAGCAATTGACCCTCGCCGGCTGGGTCGCCCACGACCTGATCAAGCGCCTGCCCGACAGCGACCACGCCTGGCGGCTCGAGGCGCGCACGCAGCTCGAGTCCAGCGAGCTGCCGAAGGCCCGCCGCGCCGCCGCGAAGGCGCTCGAGCTCGGCCCGGAGGACCCCGAGAATCACGAGCTCCTCGCCCAGATCGCCCTGCGCGCCGGGGACCGCAAGACCGCCGTCGCCACCCTCACCCAGGCCCTCGCCCTCGCCCGCGACGACGACGAGCGCGCCCGCATCAGCGACCTGCTGCGCCGCATCTCCGGCCAATGAGTCGCCTGCCATGGTGCGTTGTGGTCGATCGTCCGAGCACGCAGTGTCACAGCATCGACGAGCGTGATGAGCGTGACGAGCCCAGGGACAGTGTTCGTGACCCAGGCATTAGCGAGCGAGACGCGCTCGGCGGCGCGGACGCGCCCACCGCCCCGGGCCGCGACGAGCAGGGCGCCCGGTGATAAAGTCGCGGCCATGCTCACCCCTCGCTCGATGCCATCGACCTCGTGGACCCTGCTCGCCGTGCTGGCGGGCGCCCTGGCGGCGACTGCCTGCAAGAAGGATGCGGACACGAAGCCGCCGGAGGCGGGCGGGGACCTCGGCGACGCGGGCGACGCGGACAAGGGTGGCGACCAGGGTGACGAGGGCGACGCGGCGCCGGAGTTCCTGACGGTCGACGCCTTCGAGGAGATGATGCAGGGCAAGAACGGCGACGTCGGCGACTGCTTTGCGACGGCGCGGGAGGCCAAGGCGGACCTCGCGGGCAAGCTCACCTACGACTTCACGGTCGACGGCGAGGGCAAGGTCAGCGAGATCAAGCTGGACCCCGCGAGCGCGATCAAGGACGAGGGGCTCGACAATTGCGTGCGCGAGAAGGCGAAGGGCTGGAGCTTCCCGAAGACCCGCGACGGCAAGCCGATGACCCTGAGCTACGGCTTCAACCTGTCCTGAGAGCCATGTACTGACAATCGGTCGCCGCCCGCGTCCGCGCGGCGACCCGCTCAGCCGCTGAGTATACTGATGGTCCGGCGGGTCGGTGGCGGGAGGCCGGCGGCGTGGCGCAGGCCGGCGCAGATCTGCAGGGCGTCGGTCGGCCGCCACTTCAGCGGGAAGCCCTCGCACTGGGTGGGCTTGGCGGCGTGCACGCGACAGAGGTTGTCGGCCGTCAGGAACACGCAAGATTGCAGGGCGTCGCCCTGGTGGATCAGGTGCACGTGGCCGTTGGGCTGGACCGCGCAGAACTCCGCGAGGAACTGCTCGGGGCTGCGGCCGAGCAGCGCCGCGGCCCGCGCGAGGTCGTCGGCGCTCATGTCGACGAAGCCGTCGCCGCGGCAGCAATTGCCGCAGCGATGACACTGAAAGGGTTCGACTTTATAGGGCCACTCGGGCTCGGCCATGCGGCGAAGGTTTCATGGCCGACGGGGTGGCGCAAGCACGGAGGGGTGAGGTGACGCGCTGCGCCGACCCCGCTATGCTCGCGCGCCATGCGACTCCTCCTGATCAGCAGCTCTGTGGTCCACGGGACCGGTTACCTCGATCACGCCGAGGCGGAGCTGCGCGACTTCCTGGGCGCGACGCGGCGGCTGCTGTTCGTGCCGTTCGCGCAGGCCGACCACGAGGCTTACACGACGCGGGTGCGCGAGCGGCTGGCGGCGATGGATATCGCGGTGGAGGGCCTGCACGCCGCCGCGGAGCCGCAGGCGGCGATCGCCGGGGCCGGGGCCGTGTTCGTCGGCGGCGGCAACACCTTCTGCCTGCTCGCCGAGCTGCAGCGGCGCGCGCTGCTCGCTGCCCTGCACGCGCGGGTCCTGGCCGGCGCGGCCTATGTCGGCTCCAGCGCCGGCACCAACCTCGCGGGCCTGACGATCGGCACCACCAACGACATGCCGATCGTGTGGCCGACCAGCTTGCAGGCGCTGGGGCTGCTGCCCTTCAACCTGAACCCGCACTACCTCGACCACGACCCGCGCTCGACCCACATGGGCGAGCCCCGTGAGCTGCGCATCAGGGAATTCCACGAGCGCAACCCTCAGGCCGTGCTCGGTCTGCGCGAGCCGGCGATGCTGCGTCGCGAGGGCGACGCGCTGGACCTGCGCGGGGCCGCCGGCGCGCGCCTGTTTCGCCGCGGCGAGGCCCCCGCAGAGATCGCGCCCGGCGCGGCCCTTGACGCCCTTCTGCGCCCCTGACCAGGTCTGCTACCCTCGGGTCCCATGCCCATCCGAAACGACGTGCTTCGCGTCGACTTCGCGGACGAGCGCTGCGTCCTCGTCGTCCGCGAGGGCGAGCGCCCCTGGACCCTCCGCGTCGACGCGACCCAGGGACACCCCGCCCTGCTCCCACGCGGCGCGCTGCGCACGGTCGGCGACCTGCTGCTGCTGTTCACCGAGGGCGAGCATCGCCGCAGCGGCGCCGCCTTCCGCCCGCAGTTGCACCGCCTGAACCCCGAGGGCGGGCTGCTGTGGAGCCTGCGCGTGCGCTGCATCGGCGAGCCGCTGCAGGTCGGCGGGCATTTGCTGATACCTGTCCGAATGGACAGGTCGGTCGTCGACGCGGAGGACCGGGCCGAGCTGTACGTGCAGGTCCGCGACGCGTACACGGGCGCGCTGCTCGCGATGTATCCGTTGAAGCCGCCGCCGGTGCTCGAGCGGGCCTACATGCACGCGGTGAGGGGCGTGGGGGCCCGGCTGCGACCGCAGGGTGACGCGGTCGAGGTGACGGTCTCGGCGTGGTTCACCGGCTCACTGGCGCCCCCGCGCGGCGCCGGCGAGTTCGCGGTGTGGATCGCCCTGTGATCAGCGGCCTCGTGCTCGCCGGGCGCGTGCGACACGTGCTCCCCGGCCACGCTTGACGCGAGCGTTCAGGTCTCGATCGAGACGGTCCACATGCCGACGATGTCGCCGTCGGGGGTCGCGCCGAGCACGTAGACGTCGACCGCGCCCTGCAGCACGTCGCCCTGCTGCTCACCGAAGCGAAACACCTGGATGTCGACGAGCTTGCTCTCGAGCACCGCGCGGACCTCGCTGTACTGAGCGGCGACCATCTTGTTGTAGTCCTCCCACCAGTCCTGCGGGGTCGTCAGGGGGTCGATCAGCTGAGCCAGAGTGCGCAGCTCGATCGCCCGGTCCGCGAGCCCCGCCTCGCCCTCGTGCGCCACGTAGACCGCGGCGATCACCTGCTTCACGTTCGCCTCGCTGACCGGCGCCGCATCGGCGAAGCCGACCACCACCCAGGGATAATCGGACTCGCTCGGATAGGTCACCCCGGCGACGGCCTGCTCCAGCGCAGCCATCGCGTCCATCGCCGCGGGGCCAAGCGCACCGTCGGGCCCGGTGGTGCCGCCATCGGTGTCCCCACCGATCGTGCCGGCGTCGCTCGTGCCGGTCATGCTGGTTTCGCCGCCGGTGCTCGCGTCGCTCGTGCTCGCGCCGGTGGTCATCGGCTCCGTGGTCATCGGCTCCGTGGTCATCGGCTCCGTGGTCATCGGCTCCGTGGTCATCGGCTCCGTGGTCATCGGCTCCGTGGTCATCGGCGCCGTGGTCATCGGCTCCGTACTCGTCGCCTGGGCTGTGCTCGTGTCGCCGTTGTCGCTCGCGGTCTCACTCGCGCTGTCGCTGTTGGACTGGGTCGAGCCGACATCGGCCGTGCAGGCCGCCAGGACCGCGGCGAGGGCCAGGGCGCGCGTTGCGAGTATTGATGGCATGCTCAGTCGCTTGTAGCTCGGTGGCGCGGGCCGGGCAAAGCTGGTAGATCGCGGCGCGATGACCAGCGAGACCAGCGAGACCAGCGAGACCAGCGAGACGGGCAAGGCCCATGGCATGCAGGGCAAGGTGGTGCTCATCACCGGCGGCAACACCGGCATCGGTAAGGAGACGGCGATCGCCCTCGCCAGGATGGGCGCGACGGTGACGATCACGTCGCGAAACCCCGACAAGGGCAAGGACGCGCTCGCCGACATCCGCCGCCAGGCCGGCAGCGACGCGGTCGAGTGCATGCGCCTCGACCTCGCCTCCCTCGCCAGCGTGCGCAGCTTCGCCGCCGAGTTCCTGGCCACCCACCCGCGCCTCGACGTCCTCATCAACAACGCCGGCCTCACCCTCAGCGAGCGCAGCGAGACCGAGGACGGCCTCGAGTCGACGCTCGGCATCAACCACTTCGGTCACTTCGCACTGACCGGCCTGCTGGTCGAGCGCCTCAAGCACAGCGCCCCCGCGCGCATCGTCGTGCTCTCCTCCGACGCCCACCGCGGCGCCCTGCGCGGCCTCGACTTCGACGACCTGCAGGCCCGGCGCGGCTACAGCGGCATGGGCACATACTGCAAGTCCAAGCTCGCCAACCTCCTCTTCACCGTCGAGCTCGCCGAGCGCCTCCAGGGCAGCGGCGTCACCGTCAACGCCGTGCACCCCGGCCTGGTCGCGACCGAGTTCGGCGGCGCGGACGACGTCGGCGGTCTGTTCGGGCTGCTGGTCAGGGCCAGCCACGTGTTCTCGCTCAGCCCCGCGAAGGGCGCGCGGACCTCGGTTTACGTCGCGTCGTCGCCGGCGGTCGAGGGCGTGACCGGCAAGTACTTCGTGCGCAGCAAGCCGGTCCGGCCGAGCCGCGCCGCGCAGGACAAGCAGGCGGCGCTGCGGCTGTGGGAGCTGAGCGAGCAGCTCACGGCTGTGCGCATCTGAGCGAGCTCTGGCGCGGCTTGTCCGCGCGGTCCATCAGCATGCGGGAGGCGAGCATGCGGTCACGATGCTGGCGCATGCGCAGGACCTCGGGCTCGGCGAAGGTGAGCTCGGAGACCATGGGGGTGAGTCGCACGGCCTTGTTCATCAGGCTGATGTCGTAGGTCGAGTGGGGCAGGCCGAAGAAGTGTCCGAGCTCGTGGGGCAGCACCAGCGAGCCGGCGATCTTCGAGAGGATGACCCAGCGGTGGCTGCGGTCGCCGCGCTCGCGCCAGTGGACGCCGCGGATCTCTTCGCCGGCGATGTCGACGTCGGCGAGGCGGCCGACGACGAACACGTGGACGACGCCGCGGGTGAAGCGGGCGTGGCCGAGGGCGTCGCGCGCGTCGCGATCGTCGATCTCGAGCTCGCTCGCCGGCAGGGCGTCCGCGGCGACGACCTCGAAGCTGGTGCCGATCAGCGCGAAGTGCCGCTGCGCCTGCTCGAGCTGCGCGCTCACCCAGGCGACATCTTGTACCGGACCGGCGTCCGTGTGCACCACGTGCAGGTGGATGCCGAAGCAGTGCGCGACGGTCGGGGCGCAGCGCGGGGTCGCCTCGACGAAGGCCGAGAGGTCGGGCGCCACAGCGGCGGCCGAGGCCGGCGCCGAGGCCGGCGCGTCATCCGGCCTGTCCGTGAGGACAGGTGACGCGAGCATCAGCCACAGCCCGGTGATCATCATAAGACCTCAGCCATAGCAGGCGCGCGAGAGCTGGAGGATCTCGAAGATCGCGCGCGTCGCCGGTGAGCGGTTGAGGGTATAGAAGTGGATCCCCGGGACGCCGGGGCGCGCGAGGGGGGTGGTGAAGGGGTCGGACGGCGCGGGCTGGAGCAGCGCGCGGCACTGATAGGCGGCGTAGGAGACCCCCGCCCAGAACACCTCCTGCGGGTCCTCGGCGACGCTCTCCAGGCGGGCCTGCAGCGGCGCCGGCAGGCTCGCCCCGCACATCTGCGTGAAGCGGCGGATCTGCTCGAAGTTGGTCACCGGCATGATGCCCGGGATGATCGGCACCGTGATGCCGGCCTCCGCCGCGCGGCGCTCGAAGGCGTGGAAGCTCGCGTTGTCGAAGAACAGCTGGGAGATCAGGAAGTCGGCCCCCGCGTCGACCTTGACCCGCAGGTTGCGCAGGTCCACGCCGCCGTCAGGGGCCTCCGGGTGGACCTCCGGGTAGCAGGCCGCGCCGACGCAGAAGTCGCCGCGCTCGCGGATGAAGGCGACCAGCTCGCTGGCGTAGCGAAAGCCGCCGGGCGGCGCATCGAACTTGTCCTGGCCCTGCGGCGGGTCGCCGCGCAGCGCGAGGATGTTGTGGACGTCGTGCTCGGCGAGCTGGTCGAGCACGCGCGCGAGCTCGTCCCTGGTGGCGCCGACGCAGGTGAGGTGGGCCATCGGCTCGACGCCGAGGCGGCGCTTGATCTTGCCGACGAGCTCGATGGTGCGGGCGCGGGTGCTGCCGCCGGCGCCGTAGGTGACGGACACGAAGTCCGGGCCGAGCGGCGCGAGCTGCTCGAGGCTGCGCCACAGCACCTCCTCGCCCTTCTCGGTCTTCGGCGGGAAGAACTCGAAGCTGAACACGGGCCGCTTGTGCGCCAGTCGCTCCCGGATCCGCATGAACCGTCCCTACCATGGGCCCGGAACTTGGTCCAGAGCCCCGCCCCTTGGTACACCGGGGCCGCATGCGCTGGTTCGTCCGCGGCGACATCGACGGGTTCTTCGGCCTCGCCGTCGACAACCTCGTCCAGCTCCTCCTCATCGACACGCTGTGTCGCCACGTGCTCGGCTTCCCCGACGACTTGCTCCACGGTCAGGTCCTGCCCGGCGTCGCCGTCTCGCTGCTGATCGGCAACGTGTACTACGCCTGGCAGGCCCGCGAGCTCGCGCGCCGGACCGGCCGCGACGACCTGTGCGCGCTGCCCTACGGCATCAACACCGTGTCGGTGTTCGCACATGTCTTTTTGGTCATGTTGCCGGCGAAGCTGGCGGCGACCGCGGCCGGCGCGGCCGACCCCGTGCGCGTGGCCTGGCAGGCCGGCCTGCTCGCCTGCCTCGGCTCGGGGCTGATCGAGGTCGCGGGCTCCTTCGTGGCCGAGCGCCTGCGCAAGGCGACCCCGCGGGCCGCGCTGCTCTCGACCCTCGCCGGCGTGGCGCTGGGCTTCATCTCGATCGGCTTCCTGTTTCGCACCTTCGCGCGGCCGATCGTCGGCCTGACGACGCTGGCGGTGCTGCTGCTGGTGTACTTCGGGCGGGTGCGATTTCGCGGCGGCGTCCCTGGCGGGCTGGTCGCGGTCGCGCTCGGGACCCTGCTCGCCTGGATGACCGGCATCGCCCCGGTCGGCGCCATGCCGGCGGCCGGCCAGGGCCTGCAGCTGCCGGTGCCGGTGCTCGGCGAGCTGTTCGCGGCGCTGCGCGGCGACATGTTGTGGAGCTACCTCGCGGTGATCATCCCGATGGGGATCTTCAACGTCGTCGGCTCGCTGCAGAACATCGAGGCCGCCGAGGCCGCGGGCGACGCCTATCCGACCCGCCCCTCGCTGGTCGTCAACGGCCTCGGCACCCTCGCGGCCGCGGCGTTCGGCTCGTGCTTCCCGACCACGATCTACATCGGCCACCCCGGCTGGAAGGCGATGGGCGCGCGCGCCGGCTACTCGATCCTCAACGGCATCTTCGTGACCGTCGTGTGCCTCACCGGCACGCTCGCGTACATCGCCTGGGCGGTGCCGATCGAGGCCGGCATGGCGATCGTCCTGTGGATCGGCCTCGTGATCGCCGCCCAGGCCTTCCAGGCCACCCCCCGCGAGCACGCGCCCGCCGTCGTGCTCGGCATGCTCCCCGGCGTCGCCGCCTGGGGCGCCCTGATGGCCAAGGCCGGGCTGCGTGCCGGCGGCGCCACCATGTCCCCCGCGCTGATCCCCACCTTCCAGCAGGCCGACGTGTGGATCGACGGCGCCTTCGCGCTCGAGCAGGGCTTCATCTTCACCGCCATGCTGCTCTCCGCCGCCACCGTCGCCGTCATCCAGCGCGACTTCATCCGCGCCGCCCTGTGGTGCTTCGCCGCCGCCGCCCTGTCGCTGCTCGGCCTGATGCACAGCTACCAGTGGACCCCCGCCGACACCGTGCTCTCGCTCGAGCCGGCCTGGACCTTCGCCTCCGGCTACACCCTGATGGCCGTGGTGTTCCTGCTCGCCCCGCTGCTGACGACCCCGAACCCGGACGGCCGCGGCGGGCACTGAGGCCATACTCGCGGGACCCCGCCCTCGCGCGGGTCCGGGCGAGCGCCGCTGGTGCCTGTCCCGGGGGACATGCGCACCTGTCCCCCGGACCAGCTCACTCGCCGAGCTTGGCCTTGACCTTGGCGATGCGCGGGTCGGCCTTGGGGTCGCGGAGCTCCTTGGCCTTCTCGTACTGCGTGAGCGCGTCGCGGTAGCGCAGCGCGTTGTAGTAGGCGTCGCCGAGCTTGATGCGGTAGCTGCCGTTGTTCGGGGCGACCGCCACCGCCTGCTCGGCGTAGCGCTGGGCCTTCTGCGCCGAGCCGCGGTCGAAGTAGATGTCGCTGAGGCCGATCAGCGCCTCGCCGTTCTTGCGGTCGAAGCTGATCGCCTGGTTGAACAGCGCCTCGGCCTCGCTGCGGCGACCGGCCCGGAGCGCGTCGCTGCCCTGGTTGGCGAGGTCCGCGGCCTTCGCCGGGTCGCGCTTGATCTCGGGCTCGAGCTGACCGTCCGGCGTGTCCTCGCCCGGGCGCTTCTTGGTCACGACCGGCGGCTTCTTCTTGGGGTCCGGATCGGCCGCCGGCACCGGCACCGGCACCGGCTCTTCGGCCCCGGTGTCGGCCCCGGGCTCGGCGCCCGCGGTCGTCCCGCTGCCCTTCGGCGGCGGCGGCGGCGGGATCGGCTTGCTGGGCGGCTCGGCCGCGGCCGCCTCGGGCACGGTCACGCCGGCGCCGCGCATCGCCTCCTGGGCCTCGAGCGACTTGCTGAGGGGCATCGCGCCCATCGCTATCTTCTTCGACCACTTGCCGCGCTTCTTCTCCTCGTCGCCCGACACCGCGGCGCTGGCGATCGCCATGCCCGCCATCTCGCCCTCGCGCAGCTTGTCGGTGGTCACCCGCTCGAGCATGTCGCGGCGCTCCCCCTCGCTGCGGACCGAGCGGTCGAGCGCGTGCGCGTTGCTCGGGTCGAACCACAGCACCCAGTCGTAATAGTCGTAGGCCAGCGTCTTGGTCGCGGGCACCTCGTAGAACTTGTCGGCGACGGTCACCAGCTGCGAGCTGAACTCCTTGCGCAGCACCCCGCCGCGCTCGTCGGCCAGCTGCTCGCCCGGGCCGTCGAGCGCCTCGAGCGCGAGCAGCTTCTTGAGCGCGACCGCCTCGTCGTCGACCGAGATCACGTAGTTGCCGATGCTGGCCGCGTCGCGGGCCTCCTGGCTCAGCGCGTCGATCTGCGCGACCACCTCGGGCGGGACCTCCGGCGCGCCCGGCCGCAGCAGCAGCACGCCGAGCAGCGCCGCCGCCGAGACCGCCGCGACCGCCGGCCACAGCCAGCGCCGGCTCTGGTTGAGCTCGGCGTGCGGGCTCGGCATCTTCGCGACCAGGTTGGCCCGCCGCTCCGGGTCGACGTCCGGCAGCGGCAGGTCGTCCCACTCGGTGGTCACGCCGGCGGCGATCTGCGCCTCGCACAGCGCCGCCTCGAGCTCCGCCATATTGTCGTAGCGCGCGCCCGGGTCCTTCTCCAGGCAGCGCATGATCACGTCCTCGAGCGCCTTCGGGCCGACGCCCGGCAGGACCTCGCTCGGCCGCGTCGGCACGACGTTGAGCTGGGCCAGCAGCACCTCGGCGAGGTTGTCCATCGTGAAGGGCGGGTGATGGACCAGCATCTCGTAGGCGACGCAGCCGACCGCGTAGATGTCGAGCCGCGCGTCGAACTCGCCGCCAGAGATCTGCTCCGGTGGCATGTACTGGGGGGTGCCGGCGATCGCCCCGCCGCCGTCGCGCCGCGCGTCGAGGATCGCCGCGACCCCGAAGTCGACGATCTTCACCATGTCGCGCCGGCCCTCGTTCTTCACGAGGAGGATGTTCTCCGGCTTGATGTCGCGGTGGACGATCCCCGCCTTGTGCGCCGCGCCGAGGCCCTTGCAGATCTGCCGCAAGATCGCGAACACCCGGCCGCCCTCGATCTCGCCCTCCGTCAAGGTCGCCAGGTCGGTGCCCGCCAGCAGCTCCATGCAGAAGAACAGGCGCCCGTCCGGCAGCTCGCCGAAGTCGAAGATCTCGACGTTGTTCTTCGAGCCCGCACGCGCGGCCGCTCGCGCCTCCTCGCGGAACACCTGCGCCGTGTCGCTGCGCTCACTCAGCTCGGCTCGAAGGATCTTCAGCGCCACCCGACGCTCGATGTCGATGTGCTCCGCCTCGTAGACGACCCCCATGCCGCCCTCGCCGAGCCAGCGCAGCAGGCGGTAGCGCGTCCCGGGGATCGGCTTGCCCGCGACCAAACGGATGTGCGCCCGCTCGACCTCGGGCCCCGCGACCTCGGGGCCCGGCGCATAATGCTGCACCTGCGTCGGCCGCATCCCGTGCAGGTCCGGCTTCGTCGCCGACGAGTCGCCCGTCTGCGGCCGGCGCAGCGCCGCGTCGTCGCGCTGCTCCACCATCCGCGGCGCCGGCATCGGCTTGCCGGTCGCCTGCGCCACCACGTTGAGCAGCTGGCTCGGCAGCGCCTGCAGCGTGTGCGCGCTGTCGACGGCCCCGGGCTCCTGCAGCTCGAACTCCTCGTCCTCTGGGACTTTCACTGGTGCCGCGGGGCGGGTCGGGAGCGCCGGCGCAGCTTGTGGCGCCGGGCGGGCTTGCGGCGCGGGGCCGCGGCCGGCGGCCGGCATCGGGGCAGGACCGCGGGCCGGTGGGGGAGCGCCGGCTTTGGCCGCCGCTTGCACTGACGCGGGCAGCCCGATCCCAAAGACCGTGCGGCCCTTGTTCTGCTCCCCCTGCTCACCGTGCTCGCTGTCTGGGCCTTCTTCCGCCATGGGCACCCCTTGCCGGGCCAGTATACGCGTCGCAGCGGCCCACGCGGCGCCCCTCGGGGCGATCTTTCAGGCGGCGCGACTGGCGGCAGAACCGAGCGCGGCACCGGCGGAACGGTGATAGTCTTCGCCGCCATGACCGCGCCTGCTGTCGCCTCCTCGCCGCTGTTTCGCCGGCTCCTGGTCGCCAACCGCGGCGAGGTCGCGGTGCGGGTCGCCCGGGCTTGCGACGCGCTGGGCATCACGCCGGTCCTGGCGGTGTCTGCCGCCGACCACGGCGCGGCGTACACCCGGGGGCGCGAAACCATATGCCTCGGCGGCGCCCGCTCCCCGCAGAGTTACCTGAACATGCAAGCGATCGTCCAGGCGGCCCGGCAGCGCGAGTGCAGCGCCCTGCACCCGGGCTGGGGTTTCCTCTCGGAGAACCCCGTTTTCGCGGCGCTGTGCGAGCAACACGGCGTGACGTTCATCGGTCCGCCGGCCGCGGTCATGCATCGGATGGGCAAGAAGACCCCGGCGAAGGACGCCATGCGGGCCGCCGGCCTGAACCTGATCCCCGGCAGCGACGGCGTCTTGCGCGACGTCGACGAGGCCCAGGCGGTCGCCGATCGGGTCGGCTATCCGGTGCTCCTCAAGGCCGAGAGCGGCGGCGGCGGCCGCGGCATGCGGATCGCCCGCGGCCCTGGAGAGGTCGCTGGCGCCTATGCAGACGCCCAGGCCGAGGCCACCGCCGCCTTCGGGGACGGTCGCCTCTACCTCGAGCGCCTGATCGAGGGCGGCCGCCACATCGAGATCCAGATCCTCGCGGACCGCTACGGCCACGTCGTGCACCTCGGCGAGCGCGACTGCACGGTCCAGCGCAACCACCAGAAGCTGATCGAGGAGTCGCCCTCACCTGTCCTCCCGGACAGCGAGCGCCTACGCACCCTCGACGCCGCCGTGAAGGCCGCCGCCAGCATCGGCTACGTCGGCGCCGGCACCATGGAGTTCTTGCTCGACGCCGACGGCGTGCTGCGCTTCATGGAGATGAACACCCGCCTCCAGGTCGAGCACTGCGTCAGCGAGCAGCGCTCGGGTCGCGACCTCGTGATCGAGCAGATCCGGGTCGCAGCCGGCCACCCGCTGGCGTTTCGTCAGGAGGACATCACCCTCCGCGGTCACGCCATCGAGTGCCGCATCAACGCCGAGGACCCGGCCGAGAACTTCCGTCCCGCTCCCGGCGTGATCTCCCGCTGGGAGGTCCCGCCGAGCGAGCACCTGCGCGTCGACACCCACGTGTCCACCGGCTACGAGGTCCCGCCGCACTACGACAGCCTGCTCTGCAAGCTGATCACCCGCGGCGACACCCGCGAGCAGGCCTGCGCCCGCATGCTCGCCGCGCTCGAGAGCCTGGTCTGCGAGGGCGTGCCCACCACCGTCCCCGTGCACCTGGCGATCCTCCGCTCCGCCGCCTTCCAGGCCGGCCGTTACGACACCCGCAGCATCCCCGGCTGGCCGCCGGCCTGACCCGAAAGCTCCTGTCCCATGGCACATGTCCCGCTCATCCCGATCGGCACCAGCCGCGAGCAGCTCGGCGACGACCGCACCTACCAGGACCACCGCGCCGCGGTCGCCGAGCTCGAGGTCGCCCTGCGCGAGCGACGGGCCGGCGTGCACGCCGGCTGGGGCGAGAAGTACGCCGAGCGCGTGCGAGCCCGCGGCAAGCTGACCGCGCGCGACCGCCTGGCCCGACTGATCGACCCCGGCTCACGGGTCTACGAGGTCGGCACCTTCGTCAACGACGGCGTGGTCTTCGGCGACGGCCTGCGCTCGCCGGCCGCCGGTGTCGTCACCGCCTTCGCGCAGGTCGAGGGCCGCTGGTGCATGGTGATCGCCAACGACAACACCGTCGCCTCGGGCTCGTGGTGGCCGCGCACGCCGGAGAAGATCGAGCGCGCCCAGACCATGGCGCTGCGCCTGCGCCTGCCGACGATCTACCTCGTCGACTGCTCCGGCCTGTTCCTCCCCGAGCAGTCCAAGGCCTTCCCCGGGGGCACCGGCGCCGGCCACATTTTTAAGATGAACAGCCTGCTGTCGGCCAGCGGCGTGCCCCAGCTCGCCGGCGTGTTCGGCGACTGCATCGCCGGCGGCGGCTACATGCCGATCATCTCCGACCGCGTCTACATGACCGAGCAGGCCTACATGGTCATCGCCGGCGCCGCCCTGATCAAGGGCGCCAAGTCGCAGAAGATGACCAGCCTCGACATCGGCGGCCCCGAGGTGCACGTGCACCTCAGCGGCTGCGCCGACCGCCGCGTGCCCAACGACGAGGTCCTGATCGACTGCCTGCGCCGCGAGGTCGCCCGCCTGCCGAGCAGCGGCGCCGACTTCTACCGCGGCGACGCCGGCAGCGTCGAGCCCGCCTTCGCCAGCCACGAGCTGCGCGGCATCTTGCCCCGCGACCACCGCGAGGGCTACGACGCCTATCAGGTGCTCGCGCGCCTGTGCGACCAGAGCCTGTTCTGGGAGCTGATGCCCGACACCGGCGAGGAGATGATCTGCGGCGTCGGCCGCATCGGCGGGCTCTACGCCGGCTTCATCATCAACCGTCAAGGCCTGGTCGGCGACCCCGAGCACCCCGGCGGCATGCGCCCCGGCGGCACCCTCTACCGCGCCGGCATCGCCAAGATCTCCGCGTTCAGCCGCGCCTGCGACAGCGACGGCATCCCGATCGTGTGGCTGCAGGACATCAGCGGCTTCGACATCGGCGTCGAGGCCGAGCGCCAGGGCCTGCTCGCCTACGGCTCGAACCTCATCTACACCAACAGCACCAACACCGTGCCGATGTTCACGGTGCTGCTGCGCAAGGCCTCGGGCGCCGGCTACTACGCCATGGCCGGCCTCCCCTACGACCCCGTCGTCCAGCTGAGCACATGCATCACCCGCCTGAGCGTGATGGAGGGCCGGACCCTGGCGATCGCCACCTACAACACCAAGCTCGACGACAACTTCGAGATCGTCGCCAGAGACCCGGCCGAGCGCGCGAAGATCGAGGCCGACATGCAAGCCGTCGAGAAGCGCATCGAGGCCGACATGGACCCTTACGTCTCCGCCCGCCAGATGGACACCGACGAGATCGTCGAGCTCGGCGAGCTGCGCGGCTACCTCGCCGCCCTGATCGAGATGAGCTACCAGAACACCGGCTACCGGCGGGTCAAGAACCCGCGCATCTGGACCCTGCACGACCTCGCCGTGCTCACCGGGGGGATCCGCTGATGCCCATCGTCACCTCGCAACTCGACAGCCGCCTCCACCCCCCGACCCTGCGCGCGCGCCTCGTCCGCCTGCCCGACGGCAAGCTGCGCCTCGAAGCCCCGACCGTCGGCCTCTACCGCGGCGAGCCCCGCCCCGGCGCCCTCGTCGCCGCCGACCAGCCGATCGGCCAGCTCGAGATCCTCGGCGTCCTCCACCACCTGCTCGCCCCGCCCGAGGCCGCCGGCCTGGTCCTCCGCCCCGACCACAAGGCCCAAAGCCGGCGACCCGTCGGCCACGGCGACCTGCTCGTCCTCCTCGACCCCGAGGCCGTCACCGCCGGCGCCGTCCAGGGCCCCGCCATCGGCCACCGCGGCCGCGCTGGCACTGACGCGATGGTGTTTCGCGCCCCGACCGCCGGGCGCTGGTACACCCGCCCCGGCCCCGGCAAACCACCGCTCATCGAGGTCGGCACCCTGCTCGAGCATGGCCAGGCCGTCGGCCTCATCGAGGTGATGAAGACCTTCAGCCGGCTGCACTACGGGGGCGAGGGCCTGCCCACCCGGGCCCGTGTGCGCGTGATCGTCGTCAAGGACGAGGAGGATGTCGCGGCCGGCGACACCCTCTTCGAGCTCGACACAGCCGACTGAGCCGGCGATCTCAACACCGCCGGGTCGGAGCTGAAAAAACGACCGGACTCGGGGCACACTCTTCTCCACGCCCATGGACGAGTTGAACCGAGACCGACGCGACCAGGCCCGCTGGATCGTGCTGCTGGCGACCCTCGCGGGCGCGCTTTACCTGTGCTGGCTGATGCTCAAGCCGTTCATCGGCGTGCTGCTGTGGGCGGGGGTGCTGACGGTCACCTTCGAGCCGGTGCACCGCCGGCTGGTCAAGTGGACCGGACGGCAGAACCTCAGCGCGCTGCTCTCCTGCCTGCTGGTGATACTGACGCTCGGCATCCCCGCGGCCCTGATCACCTGGGCGATCGTCCACGAGATCACGCCCACCGTGACCAACCTGCAGGCCGGCGTCACCGGCCTGCTCAGCCCGGACTCGCCGATCACGGGCCCGATCATCGCCTGGCTCGACGACCACTTCGACCTCGAGATGGTCCGCCGGCAGCTCACCGAACAGCTCGGCAGCCTCGGCACCAGCCTCGCCACCCGCACGATCGGCATCGTCGGCAGCGTGCTCTACATCATCGTCCAGGCGCTGTTCGTCGTGTTCGTGATGTTCTACCTGTTCCGCGACGGCCAGCAGGTCCGCATCGCCCTCTCGAACGTCATCCCCCTGCGCCACCGCCAGACCTACGAGATCTTCCTGCGCACCCGCGAGGTCATCGGCGCCAGCGTACACGGCGTGCTCGTCATCTCCGTCCTGCAGGGCGCCCTCGGCGGCCTCGCCTTCTGGACCCTCGGCCTGCCCTCCGCGGTGCTGTGGAGCGTGGCGATGATGTTCCTGTCGCTCATCCCGCTCACCGGCGCCTTCGTCGTATGGATCCCCGCCGCCATCTACCTCGCCGTCAACGGCGCGTGGATCAAGGCGCTCCTCCTGACCCTCTGGGGCGTGCTCGTCATCGGCCTCATCGACAACTTCCTGCGCCCCAGGCTCGTCGGCGGCCGCGCCAAGCTCCACGAGCTCTTCATCTTCTTCGCCGTCCTCGGCGGCCTCCAAGTCTTCGGCATCATCGGCATCGTGCTCGGACCCGTCGTCCTCGCCATCGCTCTCGCCCTCTTCGACGCCTTCCGTCACCCCGATACCAGCGCCGCCTCCTCCGTC
>Ga0075152_10000947_pt1 | contig 21043 bp, 15 predicted proteins | sample JI61114C2DNA_FD_70964 | JGI IMG/M metagenome (GOLD analysis project Ga0075152, IMG submission 70964) | Wastewater effluent complex algal communities from Wisconsin, to seasonally profile nutrient transformation and Carbon sequestration -... | ecosystem: Engineered > WWTP > Effluent > Algae...
GTCCTCGAACTCCTCGTCCTCCTCGGCGACCTCGAGCACGCTCTTCTTGCGGGGCGCCGGGGGCGCCTCGGGCTCCATCCGGATCACGTCGGCGAGGTCGATCTGACCCCGGCTCTCGTGCGCCGTCGGGTGGTGCGCGTGATGGATACGCGGGACGTCTTCCCCGTTGTCGAGGTCGTCCTCGTCGTCCTCGTCGACCGGAGCGGACTTCGCCGGCTTGCGCGTCGGAGCCTTCGCCGGACCCTTGGAGCGAGCCTCCGCGGCGGGCGCCGCGGCCTTGGCGGCCTTGTCAGCCGGCTTGTCAGCGCGCGGCTCGACCTTGCTGGCGACCTTGGCCTTGGTCGCCTTGACCTCTGGCTTGGCCTCGGCCTTGCTCTCCGGCTTGACCTCCGGCTTGGCGGCGGGCTTGGCGGCGGGCTTCACCTCGGCCTTGGCGGCGATCTTGGCGGGCTTGGCCTCTGGCTTGGCGGGCGCCTTGGCAGCGGGAGCGGCCTTGGCGGCGACGGGCTTGACCTGCGCCTTGGGGGCCGCTTTGGCGACGGGAGCCTTGCTGGCCTTGGCCGCGCCCTTGGCGACGGTCTTGCTGCTGACCTTCGCCGGCTTGCTGCTGACCTTCGCGGGCTTGGCCGCGGGGCTTCGCTTCGCGACGGGCTTGCTCACGGCCTTGCTGGCGGCCTTCTTGGCGGCGGGTTTGGATCGCGTTGACGATGCTGCCACCGGGTTTTCTTACGCGATCGTCTGTACCTGTGGCAAGCCCCACGACACACCCGCTATGCTGCGGGGTCGTGGCAGCGCGTACAGTCGTGGATTCGGTCGACATCGTGGAGGGTCCGCCGCGGGAAGTCGCCGCGCTGGAGGCCCAACTTGACGAACTTCGCCGCCGCTTCCCGGGCGCCATCCTCGAGCGCTATCTCGACCGCGTCCCGCGGGCGGCGGAGCGGGTGCACATCGCCCCGGGCGCCGCCGTGATCGGGGCCGTCTCGCTCGGAGAGGCCGTCAGCGTGTGGTACGGCTGCGTGCTGCGCGGCGACGTCAATCGGATCGAGATCCGCGAGCGCAGCAACGTGCAAGACGGCGCGGTCATCCACCTGGGCGACCACAGCGGGACCTTCGTGGCCGAGGAGGTGGTCATCGGCCACCGCGCGGTGATCCACGGCTGCCGGATCGGCGGCGGCACCCTGGTGGGCATCCAGGCGACGATCCTCGACGACGCGGTGATCGGCGAGGGCTGCGTGATCGGCTCGTGCGCGCTCGTCACCGCCGGCGCCGTGATCCCCCCGCGCAGCCTGGTGCTCGGGATCCCCGGTAAGGTGGTGAGAACCCTGAGCGCGGACGATGAGGTGTTTCACCGGCGACTCGCGGGGAAGTACACGCGGCTCGCCCACAACTATCGGGTCGGCTAGCGACGACCACGCCGCGGAGCGGTAAGTGCGCGGCGAGCGCGGTCAGGTGCTGCCGGACGCGGTGCCAGTGCCGCCAGAGTCCGTGGTGTCCGTGGTGCCCGTATCGCCGGTGCTGGTCGCGGCGGTCGTGCCGGTGCTGGTGCCGGTCATGCCGGTGCTGGTCGCGCCGGTCGTGCCCGGCTCGCCCGTGGTCTGGCCCGTGGCCTCGCCCGTGGTCTGGCCCAGGGTCGGAGGCTCGCAGATCCCGTCGGCCGGGCGACAGCGGAGGTCATCGCAGCAGCCCTGGTGGTCGAAGCACCAGCGGCTCAGATCGGTCGGGCCGACGCAGTCCACAGGCGCGACGCAGCTGGCCGGGCCGCGCATGCCGCCGGGAGGCATGGTATCGGCGGCCTCGTACGCGGCGACGCAGATCCCCTCGGTGTCGCAGTCGCCGCTGCCGAGGCAGGCGTCGCCGGTGCTGCCGCCGGTGGGCTCGTCACCGGTGGTGGTCGACGCCGGACCCGTGGTCGCAGAGGCCGAATTGCCCGAACCAGCAGGCGAGCAGGCCAGCAGCAGGCCAAGGGCAAGGAGGGGGGAGCGCCGCACGCGAGCGACCATAACACGCCGCCTCACGGCTCGATCACGCAGCGGATCGTGAAGGGCTTGCGGTCGCGAGGGATCGTCGTCTCCTGGCCAGTCTTCGGGTCGACGATCCACGCCTGCTTGCTGTCCTCCGTGTATGCCGTGCGGGTCCAGTGAAAGCCCTCGAGGCCTTCGAGCGGGTCGGTCGCCCGGGCGAAGCGCGCGACCTCGGCGCGGTCCGGGAGGCGCCAGCCAGTCAGCCCGCCGAGCTTGAGGCCGCGGCAGTGCGACTCCCCAGCCGGCTGCAGCAGCGCCGGGCACGGCGCGGCCGCGTCGCAACGCTGGACGTACAACGGCGGGTCGAGCAAGGCGACCCCCGCGGGCGGCGGCGGGGGCTTGGCCGTCGGCGCAGCAAAGGGCGCCGCGGGGGCCTCGCTGGCGGGCACTGGGGGCCTCGCGGGGGCCTCGGGGGCAGGCCTGGCGGGCGCGGCTGGACCACCGCAGGCGACCATCCATAAGGAGAGCGGCAGTAAGGACCGACGGACCGGGCGCGGGATCGGGCGCATGAGGCGGCGATGCTAGCAGGCGCCGGCCGCCAGAGGGTGTCGGCCCGGCGCGAACGCGGTAGCCTGCGCGGATGATCCTGGCGCTCGCACTGCTCTGCTGGACCGCCGCTGCTCCGGCCGCTGCGGCTGTCCCGGCTGCAGCCCCGCCAGCTGCCTACACCCTGCTCGTCGGCGTCGAGATCCCTTCACCGGTGCTGCCGCGGCTGCAGGCGCTCGCCGGGGCGTTCCTCGCCGCCACTGGCAAGCCGCTGGTGATCACCGATGGCACCCGCCGCCCCGCGACGCAGGCCGCGTTGATGCTGCGCAACCTCGAGCGCGGCGACGACATCGTCAGGAGCTACGCGAACAAGTCGGCGGCCGCCGAGATCGAGGCCGCATGGGCCGCGGCGCGCACGGCCGAGCTCGACGCCGATGCGACGCTGACAGCGATCACCGCGGTGATCCTGGGCCAGGTGAGCGCCGGTGACTACGTATCCAAGCACCTGCGCGAGGGCGCCGTCGACGTGCGCTGCTCCGACATGAATCGAGCCCAGCGCGCGACGTTCAAGCGGCTCGCCCGCGGCCTCGGTATCGCGGTGGTCGACGAGAGCCGCACCTCGACGCCGCACTTTCATCTCAATTTTGTGTAGGGTGCGCCGCTTGCGGTCGACGACTTGCGGTCAGGTCTGCGTGGCTCAGGTGCCGTCAGTCGAGGAGGCCGCACCGGACGAGCCGCTCGAGGTGGCGGTGCTGCTCGGGTCGCTCCCGGATTCTCCCGAGTCGTCGTCGCTGTCCTGGACGGGGCAGCCGGTGAGCGTTGCGAGGAGCAGGAGGGCGGCGGGGAGGCTGATGTAGGTGTATTTCTTCACGTCGGCCTCACTTGGTAAGTAATCCGAGGATGTCGAGGTTGCCGCCGAGGCCGAAGAGGAACGACACGACCAGCTCATCGTCCTTGTCGGTCCCTGGCGGCAGATTGACGGTGCCGAAGGAGACGCCCGCGAGCAGCGAGACGTACGCGTTCGGGCTCAGGCCGAGGCCCGCGGCGAACAGGGGCGTGACATCGACGCGGCCGCGCCTGGTGACGCCTTTTACGTCGTCATAAGGGATCGTGGCGGTGTACTTGAGCGGATAGCCGGCCCAGAAGCCGACCATGCGGCTCCCGCACTTGGCGGCGATGCCGGTCCGCCAGTCCAGCGTGTAGCGCTGGACCAGCTCGGTCAGCGCCGACTTGAACTCGGTGGCGTCCTCTCCGGCGCTGTTGGCCGCCGTGGCGAGCTCGATGATCTGCGGCGCGCTCTGGGCGCAGCCGCCGCGCGGGCAGGCGATGGCGGTCACCTCGTAATTGGTGTTCAGGACGCCGGCTTTCTGGGCGACGAGGAGGCTGTCGACGATCGGTACGGCGCGCGCTCTCGCCGAGTCATCGGCCGCCCGGGACGCGGCGGTCTCGGACTCGCTGCCGCCCCAGCGGTTCGCGCAGTAGATATTCTGCGCCGGGGCGTTCCGCCAGTAGCCCGGGTGAAACATGATGTAGGTGACCGCCCCGACGCCCGGCACCGGCCCCTTGTCCCTGGCCGAGTGCAGCGGGATATAGACGGCAGGCCCCACGCCGCCGGTGATCCCCCAGCGGATGAGCTTCCCCGCCTTGAGCTTGTCCAGCTCCTTCTCGGCCTCGCTCTTATCATCGGACTTCTCCTCGGCCTCCGCGTCGGCCTCGGCCAGCTCCGGGGAGACGGCGTCGGCGGCCTTCAGCGCGGCCTCGGCCGCGTCGCCCGCGGCTTCTGCCTCCTTGGTCTTGGCGGCCTTGGTGGTGTCGTCCGGGGCGTTCTGGGCCTCGTCCGCGAGGCCTTGCGCCGTTGCGAGCTTGCTGGCGGCCGCGGCCTGCAGGGTCTTCTGCGCGTCGGTGAGCGCTTGTTTCACGATCAGGGTGGCGGCCTCGGCGACGCGCTGGGGCTTCGCCGGGAGGGGCGCCGCGACGGGCGCGGGTGCTCTGGGCTTTTGGAAGTCGGGGTGGTAGAGCTCGAACGCGGTGAGGTGGTTGCTCAGCTTGTCATTGCGGCGGGCGCATAACCGCGGATATCTGTACGCGGTGCCCTTTCGTGCCCCGACGGTCTTTCGCTTGCAGCGCCAAGACTCGTTCAGCTTTGTCGATGATTCGACGAGGCTCTTGAAGTCAGCGTCGGTGAGGGGAGGGGCCCGGAGCGACTTGAGCGTCGTCCGCGCGGCCTCCAGTTCGCCGACCTTCGCGGGGGGCGGCGGCGCGGCGGCCGGTTCTGTTGTGAGGATGAAGAGTGGAAGTGTGATGGATAGCATTGTGATCGGGCGCGCGGTGAATCACGCAAAGCACGGTGGCGATCCGTGCTCAGGGCTTGAGATAGAGGCGCCCGGGTCGGCGACCACGAGCGATAACGGTGACTATATGATAACTATATGCCACGCTATCACGGGGGCTGACCGTCGATCAAGTGTCAAATAGATTGGACGTTCGACCGCTCGCTCAATCAATCATGCATCCTCGGGGGAATCATCGGTCGGGGCTCGCGCCCGAGCTGTGGCCCGCGTGGTTCACACCTCGCCGAGGCGATGGCCGGCAGGCCGCTCGGCGGACCACGCCCGAGCGGCGCTCGAGCACGGGCGGGCGGGAGATCCTGGCGCGCCTCGGCGCGTGACCCTCGTCCGCGAACGTGGCGGCGACCGGTCCGGGCCCGCAGCGGGCAGCAGCGGCGGGTCTGCGCGAGGCGCGGATGCCCGGGCGGCGCTCGTCTGTGCTATGCCGCGGTCCCCCGCGCACGCAAGCACTCGACATGGACACGCCGCTGCACACGCCGGTCCTGGCCGCGCTGAGGGTCACCCTGTACGGCGACCTCATCGTGCTGGCGGTCGGGCAGGTCCTCGATCAGGCGCTGATATGGCAGGCGCGGATGGGCCAGGCCGCGCTCGGTGAGCGCCTGCTCGCGCTCGCGGCCGGGTCCGCCGACGAGCCGGCAGGCGCGCTCGCGCCCGACCTGGCCTTCGGTCGCGAGCTGACGCGCCGGGTCCTGCGCGGGCTCGCGGTCGCGGCGCCGACCCAGCCGGGCGCCGTCAGCCCCGAGCCGGAGGCGCTGGCGAGCCTGCTGGCCGCGGCGCCCGCGCTGGAGGGTCAGAACTTCCTCGGTGAGCGCAGCCTGGCGGCCGCGTGGCGAGCGGTCGCGCGGGCGGTCGAGGCCGAGCTCGGGCGCTCCGGGCTCGCGCTCGGCGAGCTGTTGCGGCGTCACGGCGTCGACCCGGAGCTCGGGCGGCTCTGCCTGCACCTGGTCGAGCGGGCGGGGGAGCAGGCCCGGCCCTTCGGGTTCCTCGGCACGCTCGCGCGCAGCCGCGGCGCGGGCGGGCAGGTCCAGCACCTGTCGCTGGCCGCGGCGCTCGCGGAGCTCGCGGACGATCCGCACCGGCGCCACCGCCTGCTCGCGCCGCTGCATCGGGCCGCCGATCGCAGCGCGACCTTGCGGGCGCTGCTCGACAGCCACGAGCTGTTTCATCCGGTCGCCTGGACCGCGGACGAGGCCCACGCCTTCCTGCGCGCGGTGCCCGAGCTCGAGGCCGCCGGGGTCGTGGTGCGGGTCCCGGCGTGGTGGCGCGCCGAGCCCGGGCGGCTGCAGCTGCGCGTGCAGATCGGCTCGTCCGAGCCCGGCCTCGGCCTCGCCGCGCTGCTCGACTTCCAGCTGCGCTACTTCATCGGCGACGAGGAGCTGAGCCCCGAGGAGTGGAAGCGCCTGCTGAACGCCGCCGCCGGCCTGCACCGCCTCGGCGGCCGCTGGGTCGAGCTCGACCCCGCGACCCAGGCCGAGGTCCGCGAGCACTGGCGCAGCGTCGAGACCGCGGCCGCCACCGGCGCGGTCGGCTTCGCGGAGGGCATGCGCCTGCTGGCCGGGCTGCCGCGCGACTCGCTGGCCGACGAGGCGCCGGTCGCGTGGACGGTGGTGCGTCCGGGTCCGTGGCTGGCGCGCACGCTCGCCGACCTGCAGAGCCCGAGCGGCAGCGCCGAGGCCGACCCTGGCGCCGCGCTGCGCGGGCAGCTGCGGCCCTACCAGCGCGATGGTGTGGCCTGGTTATGGTTGTTGACGCGGCTCGGCCTCGGCGGCTGTCTGGCCGACGACATGGGCCTCGGCAAGACGATCCAGGTGATCGCGCTGCTGTTGCTGCTGCGCCGCCACGCGATCGCCGGCCCGAATTTGATCGTGCTGCCGGCCTCGCTGATCGGCAACTGGCGCGCCGAGCTCGAGCGCTTCGCCCCGCAGCTGCGCGTGCACGTCGCCCATCGCAGCGCCGGCGAGGCCGACACGCCGCCGCCGCTGGCCGACATCGACGTCGTCCTGACCACGTACGGCACCCTCCTGCGCCAGCCGTGGCTGCAGGCGCAGCGCTGGGGCCTGGTCGCGCTCGACGAGGCCCAGGCGATCAAGAACCCGCAGGCCAAGCAGACCCGCGCCGTCAAGCTGCTGCAGTGCCGTCATCGCCTGGTGCTGACCGGCACGCCGGTCGAGAACTCGCTGATCGACCTCTGGTCGCTGTTCGACTTCTCGAGCCCCGGCCTGCTCGGCAGCGCCGCCGAGTTCAAGAGGTTCTGCAAGCGCCTGGGCCCCGCGCGCAGCGCCATGGAGCCGCTGCGCGCGCTGGTCCGGCCCTACATCCTGCGCCGCCTGAAGACCGACCGCCGGGTGATCGCCGACCTGCCCGACAAGACCGAGCTGCAGGTCTATTGCGGGCTCACGCGGGTGCAGGCGGCGCTCTACGCGAAGGCCGTCGAGGCCCTCGCGCGCGAGGTGGCCGCGACGGACGGGATCCGCCGCCGCGGGATCATCCTCGCGTATCTCACCCGCTTCAAGCAGATCTGCAACCATCCCTCGCAGCTGAGCCGCGACGGCCGCTATCGGGCGGTCGACAGCGCCAAGTTCTTGCGCCTGCAAGAGCTCTGCGCCCCGATCGCCGAGGCGGGCGAGAAGCTGCTGGTGTTCACCCAGTTCCGCGAGATCTGCGCGCCGCTCGCGGAGCTGCTGGCCGAGAGCTTCGGCCGCCCCGGCCTGGTCCTGCACGGCGGCACCGCGGTCGGCAAGCGCGGCGAGATCGTCGCGGAGTTCCAGCGCGAGGACGGGCCGCCCGGGCCGCCGTTCATGGTCCTCTCGCTGCGGGCCGGCGGCACCGGCCTCAACCTGACCGCGGCCGCCCACGTCGTGCACTTCGACCGCTGGTGGAACCCGGCGGTCGAGAGCCAGGCGACCGACCGCGCCTATCGCATCGGTCAGCACCGTAACGTGCTGGTCCACAAGTTCGTGTGCCGCGGCACCCTCGAGGAGCGCATCGACGCGATGCTGCGCGGCAAGCAGGGCCTCGCCGAGGGGATCCTCGGCGACGACGGCGAGCTGCGGCTCACCGAGCTCGGCACCGACGAGCTGCTGCGCGTCGTGGCCCTCGACCTGCGCAGCGCCCTCAGCGAGGATGACTGACCCGTCGATGCCTCGCCGCCGCAAGAGCGCCCCCGGGGCCCCCTCGTCGAGCCCGCGCGACCGCGCGCGCGCCGACATGCCGCACGACCAGGCGGCCGGGGACTTCGAGGAGCTGCGCGGCCTGCTCGGGGACCCGCGGCTCGCGGAGGCGGGGCAGGGGTCGACGCCGGTCGCGGTCACCGGCCCGATGCTCGGCAGCAGCGCGCTCGCGCGGGCCTGGTACCGCTTCGTCGAGACGACCCACGGTCGCCTGGTCCGCGGGCGCGCTTACTTGCGCGCGGGCGCGGTGCTCGACCTGCGGGTGCACCGCGGGATCATCACCGCCGAGGTTCAGGGCACGCGCCGCTATCACGTCAAGATCGCCGTCGCCCTGCCAGGCGGGCCGCCGTTGCTCGAGCTGCGGGCGCGCCTCGGGGCCGCCGTGACGCTGCGGGGCGCCGCGCTGCACGACGTGATCCTGGGGGCCGCCCAGGCCCTGCTGCCGGCGCCGCGCCACATCGTGCCATTTTGCCAGTGTCTCGATGCGGCCCCGTTCTGCAAGCACGTCTGCGCCGCGCTGTACGGCCTCGGGGTGCGCCTCGACGGCGAGCCCGAGCTGCTGCTGGTGCTGCGCGGGCTGGCCCCCGAGCCGAGCGCCACGGAGCGGAGCGCCCTCACGCCGCTGGCCGCGGAGAAGGTCCTGGAGGGCGACCTCGGGGCGCTGTTCGGTATCGAGCTGCTGGCCTCGCCGGCCGCGTCTGCCCCGGCGACCGCGCCGACGCAGCCGCAGCAGTCTCCGCCCTCGCCGCCCGCTTCGCCCTCGTCGCCCGCTTCGCCCGCTTCGCCCGCTTCGCCCGCTTCGCCCTCGTCGAAGGATTCGCCGAGCGCCTCGCCGCCGCCGACCCTCGACGAGGTAGCCGAGCCGACGCTGTCCCCCGGGCTCGAGCTCGTCCTCGACGCCGCGCCCGAGTTCCTCGCCGACCCGGAGCCGGTGGCGGGTCCGGCCGAGGTCCGGCGCGAGTACCTGCGCGAGCTCGGGATCCCGACCCCCACGATCGACGCCTGGCTGCGCGAGGGGGTCCTGCGGCGCACCGGCCGGCACGGCGTGTACGAGCGGACCCCGGAGGCTGGCCGCCGGATCGCCGCCCACCTCGGGCTGTGACGATCGCCCGGCGGGTCCGCGCCTGGTATGTTCGCGCTCGCCCATGACTTCCACCGACCTGGACATCGAGGAGGAGCGGCCGCCGCGGCGCATCGTCATCGGCGAGGGCCGCATAGGCACCGTCTTCAGCAGGGCCGCCGGCTGCGCGCTCGTGACCCGCCATCGCGGCTGGTACGTCCTCGACGAGCCCGCCGGCGACCCGATCGCGGTGTGCGTGCGCAACGACGACCTCGGGGCCGTGCTGACCGCGGTCCCCAAGCACCGCTGGGCCGACCTCGTGTTCGTGCAAAACGGCATGATCGATCCGTGGCTCGAGGACCACGGCCTCGAGGGCAACACCCGCGGGCTGCTGTTCTTCGCGGTCGCCACGCGCGGCGGCGCGGCGGAGCCCGGCGGCATCAGCCGCTTCACCGGCGCCCACGCCAACGCGATGGCGCTGTGGCTCGAGTCGCTGGGCCTGCGGGCCGAGGTCATCGGTCGCCGGGCCTTCTCGGCCGTGATGCTCGAGAAGCTGATCTGGAACACCGCCTTCGGCCTGCTGTGCGAGCGCCACGGGGTCGGGGTCGGGGTCATCCTCGAGCAGCAGGGCGCCGAGCTGGCCGCCCTGAGCCGCGAGCTCAACGCCGTCGGCCGGGCGGCGCTGGACATCGACCTCGACGACGCCGCCCTGCTCGCCGGCCTGCGCGCCTACGCCGGCAGCATCCCGGGGCACCGCGCCGGGGTCAAGGAGTGGCCCTGGCGCGGCGGTTGGTTCGACGAGTCGGCGCGGGTGTATCGGGTCGAGGTCCCGACCTTCGACGCGCTGGTCGCCGCGGTCCCGAGCCTGTCTCGCTGACGATCTCCTGGCGATGCACGGAGCGAGCGGGATATGTACACACCCGCGGTGAGCCCCCGGCTCACTGATGGACGATGTCGAACTCGTCGATCACGTCGCCGTCGACCGTCTTGAAGTAGCCCTGGGCGGCCGAGGGGTCGCCGTCGACGTTGAAGCGGATGAACAGCGCGCCCTGGTCGGCCGCGGACTTCTTCATCTCGACCCCGTTCTTGCGGTGGTAATCGGAGGTGTAGAGCGTGCCCCACCAGGTGTCGCTCTTGTGGAGCTTCGCCTCCCAGGCGCGGATGCCCTTGCCGCCGAGCCCCGAGACCACCGAGAAGGTCCTGCCGGGCCCGACCTCGAGCAGCTCCGGCATGCCGGTCGCGCCGTGGTCCCCGCTGCCGATGGCCGTCAGCGTGCGCGTGCGCGCGTACGAGTGCTCGTGGCCCATCACGACGATCGCGCCGTCCTTCTGGCAGTGCTGGAAGGCGGTCCAGCCGACGTCGCTGGGCTTGTCGCCGGCCTGAAAGGCGGTCTGGTTCTTGTGCCAGACGCAGAGGCTCCACGGGCTCTGGTCGGCCGCGAGCGCCTCGGCGATGAACTCCTCGTGCGCCTCATCCGAGCCGGTGGTGCCGACCCCGGAGAGCACGAAGTGCAGGCCGCGGTAGGTGCAGCTGGCGTCGACGCCGAGGTCGCCGGTGCAGACCGCGCCCTCGATCTTCGCCAGGCGGGCCTTGAAGCCGGCCTGGTATTGCTTCCACTTCTTGGTGTCGTGATTGCCGATCGTCGGGAACAGCGGGTATTCGGCGCCGAGGACGGCGTTGGCGTCCTTCTCGAAGGTGCTCGGGCTGTTCTTGTAGTCGAAGTCGCCGGTGATGATCGCGAAGTCGGCCTTCTCGTCGAGGATCAGCTTGTACACCGACCGGGGCTTGCTCCCCGAGCCCATATCGCCGACCAGCGCCACCAGGAGGTTCTCGTCGGGTCCGATCGTCGCCGTCCCGGCGACCAGCTTCGCGGGGGCCGCCACGTCGTCCGGCCCCTCCGCCCTGGCCGCGGCGCCCGGCGGACCGGCGGAGGGGGCCTCGTTGGCCCTGGAGCGGGCCAGGTGGGCGGCCGTGGGCGGGAAGTCGTCCTCGTCGACCTCGTAGCCCTCGGGGTTCGCCGCGTCGGCCGGCGCGCTCGCGGCGACTTCGCGCGCGCCGCGGGCGGTCGCCTCGGCGCTGTCATCATTCTCCTCGATCAGGTCCTCCGGCGGATCGCAGGCGAGGGCCAGCAGCGCCGGGATGGTCAGCAGGAACGGGTGGAGCGGATTGTGGTGTTTCAAGAATCACTATACTATCGGCGGGGCGGGCGCGCGCCAGGAATAATGTTAACTATTTTTTCGGGGTTCTGTCGGACGGTGATATGCGCGTGATCTGCTGTGATTCGCGCCCCACCGCAGCGGCGATGAATGGCTGTAGGTGCGCGCACCACCCCTCCGTGTGCGAGGCGATCGAGCGGGTATTGGCGGCGATCTGTGGCATGTAGGGACATATTGTATCGACGCTGTCGCCTGTCGGCGACAGGTGTCGCCCAGATGCCCGGGCCGGGGATGTCCGGGGCCCGGATGCCCGGGCCGGGGAGCGGGGGCCGGCGGACTGCTGGTCCCTCGCGACGCGGGGCCCACCAGGGCACGTGCTCGCCGCCCCATCCGTCGAGATCCCCCTCGGCACTTTCACCGACCCTGTCTCGTGGCAGCGAAAGGCCGAGGGGGCGCCTGCGCGCGTACCCTGGTCCCCCCGCTGCGTCGCCCGCCGCCGGCCCCTGCTCCCCGGGCGGACATCGTCGGCGCCCGGTCCTGGCTCCGCGCCCGCGATCGCGTCAGCGAGTGCCTGTGAGCTGGGGTCGCGGCAACTCCCTGATGATTGGGCCGGGGCAATGAATGATGGTGACGCCACGGTGGCTCATGACGCAACATTACGTCATGCCTCGGTCGCAAGACGGTTCACTGCGCGCGAGGACAGCCCGGCTCACGAACGCAACATAATGCTGCGTCACGCTGCACGGACAGCCCGGCCTACCCGACCCGCGCGACCTGGCATGATCGTGGAGAGCGGGGCGCCGACGATATCCGCCCGGGGAGCAGGGGCCGGCGGCGGGGGACGCAGCGGGGGGACCAGGGTGCGCGCGCAGGCGCCCCCTCGGCCCTGCGTTCGTGCGTGACAGGGTCGATGAAAGAGCCGAGGGGGATCCCGACGGATGGGGCGGCGAGCACGTGCCCTGGTGGGCCCCGCGTCGCGAGGGACCAGCAGTCCGCCGGCCCCCGCTCCCCGGCCCAGGCATCCGCTCCGCGGCCCAGGCATCCGCGGCCCGGCCCAGGCATCCGCGGCCCGGCCCAGGCATCCGCGGCCCGGCCCAGGCATCCGCGGCCCAGACCGCGCGAGCTCGCGCCGCTGCGCTGATTTCATGGTAGAAGCCCCGGCGATGGCCTCAATCGGCGACTGTTCCGCCCTCGCGGGCGTATCTCCGCGATCGACCCCGCGCGCCTTGCTGCTGGTGACCACGCTGCTGGGCCTCGGCTGCGCGGGCCCGACGCGCAAGGTCCCGCCCGCGGAGAGCCCGCTGGGCCAGCTGCCCGGGCGCTGGGACAACCTGTTCGTCACGGTGCCGGCCGCCGATGGCCCGCTGCAGATGCACTACCTGGCCGCGGGGCCCAGGGACGCGCCGCGGGTGCTGCTCCTGCACGGCTTCCCGGACTTCTCGTACACCTGGCGAGAGATCGTGCCGCTGCTCGCCGGCGAGTATCGCGTCATCGCCCCGGACCTGCGCGGCTATGCGGCGACCGCCAAGCCGCGCAAGGGCTACGACCTCGACAACCTCGCGGCGGATATCCTCGCCTTCGCCGACGCCAGCGCCAAAGCCGACGGCGCCCCGGACGCGACGCCGACCCACCTGATCGGCCACGACTGGGGCGCGGCGATCGGCTGGTGGACCGTCCTCGCGGCCCCGCAGCGGTTCGCCAGCTTCACCGCCCTGAGCGTCCCGCACCCGCGCACCTTCAACGAGTTCCTCGAGCGCTCCCCCGAGCAGCGCAAGCGCAGCCGGTATATGCGCCTGCTGACCTTCCCGGGCGTGCCCGCGGTCATCGCCGGTATGCGCGACAAGAAGCGCAAGTCGCTGTATCGCGACGACCTCGCCCGCAAGGATGCCTTCGGCGACGTCGAGCTGATCTGGTACCGCACCGCCTTCGATTCGACGTGGGAGACGCGCGGGCCGCTGCGCTACTATCAGCAGAAGTTTCGCAGGGCCAAGGCCAACAACGCCGCCGCCCGCGCGAGGCCCAAGGTGGCGACCCCCGTCCTGGTCCTGTGGGGCCAGCAGGACAAATATCTGATGTGGGCGATGGCCGCCGAGAGCTGCAAATACGTGGAGGACGGCAAATGCACCGTCCATGTCTTCCCCGACGTCAGCCACTGGCCGCACTGGGACGACCCGCAGGGCGTGGTCCAGCGCTGGCGCGCCTTCGTGGCCGGGGCGCCCGGGCCAGCAGCGGCGCCCACCGACGCGTCACCCCCGGACGCGTCACCCACGGACGCGGCGCCCCCGGACGCGTCACCCACGGACGCGTCGCCCCCGGCCGCGTCGCCCCTGGCCGCGTCGGCGCCGACGCCCGGCTGAGCGCCGGCGCGGGGCCTCGCGCCGGCCGGGGTCATTGCGCCAGCGGAGGGGCGCGCGAGGGCGGCTTCGCGGCGCGGCCCTGAGCCCGGCGCGGCCCTGAGCCCGGCGCGGGGAGCGAGGCCGGGTTTTCGCTTGCGCGCGTGGGTGCCCGCGTCGACACTGCCGATCTCATGCCTGGCTTGTCCCTGGCCGCGTCGCTGGCCTCTACCGAGTGGTTCACGGCCTTGGCCGACGACCGCATCCCCAACCAGGACGCGATCGCGCTGTCGCCGACGATCGGCTGGCTCATGCTCGGCTGCGTCGCCTGCGTGTACCTGATGTTCGCGCTGCAGAGCGAGCGCTGGCGCCGGTTCTGGCTGACCCTGGAGGACCCGCGGCCGATCGGCCTGTTTCGCATCGTGTTCGCGTTCCTCTGCATCTGCAATATCAACGACCTGTGGGAATACTTCGACTTCCTCTTCACCGATGAGGGCATCTTCCTCAGCGACGCCGCGCGCCAGCAGTTCGCGTCGGGCCAGTTTCGCGGCTTCGGCGAGGGCGGCGACGAGCCCTACGGCTTCTTCGACGCGGGCGGCGTGCTCGAGTACCTGAAGGGCAACCGCTACTCGCTGCTCTACTTCTGGGACACGCCCCGGGCGATGTGGATCCAGATGATCGCGTTCTACCTGGTCGCGGTCGCCTTCATGGTCGGCTGGAAGACCCGCCTGATGGGCGTGCTCACCTTCCTGCTGATGAACAGCTTCTTCGTGCGCAACCAGCTGTTCTGGGAGGGCACGGAGCTGGTCTATCGCGTGTTCTTCTTCTACCTGCTGCTCGCCCGCAGCGGGCACGCCTACAGCGTCGACAACTGGCTGCGCTGCCGCAAGCTCCGCCGCGAGGGCCGGCTCAGCGAGCGCGACGGACCCGGCGGCGGCGCCGGCCTGGCGCCGACCCCCGAGCACCCGCGCGGCCTCGAGGCGGTATATCGCCTGATCCCGACCTGGCCGCGGATGCTGATGGTCCTGAACCTCGGGGTCCTTTATTGCTACACCGGGACCGTCAAGAACGGGGCGGTCTGGTCCAACGGCGACGCGCTGTACTACGCGCTCAACATGGACCACTTCCACCGCTTCTACCCCCAGGAAGCCTCGTCCATCCTCGGCACCAATCTCTTTCGCCTGGCGACCTGGATCACCCACTGGTGGGAGGCCCTGTTCCCGCTGATGATCGTCGGCATGATCACCCGCTGGGGCATCCGCGAGCGGCTGGCGCCGCTGCACGGCTGGCGGCTGTGGGCGGTGCGCGGCTGCTGGCTCGGCCTCGGGCTGCTGGCGATGGTCGTCGTCCTGGTCGCCTATCCGGTGCACTACGCGCCCAGGCCCGGCGGCGCCTCGCTGGCGCAGACCCAGCTGACCTTCGCGCTGGCCTGGCTGGGGACCATGGCCGCGGTCGGCCTGCTGTGGTGGGCCCTCGGCACCGGTCGCGTGCGCGTGCCGATCCGCGGCACCCGCCACGTGCTCGACCGCGAGTGGTTCTGTCGGTGGTTCCTCGGCCGCCGGGTCTGGCTCACCCTCGGCCTGATGTTCCACGGCAACCTGCAGGTGCTGATGAACATCGGCATGTTCGCGCCGATCATGATGTCCACCTATTTGTTCTGCCTGCACGGCGACGAGCCGGGGCGGATCCTCCGGTTCTTCGGGCGCGGCCTGGCCCGCGTCGGCGTGCCGATGCCGGCCTCCGTGCGCCGCCGCGAGCCGCCGCTGCCGGCCGAGGACCGGACCCTGCCGCATCACCTCCGCGACACCCAGCGTATGCCGCCGGCGCTGCTCTACGGCCTGATCGCGCTCGCCGCCTTCGGCGTGTTCCTGCAGGGCGGCCCCCTCGTGCCGTGGATCAAGCGCGAGCTGCTCGAGCTGACGCCGGCCACCGGCGGCCTCCCCTTCGCCTATACCGTCGGCGTGATCGGCGTGATCCTGGTGCTCGCCACCTACGCGCAGGGGCATCGCAAGACCCGCGGCGGGGCCCTGCGGATCGCGGCGGTGCTCGCCGCCGTGGTCGCCTACGCCTGGCTGATGGGCGCGCGCTTCGTCGACCCGCTCGAGGCCGAGCGCCTCAAGTTCATCCGCGTCGCCGTCAGCCTGGCGATCGTCGCCGTCCTGTTCCTCCAGCAGCTCCCCTGGGTGCACCGCCGCCTCGCGGCGCTCGGCCTCGGCTTCACGGCGCCGTCGCGGGCCGCGGCGCCGTCGCTGCCCGCGCACGACCCCGCGACCGGCCATCCGCTCGCGCCGTGGGCCGACGGGCCCGGCGGACGCATGCTGGTCGGCTTCATCGTCGTCTATCACATCACCGCGATCGCGGTCTGGGAGCTGCCGGACAAGGACTCGGTGTCGGCCTTCCGCATCAAGGCCCGCGAGGCCTTCAGCGCCTGGGTGGTGACCACCCAGACCGACCAGCAGTGGGGCATGTTCGCGCCCAACCCCCCGCGGCACAATGTCTTCATGAAGATCGTCCTGACCGACGATCAGGGCGAGACCTGGGACATGCGCAACGACGTCTATGCGCCGGAGCGCCGCCCGATCCCGTGGATCTGGAACGACCGGATGCGCAAGATGAACCGCCGCATCATCGGCGGGGAGTCGGGCAAGGGCGACATCTATCAGAAGTGGTATGCGCGCTACCTGTGCCGCGAGTGGGCCCGCACCCACCGCGGCGTGATGCCCGAGAAGGTCGAGCTGTTCAAGATCAGCTACAAGATGCCCGGGCCCGACACCGTCGCCCGCCAGGGCTGGTACGTCCCGGAGCAGCTGCTCCACGACACCGGTCGCGAGGAGCGCGCGCACACCGAGAAGTGCTCGACGGCGATCCAGGGCCAGCTGCCCGACTCGATCCGCGCGCGCCACGGCCTCCCGCCGCTCAAGGAGGGCGAGTTCAAGCCGCTGTCGGTCAAGCGCCTGAAGGGCTGGGAGCGCCGGCTCGAGCCGCCGCCCGCCAGCCGGGCCCAGTCGGCGACCAAGCCCGCGAGCAAGCCCGCGAGCAAGCCCGACGCGCCAGGCCCCGACGCGAGCAAGCCCGACGCGCCAGGCCCCGACGCGAGCAAGCCCGACGGCTCGTGACCTTCATGCGCGGGTCCCCGCCGCCCCGCGCAGCCGCGGGGTCCGGCGAGGATGCGCCGCTCAGCCGGGGATGATCGGCTGGCAGCAGCCGGTCTGGCAGTAGCTGCCCTCGGGGCAGTTCGACATGCCCTCCTTGTCGATCATGCACGGGTCGAGGCCCTCGCACTCCGGCATGGTGCAGCCCTCGGGCAGCTCGCTCTCGCCGAAGCAGAGCTCGCACTTCTGCGGCTCGCACTCGTCGTCGCAGTCGTCGTTCTTGGTGCAGCTCTCGCAGCCCTCGATGTTGGCGACCGAGCAGTCCTCGTCGCCGAGGTAGATGTCGTGGCTCACGCCGTCGACCGAGATCGTGCAGCAGCCGAAGCAGTCGCAGCCGCTCGGCGTGTTGCAATTGGCCACGCACTCCATGGACTGCGCCTCGTCGCAGACCTTGCCCGCGTCGTAGGGGCAGTCGACGCCGCCGGGGCTCTTCGGGTCGCAGGCGAGGTCCCAGGCGCAGTCGCCCTTGCCGCCGCCGGAGTTGCCGTCGAAGAAGCAGTCCTGCTTGCAGGGGTCCTTGTTGTCGCCCGGGAGGCCGGTCGAGAAGTTGTCCTCGCGGTCGTCGCAGGGCGAGATGCACTCGGGGTCGGCGAGGTCGACCAGGCCGTCGCCGTCGTTGTCGAGGCAGTCGCCGCACGCCCAGGTCTTCCCGTCGCCGCAGGCGATCGGCACGCAGGGGCCGGCCGGGCCGGTGGTGGCGGCGCTCGTCTCCGCGGCGCTCGTCCCGGTCCCGCTCGCCGTGGCCGAGCCCGAGCTCTCCGCCGTGCTGGTCTCCGCGCCCGAGCTGCTCCCCGTCGTGGTCGGCTCGCCGGTGCTGGCCGTCGTCACCGTCGTCGTCGGGACGCTCGTCGTCGACGACGAGCCGCTGGAGGCACCGTCGGTGTCGGCGGGGTCGGCGGTCTTGCAGGCGAGCGCCAGGAGGCCCGCGAGGGCGGTGAAGGACAGGGCGATGCGACGTGCCATGGCCGTTTGTGCGGGCCTGCCAGGCATATTCCAAGGGCGGAGCGCGCTGGAGGGAAACTGGATGGTGAGCGAAGCCGGGGGCCCCACCGGGCGACCCTGCGCGAGTGCCGCGGACCCCGCCCCGGAGCATCATCAGGCGCGTCAGATAGAATAATTTCTGTTGATTTTATGATATCTCGCGTGGCAGATAGCCTCCGTGTCCACCAAAGAACCCTCCGGCGACCGGTCCATGCTCCGCGACTTCCTCGAGATCCCCTACGAGCGGCTCGAGGAGATGAACTCCGAGGTCAAGAACGCCCGGCTCGCCCGCGTCCCCGCCGACCAGTCCCGCGAGGAGCGGACCAAGTACCTCAGCGACGAGCGACGCATCAAGGCCGTCACCGTGTGCTTCACCGACCTCGAGGGCCGGCTGCACATGCTCGACTACGACAAGAAGTTCCTGCTGCGCTCGGCCGACAACCTGACCTTCGACGGCAGCTCGGTGCGCGGCTTCTCCCAGCAGCACGAGTCGGACCTGCGCCTGGCCATCGACTGGCCCGCGTTCTACTGGCTGCCCTCGGACGTGTTCGGCCCCGGCAAGGTGCTGGTGTTCGCCGAGGTCCGCAGCCAGGACGGCGCGCCCTACCACGCCGACCTGCGCGCGCGCCTCAAGGCCTACACCGAGGCGCTGTACGCCAAGGACGGCACCACCGCCCAGTTCGCCCACGAGATCGAGGGCTTCCTGTTCAAGGGCCGCGACGCCGAGCGCCGCTTCGACGAGACCGGACACTTCGATTTCATCTCGACCGGCGGCTACTACCATTCGCTCCCCGGCGACCCGCTGCGCCGCTTCATCGACTCGGCCGCCGAGGTCCAGCGCGCGATGGGCTTCGGCAACGAGAAGGACCACCCCGAGGTCGCCCCCTCGCAGTTCGAGATGAACTTCGCCCACACCGAGGCCGTGATCGCCGCCGATCAGGTCCAGCTCTACAAGCTGCTGTGCCGCCAGGTCGCCCAGAACATGGACATGAGCGCCAGCTTCCTGCCCAAGCCCGTCACCGGGATCAACGGCAACGGCATGCACACCAACATCTCGCTATTGCGCGACAAGAAGAACCTGTTCTGGGACCAGGCCGGCGAGAGCGGCCTGTCCGCCTCCGGCTGGGCCTTCCTCGAGCGCATCCTCAACTGCGCGCCCGACATCTGCCTGGTCCTCAACGCCAGCGTCAACGCCTACCGCCGCCTCGACCCCCACTTCGAGGCCCCCAATCAGATCAAGGCCTCCGCCAGCGACCGCGGCTCCATGGTCCGCATCCCCCTCGGCAACGAGCGCTCCGCCCGCATCGAGGTCCGCAGCGTCGCCCCCGACGCCAACCCCTATATGTCCGTCTACACCCTCCTGCGCGCCGGCCTCGAGGCCCCGCAGCCCGACGCCGCCGAGGTCGCCAGCAAGCGCGCCCGCACCCGCTTCCTCCCCGACAACATCAACGACGCCATCCGCCTGTTCAAGTCCAGCAAAGTCGTCACCGACCTCCTCGGCGAGGGCGTCCAGACCCGCTTCGCCGAGGTGAAGCAAGCCTCCGCCGAACGCTGCCCGCGGGCGCTCGGGAACCTGATCAAAGCCGCCGAGGTCCAGTTTCATCACGAGGTCACGAATCAGTGGCTGTGGAATAAATTCTGACCTGCCGGTCACCCGCCGCAAAACCCCTGGTAACTGTCAAAAGGCCGTTGTTCTGCTCTCCATAGGGGTTTGCAGACGGGTGGGGTCGTGGGCCCAAATTGGCCCTGGTTGCCCCTCTGTGCCCCATTTTCTGTTAAGAGCGCGTTAACCGCCGGACTTAACAAGTCCTCGCTCGTCACGGGAGATCAAGATTCCGCGGTGGGGCGCGGAGCCCTCAGCAGGGCCGCCGGTCGGGGCTCCTTGATGTTGCGACAACAGCGCCCGCGGCGGGTACATTACCCGGATGTCTTCGCTGCCCCACGACCACGACACCCGCATGGCCCGCGCCCGCCTGTCCCTCGCCGGGCTTTCTGTGGGCGACGCGCTCGGCGAGCGCTTCTTCGGCCGCGACTCGGTGGTCGAGCGAGCGATCGCCGAGCGCACCGAGCCGCCGGCGCCGTGGAGCTGGACCGACGACACGGCGATGGCGACCTGCGCGATGGTAGGCGGCGTGGTGGCGATGGCGGTGGACGAGGCCGGGATCCCCGCGCGCTGGCTGGCCGCTCGGGAATCGCTTGAGCCGTGACATGACTTAGCCGGTCGCGGCCTCAACCTACGACCGGGACTTCCCGCCGTCATTCGGTGGTCGAGAAATTCTTGTTGCGCCGACTATCAGTCTCGCGGAACCTCCGTGATCGAGGATCTCGCGGATGACAAACTCGGACAGGGAACACTTCGACAGCTACCGGCCCCAGACGCTGGTCAAGCACACTATCCTGAAGAATTATACAGCCGCTTTCCTTCAGATCCTGAAGCGAGGCGAGGATCGCATCTTCTATGTCGATGGTTTCGCTGGTCGGGGCACCTATACGGCGGCAGATGGGAGCCTGGTCCCTGGCTCACCTCGGCACGCTCTCGAGCTGATCGCCGCCAATCCCGAACTCGCCGCGAAGGTGAAAACAATCTTCATCGAGCGGGATAGCGAGCTTTTCTCTCAGCTCAAGGAGAGCTTGAAGTCGTTCCACGACGAGCATCCAGAGGTCCAGGAGCCGCATCTGAGGAACGGGACGTTCTCGACCGAGATAACCAAGGTGCTCGACTGGTGGATGAGCCACAAAAAGGCGCTCGCGCCGATGTTTGTGTTCGTGGATCCCTGTGGCGTGGATGGGGGCGACTTCGCCGTAATCGAGCGGATCCTGAGTAGCCAGCGAAAATCCGAGGTCTTCCTCTTCTTCAACGTCGATGGTATTCGCCGCATTCTCGGGCTACGTGAAAAAATGGGCGATACGCTGACGCGCCTGCTGGGTACGGAGGAGCGTGCGGCGAGACTGGTTCAGATCGTCGACTCCGTACGGACGACCCGCGAACGAGAGGAGGCGATCCTTCGCTATTACGAGGAGCTCTTGCGCGCGAACACCGCCGGGAAGTACGTTTCGTCTTTTCGAGTCGAAAAGGAGGATCGGCGGACGACCAGCCATTATCTGGTGCATGTTGCGCAACATCCCCTTGGATTTTCCATCATGAAGGACGTGATGTGGGCTGCCGGAAAAACCTCCGAGGGCAAAGGTGGGCTGCTATTCGAGCAGGCAAGCTATTCTGGAACGGAAGTATTATTCAGGCCCGAATGGGAGAGCGTGAAGGCGTCCGTTCTCGATCAGTTGCGCGACGAATCCAGGTGTGTGTCCCATTTTTTCGAGGAACTCGTAAAGATGCCC
>Ga0075152_10000948_pt1 | contig 21033 bp, 31 predicted proteins | sample JI61114C2DNA_FD_70964 | JGI IMG/M metagenome (GOLD analysis project Ga0075152, IMG submission 70964) | Wastewater effluent complex algal communities from Wisconsin, to seasonally profile nutrient transformation and Carbon sequestration -... | ecosystem: Engineered > WWTP > Effluent > Algae...
CACTTTGATGGTTAAGTTAGCAGTCTCTAACTGAGTAGTAATACTTCTGGTCGGACTGCAGCATCAATTGAAGGTGATGTGCCCGTCCCAACCACTCCACCGATAGCTATTACAGATGCGAGTCGCTGAAGAAGTGGCTGAACTCTGAGAAGTCGTGCAGCTTATCGATTGGTTGGTCGAGTTGCTCACAGTCAACTGATAGGAAGTCTTGAGCAGAGACAGAAAGGGACAACCCAAGGCTGCGGTGCCTCAGAGTCATATCATGCGCACAGTTGAGTAGGTAACTCGAGGAACGGATAAGTAGGTTATGCTGGCCACTTGGCAGACGAACAAGCCTCAACACAAGTTGACTACGATCATCGAGGGTGATATTCTTGTCAACACCACCTTCGAATGCTAGCTCAATATCTGCACTGGATGCCTCTCCACACGAAATTCGAAATGTCTTATTCAGCAAATACCAGCTACTATTGGCGTGGGGTGCTACTTCTATCGAATAGGTTGGCTGCACTAACCTGACTGTTCTCTTGCACTGGTTGCTGACAACCACTGTGGTCGGCTGTTGCTGCAGAAGCCGCTGAACTGCCAGCAGGTGTCTGGTGTCCAGTTTCAGTCGAATATTGTTCTTGAACTCCACCAGCTTCTCGTTATTTTATAGCGTGGAATAGGCTATTTATATTGTGTTGCTTATTCGCTCCTCAGTGAGGTTTTGCTGGTCCACGAAAATGAGTTATAGCTTGCAAACTGCATTGGACATGTTATGCTCGCATAGTTTTAATCCCACCTGGCTCATGTACAGGCAAAGAATGCTCACAAACTTATCCTCACCCATGCCGTTGGAGATTGCACCGATATTGGCGTGCATGTCGTCAACGCAGAGATACACCGTCGGAGCAGGAATAGGCACATGGCTATCAGATTGAACTGCAACTTCTGGCTGTGGTGCGATACTCAAGACCCTGCTCAAGACTTTGGATACCTTTGCTGAACATTCCACGTATCTTCTGAAACTGTTGACAAGCCCCATATGTAACTTGAGAGAAATATGCGGCACAAGCACCATGATTTCCCCATCTTTGAATGCAGTCTGAGCTCCATGGACCTCGATAAATTTCATCGATGGACCACTCGAGCAAGCATCATATTGCAGCAGCCTACATTTGAGCTCTGCCTGTTTAACACTTCCGTCAAGGCTTACCCTGAAGGTAAGACTCCGCTACTCATCCACCAGTATTAGACTATTCTTGTAGACTACGAACTCAATGCTCACTTGAGCAACTGTCTCAGGAGGATCTTCGGATTGCTCATTTTCGGGGCGTTGGGGTAACTGAGGTCGCCTTTAAGCATAGGCCAAAATCATTTGCGCAGCCTCATAAAGTTCGTTTTGTACATCCTCCAACAGCCTGCCAATTTGAATAGCATCTATTTCCAGCCCAAATTGATACAGCTTGAGTGCTAAACTCCGGCCTCCTTCGTCTCCAGTTGAGCTAAACACATGGAGCTCGGCTTCTCGGATAATTTTCTGTTCGTGTTCAGAGCTGGATAAAAATGAGCCTGCCGCCTCACTGGTAACACAATTGTAGACTTTAATAAGCCTTTGATCGTTGCGCAGCAGTTCGGCTGATCGAAGCACTACCTTCAGTTAGGATGTTCCCCTTCCCGGATAAGGGGTTTGCCAACATTACACCTCCAATATCTTCGTGAGGAGGTGTGATGATAGTCCTGCTCGAAACTCACAACTAAACGAAAACTCCTCCAGTTTCAAGTAGATACTGATGTGCTTGCTGATTGTCGATGCTGGGCGCTTTAATGGATTCTGCTTGTTGGTTTGGATAGTTCGAATCGGAAGGTTCTCCAGACCGCGAAATACTTGCTTGCTAACAGTACAAGCAATTCGGTCTACGACAGCCAGTAGTTTCAGTCTCCCCTCATCAGCATCCACGCAGAAACTGATCCCTCCCACCCGAAGCAACTCCAGTCCGTCCCGATCAACAACAACATCGTCCACCATTATGGTCTTGCGGAGGTTGCTGTTTTCTTCCATGTAGAGGTTACTGTTCTTAACCACCAGGCCATGCACAACCAAAGACCAACACCCGCCCTCACCAGGAAGAACAATCGATACCCGGAACTCCTTCATCGTGAGTTCGATGTTGCTTGCAATGCGTGTCAGGTAAGACTTTATGATTCCTTTGCTGGCAGGCTGCTCACTTGTTTGTTGCTATTGATGCACCGCCTCCACCAGCCCAAGTTGAAGATGCAGCTTGCCGATATCTACTCGAATAGCTTTACTAGAAAACTCGAACCAAGGGATGTCCAATTGCATGTCCTCATACTTAGAATCAGTGAGTTCCAGTCCCATCGACCTGATTGTTCCGTTTATGCGTTCCTTTCGTAGTTCTCCCCTCGTTAGCCTGAGTAGTCCCTGCTCGACTCCAAGTGAGTCCTCTTATATCTCTAAGAATTGAGGCAGAACCTGCTTGAAGAGCGTTTTGGAGAGGAAATTCATAATCCATGATAATCAATTATGTTGACAGCGCACAATCAAATCGGCGCCGGCGCCTCTCTTTAGCAGCTTAAAATTGCTCTCAGTGACATATTTTTGTATAACAAACTATGATGGAAATTGAAAAAAAACGAGCAGCTTCAGAACTTCCAACCACATTCCAGATGGTTTTCAGGGGCGAGGGAGCAGCGACACAGGAACTCGAAATCGATCGAAGGTTCCTTGAGTCAACTAAACTGCTACGTAATCTCGACTAGTCGGAGGAGGACGGCAGGTTTGTGGTGAATGCTCAGCTTGTAGACTACGACAGCATGGTCATCATAGTTAGGCTGATGGAAGCACATAACTTCCAACTCAACGCCATCAAGACGATGAAGCCAATAAAGAACCGGGATTTCCAGCAGAACATTGACGAAACAAGCTACCGTGTGGTTGGGGAGTTCTTCAAGAGGCAATAGGACATAGTTAGACTGTTAAGAACATGTGACTACCTGGACATCCAGCCAATCAAGGAACTTATCTATTGTCGGTGGGCTACTGATACCTTCTACATGGATAGCATCACAGAGCACACCGATGTCTTCGGATGCAACAAGCCCAGCAAGGAGAAAGAAGAGCTGCGTGACCGGAACCGTGAGTTCTTCAAACACATCAGTGATCGGATCCTCGAGAAGCACATTCAGAAGACTGGTCGTGAACAGCCAGTCATACCACCAGACCATCAACCAGCACCTTAGCCGAGATGATAAGCGCGTATCACTGCATGCTAGTTTTATAATTTAATCGCTCTTTCTTAGTGATGTAGGCTCAACAAGTGGAAGTTAAGACTAACACGACTGCTAATTGGGCAGACCCTATCACGGTCGGTGATCTTCATTCCAAGAACAGGATTATGATGGCAGCACTCACTCGATGCCGCTGCAACCCAGAGGATAATATACCCACTCCGTTGCTGACTGAGTACTACGGGCAACGAGCAGGAGCTGGAATCATCCTCAGTGAAGCCACTCCTGTAAGCCAGCGGGGCGAAGGCTTCTTCGGTTCTGCATGTCTTTACAATGAGAAGCATTTGGAGGGGTGGAAGCTAGTGACAAAAGCCGTCCACGGTAAGGGAGGATTAATTGTTGTGCAGCTCGTACATGCCGGACGAGCTACCCATCCGACCATCAACAAAGGGCTCGAGGCGTATGGTCCCTCACCTTTGAGGAGAAGAGAACCTATTCGTGGCCTCAACGAATAGTACCCGATTCCGCACGAAATGACTTTGGAGGACATTGAAGAAGCTAAGAATGATTACCATCATTCTTTTAAGCTTTCAAAGGAGGCTGGCTTCGACGGCGTTCAGCTTCATAGTGCTCACGGTTATCTCTTGGACAGCTTCCTTAAGAGTTCTTCAAACCAACGAAAGGATCAGTATGGTGGGAGCGCTGAAAATCGGTCTCGGCTTGTGTTGGAGGTTGTCGACCTCGCTATCAGTGTCTTCGGTGCTGGAAGAGTCGGTCTGAAGATCTCGCCAGTAGCAAGAGTTGGTGATGTGATGGATGACAATCCACTCGAAACCTTTTCGTACCTGCTGAAGGAGTTGGATAAGAAGAACGTTGCTTTTATTGAAGTCCGTGAATCAAATGAGCTGTTTTTCGCCTCAAATCACTTTGGGGTCCTTCCCAAGGACCAGATGGAGAATGTCTGCCGAACTCTCAAGCCATTCTTCAAGGGCACCTTCGTCGCTAACAATAATCTCAACCCGACAACAGGCCTCGAAAAGATTCGTTCTGGAGATGCTGAAATGGTGAGCTTCGGAAGACTCTATATTGTGAACCCCGATTTAACCGAACGTGTGATCGCTGGCCATCCCATCGAGGACAAGTGGGACATGAAGCTGTTCTACGGCCATGAACTCGGGGCCAAAGGCTATACAGATTACCCAACTTACCAGCCGCCACAATGATATCAGATGTATGCCAATATCCCATCACCATCACTATGCATTACCGTATCATCCATCACCCTTAACAGTACTGGAAGTTGCCGTTCAAGCGATACCGAATTTCAGAAGTCCGACCTCCTGAGGCAAATTCATTGGTGATTCAACAACCATTCGGTTGCGAATTAAGGCGCCAACCACGGTCTTAAATGTACGCCTTTGGCACAAATTATAAACGATAATAATAAAGCGAATGAGGGAATCTGTGCTAGCAGCAATGCTAATCACACTTGCTACCGCCATCAGCGTTATGCCACTCGAACAGAACTAGAACTGTTCGCGCACTTCCCGGCCTTGGGTAGTGAAGAAGGAATGTCGCCAATTTTATTGGAGATTGGCCAATCCTCCAGTACGCTTCTGTGAGGTCTTTGACAAGGTCACACTCAAATGTGCCAGCTGCCTTGACGGGTTCATACTTAGCAACAACCAATGCTTCCGAGACGACGTGACGTCCGGAACGGATGTTGCCAAGATTACTCGGTCATTGGAGGACCCGTTCGCGCCATTAAGCCCGAGCGTCATCCTTTATGCAGGAAACCCATTTTGCATGACCTACAGCAACGTCACTCGTCTCTGTATTGAATGCCATGATGGCTACACCTTCCGAAACAACGATTGCTTCGACGACGACACTTTGATTCTAAAGACGAAGGAGATGTACCTGAAACCTGACGGGATGATGGTGGATCGGCACTTGATGTGCAGCAGCTTTTCGCGGGAAGGGAAATGTACAAGTTGTTATGAAGGAGCTGAAATTCGCGGCGACGGGAACTGCCTGATGATTGAGCAGCCGAAATGGGACTGCCACCTGCATAAGGTCTGCTATCCCGTCATCACCAGCTGCGTCAAGTACAGCATTTTGGGTGTCTGCAAGGAATGCAACGTGGAATCCATCAATGTAAATGGTCATTGTCATTGGATGAGGGCAATCCCACTCTGCTGGAAACCCGCAGAAAACAAAAAGGACTGTGTGGAGTGTACTATCTATGCCCATCTTGTGGGGAACCAGTGCGTGTGGAACGAGCCTTATTGCCGCAACCAAACTGCGACCGGATGTTCGGAGTGCCAGCCAGGTAGTACCCTAATTCAAGGAAAATGTTACAACGCAGCTAAGCTTGAATTCTACTATTCTGAACCGAACTGTCTTACATGGAGTAAGGGGAAGTGTGTGCAGTGTAAGTTTGGATGGCAGCTGAATGGGGAGAATTGTGATATTCCTCCACCGCAGCCAAAAAACCCTGGCGTAATCCAACCACAGCCTACACCACCACCCCAGTCAGTGGCCTCCCCACAACCGACGCCCATCAAGCAACTCCCCGTACAGTATATGACAGCCGATAGACAGGTCTTTGCGGTAGCACTCGGCGTCCCCGCAGTACCGTGATCATTTGACCTTGATTATTTTGGAGTTGTATAACGCCGGAAATATGATAAGCGAGCTGCTGTAGAAGCTGCTCGGAAAGAACCGAAACGATCCGTAGGTTAAAGAGGTACGGCGGTCGGAACATAGACCATCAAGCAGAAGGTTTCCAAAGTGGAAAGCATAACCTACCATCTCATGTCGTCTGACCAGGAACAGCAGTTTATGCAGGAATACGCGCGAGTCAATATTCAGCAAGAGCGGCTTCAGGATGTCAGCCAGCTCGCCCTGGACAGGTTCAGTCGTGTTGCAGAATCTATTGAGCGTGGTGAGCTGATATTGCCAGACCAATAGATTCAAACCTAGCCATAACCACCAAAAAGCACCGTAACAGCCGATCAAGCTCTGACAGTGCAACTTCGAAACCGCGAGGAGTATCCGATCGCTGCCAACTTCGACTACTGGTCGATAAACCACAGCAAATCGATAGAGGTGCGTTAATACATGTCAAAGCTGCATGAGCAGGACCGCAAGATAAAACAGTAGCTCCGTAGCAAGAAGCTTGCAGTCCAATAAGCCAAACGCCGAAGACTAGAGTAACAGCAACATTAAGAATCCCTCCTGGAGCAGCAGCGCAAGTAGGAGATCAAACAGCAGGCCATCTCAAAGATCAAGCAGTTGGAGGAGGATAGGCAGCATCGCAGTGAAAATGAAAAGAAGTTTAGGGAGTTCTATCAATAATATCGGGGCAAATCACCGCTTCACGTCAAGATGCAGAAGGAGTTCCGTGAGAAGTTCTAAATGCCGCTATTGACAGAACGGAAAGCCAAACTATAGTTGATTCGGAGCATACGCAAACAACCTTCCCTGACCCAACTTCAGGAGCATATGCGCAAGCATGATGAGAGTATGCAGGCACATCAGGCTGCCACTATCACCAATCAACCTGTGAAAGTCAGCTACCGTTCTCGGTACCATTCCACACTAGACCCTCACAGCTAGGAGCAAGATACCAAAGAACTTTATGAGAAGAAACTCAACTACGGCAAAAAGGTTAGAGAGGAGTTCAAACCTGTCATCAGTCCACGGCTTGCAGAAGAAATTCAACAAAGGTTTGAACCCAAAGATCCGTTAAGCAAGCGTCGTCAAAAATCAAAGAAACCAGCTAACGAGGACTCCGAAGAGAACGAAGATGACGACGATGAGAATGAGGTGAAACCCAAGCCTGCGAAGCCAAATGAGGAAGGCTCTGATGAGGACGATGACGATGACGAAGACTCTGAAGCCGAGAACAAAAAGCGTGAGCCTTCTTAATAACCCCAATGCGCTTATCGCAACAAGTTGGGCAATAACTATCTCGATTTCGTGAGAAAGTTGAAGAAAAAGAATCGGCTCACCAAGTAAGACTACATTCGCCGTATCTAATAAGAAGAGCGGTTGGAAGCCGAGAGTAAGAAACGAGTGATACGTCCAAACTACCTAGAAGACCTCCGGTCACACAACCGTTCATACAGCGTAACTGCGAAAAGTCCTGTACCCTTTATCCTTACATAGTTCGACAATTGGCAGAGTGATCTACAAGACAGCCGTCTCAATGAAATCGACAAGAAGAGGCGAGTGTTTATGAAATCTCAGCAGATTACAGAAAAGGCACAACGACGCGAGCTGGAGATAGCGCATAATAAGCTTACACAGAACCAGCTTTTATAGTAGCGGCAGAAGGTGGATCTCCAGTATCTTGAAGCCATTCGAGCCAAGCTCGCACTGATGCAGGTGTGATATAATTTTACTTGGCGTATGTCAGCACGGTTGCGGTTCCTCGTAGAGGAATACCGCGAGCGGTTGGACCGGCACCAACAGTTAGCCAAGAAGACTAGGGTGGCGATACGCGATTGGAACACCTCTATGCAGCTCGAGAAGTCTGTGAAGCTGACCACCAAACACACACCGCAGAAGAAGAAGCTATTCTTCACAGAAAGATCGACACTGGAACCAACCACCAGAGTATCCCTCAACGAACTGTCGAAGGTACTTGTGACGCCAGCCCGTCATGATCACAAATCGCTGGCAGGAGTTACACGATTTCTGAGCGTCAAGAGTGTGGGTAGAAGTAAGTAGTTACTACCAAAACTCCGCACTGAACAAAGACTCAAAGGTACCCAGTCCGTCGAAATGTCGCCCAACCGTAGCATGACACTGGCACCCCGATAGGAACCGAATAGCCACTTAAAGTTCAAGCTTCTCTCCAAAAGCTTTCATTCCGTCGAAGACTTATTCCCTGTTCGCCAGCCAAGCAAGATGAGTTTATCAGTAAGTAAGAACCTTGCACCGCTGCTGAGCTACAACCCCAAACAATCGGAATTACTGGCCTTGCTGCACTACCACTTTCAACGAAACTGCAGGGTTATGTGTGTCATAAAAAAGCATTCCTTAAGCTTGAAGGTGCAATATTGCCAGTTCCAACTGCCCTTCGACATGCTCGAGCCTGACATGCGCAAGGAATGGAGATCGTTCCTTAAGCGAGTCATCGATATGTTCGGATTGAATCCACAAAAGAAGTGCTTTCTCTTCGATTTGCATGGCAATCCGATGAACGCGTTGCTCGACCTTTGCAGAGAGAGTTCAGTGGTGGTGCTATCCAACCTGCCCAAGCTCTAGTTTGCTATTGATTAAAGCATGAAGTCCTTCTTTGAGAGTAAGAACACCCTTCTCAATAACCTGTACTCAAGCATCGGAGTGACCCTTCACGAGTATCTCACTGATGGGCACATACGGATGAAAGAGCGGACCGGCTACATCGAACAGTATAAACCTCATTTATTCAGGTTTTGCGATATGCCAGGCTCGACAGTGTACGCCAACCAACCCCTCATCAAGGAATATTAGAACATCGATATGATGTACAATCGGAAGGTTAGCGAAGTGCCCCAACCGTCTACCCCCGACAACCGTCTCAGCGTATTCTTCCGCGTGTCTCCAAAGAAGAAAGATTTCAACAGCCGCGAGCTTGAAATTATCCAGACCAAACGCAATTCTCTGCTCCATAATGAGACGCGACTGTTGCGTAGGAAAGCTACTTCCGATAAGAAACTTATTGGCAAGCTTCCTTAGTACCAAATTTCGCGAACATAGCCAACTCAACCATCGGGACCTACTGAAAAAGATGGCAGTGAAGCCTGATAGCCACGACTTCATGCTCAAGACCAAATTTAACCGCGAGGAAACACTCAAAGTCAAGTCGATCTACGACTCTATCCTCGCCGTAGCATTGAAGAACGATCAACAAGCCACCTTCCGTGGCATCAACAGATAGACTGTCATAGAGGCACTCGCTGGATTCGGTTTCGATACCTCACCGAACCTGCTCCGTCAGATACTCCAACAACAGGAGTTCGTCAATTGGCGTGGCTTTCTCAAACTCATGGAATCTCTCATCCATAAAAATTCCTCCGAATCACTCGATTAGTATCTAGAAACACTGGGTGGCACCTCCAGCACCCATTTAAACTACTAACAAGTTGTCAACATCATCCGCTATGGGCTGGAGAAGCTCATCATGTACAGTTGATGCTAACAGTAGATTCAAGGACAGCTTCTACGACGGCTATGAACTGTTGTTCAGCAAACAACTTTTCAAAGAAATGGAACTGGCGACTGACCAGCTAATGCCGGTAGAGGACCTTCGGAACTTCCTCCAAAGACAACGAAAACACAAGACATTTGAATACATCTTCTTCGAGTGACCCTCGGATATTTCTATCTATGATACGTAGGAGGCAACTGTGTCAGAAGTCGAAGTCGTACTACTCGATAGGAGAAGGTCGAAGGGTTTATCCTTTTGTGGCAAGGAAATTTATAGCACGTTGGAGTTGGAACTCATTCTAGCCAGAGGGGCTGTAGTCAAATATTTAGTAGAAGCGAATTTCATCGTCGTTGGGTGATCTTTGCTAGATAGTCTCCCGAAGTGGAGCAACTTAAGGTTGTGGGTGAGCATTGTGTACTTCAGTCGGGGGATCTTCAGGGACGGGGTTACTACTTTTAAAGAATTGCATCTCAGGCTCTTGGGAAATTTAGGATTCATTTGTGGCTAACCGCTTGGCCTCAGTTTCTTGCTGATGTTCTAGCTAGGGTTATAGTGCTGCCTCGCCCTTGGTCTCAACTTTGGGTTGTATTTGTGGTTCCTCTTCCTCCGGCGGTTGATACTGTACACCCTCGTCCTGTAACTTTCTCTCCTCTTGTGGTTCCTCCTCTTTGACAACTTCAGCTTATTCTGTCTGTAATGTTACTGTCGCGAGGCGAGAAGTATCTTCAATATAATGTGGCTCTTCCTTCTTTAACAGAACTCGACTTGTACCATAACGACCAGACTGCCTGAGAGATTAATTTAGGACAATATTGCTCGAGTCGAGGCTCTGTAAGTCTCGCGGTCTGATCGGTGGCAGATTGTGCAATCGCCGCATATCAACTACCTTCCTACGCTGGTCTTAGAGCTGCCGTTAGAGTTATCTGCGCCGTCTTTCCTATTGGAGTATTTGTTCTCGAAAAATGTTTGTTGGGTAAAAGTGCTTCTTCTTGTCCAGCTTCAGCGTAATTTATGCGAACTACTTCTTACGGCTGTTACTGCCGCGGTTGGTAGGGTCTGCTCGAGCTCTACTTCTACCAGTTTGCAGTTGAATTTGAGCTGCAGTTCCTTCCCTAAGACGTTCTCGACTCTGCTGGTTTCTGTTCAGTACGAACACTGATGATGAGTTCGATTGCTTGCTGCGGCTATCAGTTAAATTACTCTGTTCTCCCACGGCAATATTGACGATCTCTTTGACAACCCCTTAAGCTATTTGTCTTACTTCTTATGCCTGCCGTCGCTGCTTCCTCATAGCGAGTTCCTCTTGGCGTCTACGCTCTTCTGCTTCTTGCTGCAGTTTCTTCAGTTGGTTCAGCCTATCGATTTCCTCTTGTCTCCTCCGCTCTATCTCTTATCTTTAGGCTCTTGCTTGCTTTATTCTTTATGTCTCAATTCGAACCCGTTCCTCTCTTCGCTTCCTCTCTTCGTTCATCTTCCTCACCAACTCTAATGCCTTCATCGACGGATCATTTGGATTAACCCCGATATTGTTGAGACTATTCTTTGCCGAGGCTATTTCCTGCATCTCCGACTATAGCTTGGTGAGCTGTCCCAACAGATTCTTGCGTTTTGTTTCGATTTATTGAAGCTTTATTGGCTTTGTTTGTTTTCTGCTACGAATTGTCGTGCCTGCATGCACCTCCGGATGTTCGGGGTTGGCAAGTGAGTACTACACCACATGGTTGACGATCCGGTAGTCGTGCTTGCCATTAGACATGTTCCGGCTAGTCTCGCTATCTTCGTCCACAAACCTCCTCATAGCTATTGGCTTGTGAGCTATCTCTGACTTATTGCTGCGTTATAAATGCTCCAGCGATGAGCCAGCATCCTCCTCAACCAAGGATAGGTCAACTCTGAACTCCATTGGGGTAGTTGGCTCTTAGACTGTTTTATCGATGAACTCATTAGCAGGCTAAGGACGTTCCACTTCCTCGACGAAATGCTTTTCATTTACTGATTGTTTGTGAATGGAGATTGACACGCTTTGAAGTTGCTCACTCACCCGGGCAGCCACGACCTCCGGCATTCGACTAAGCACTCCCACAAGCTTATCGTATTGATTCATAAAATATAATACAGCTGCCAATGAGCGAATAGCGAAAGGTTCTGCAGCCAACAAAACACTCGATTGTTTAATCTCAAACTCAAATAAGTAATTACCGACGAACAAACTCAATTGTTTTTGTTCAATACTTTTAAGGAGGTCAGATCAGTCATACGTACAACTATCAGTAAGCTCTTGTGTCTTACGCCAGTACCTTTCACCGGAGGTCTTCGCTGGAGCTGCCATTGGTGAGCTTCAGGGTGTCAGATTTGCTCATCCGCTCCCTTATTGTACCCTCCTTCAGTTCCTTCATGAAGAGCTCGACGTATCTCATGATCAAGCCCTTGTGCATCAGCCGGCTTCTCTAAACCAGTTCATTTTTGCGTGCTGCCAACCGCTCGAATGTGAACTATCTTAAAATTTATTTTGCGCGGTCTATGGCTTGCTCATCGATGTTCCTAAAGCAATTTCTGACGATGGGATTGTGCAGAAGCCTGAGCCTACTCATTTTTTAAGACCCTGTTTCGAACACAACCTTGAGAAGCTATTTTGAAACGGACTTGAGTTTGCGCTTGTGTGACAGATAGACCAGCTCGAGCAGACTCTTAAACGCCATCAGCTCGTCTTCTTTCATTGTTGGTAGTTCCGTCTTATATTATTTGGTTTGCAGTCTTCTCAACTATAGCGCCTCTGCCAGTATTTTGATCAGGTGCTTAGGGCAATTATGTAGCCTTGACTGTGTGGGCGGAGAGCATTCATCTGATGAAGAGTTTAGATGACAGACGTTTTTTTGTGAGTTGACGTCCTCCTCAAGCTTAATCTTCGGTTCTTCGCGAGGAGCGAAGAAGGGGAGTAACTGAATGGGTTTTTACTTCGATTGGAGAGAGTCATGCTCCTAATCTTCGTATTCCGTGTAGATGTTATCGACAGGTGACTCCTCCTGCCCCAACTCGTATTCTTGTGACTGCGGAAGCATAACTTTCACAATTAATAATTACAAATTCCGGTGGCGTGGATGGCATTTAATATTTCTGACATGTATGCTATCAGACACGAGGAAGTGTATGCTACTAGTTGCCAGCAGTAGCCATGAAGGAGAGTCGCAGGTGAGGTCTAGAAGGATTGTAACGGTCTTGCACAGCAGTAACGTCATTTCTCGGACATCAGAATTGCGTAATTGTTGCTCAAAACCAATTTAAATTTAAGTTTCAGGCTCTATTCTGATCGGAATTCCCCATACGTAACTGGAGTACCTTCAAGGGATTGATGAGTGGAAGCTTTGTGATGTCTTGTCTCGACAACAAGACACCACCTGTAACTTGCTTGAATCCTTCTCGTCATCATCAAATAAGCATGGATGTGCAATAATGACTGTTCTGAGAAAACTGCGATGACTCTTTCGTGTATTCCTATGACTCCATAATATGACGTGTAAATACGTAAAAATAATAGTTGCTGTGGGTAGACACGGCAACCATCCGAAGCTCACGGAAGGTAGACCGGGGATAGACGCTCTCATTCGCAGGCTTACGTGGCTAAATCATGACAATTATTGTTATAAGATCAACTAGCTAACCGATGACTCATCGTTATTAACTTTTTTATAGCACCTCGAGCATTCTTAGGGCAATGGCATATTCACTCTTCATTCAGAAATACAACTCTGCAACGATGTCATTTGTAGGTTATCAGCAACATCGGCTTGGCTTGGCCCCAACGTTCGATGATGTACTCGCTTACCTTGCCTGCGGTTCCCAGTAAACTGTGGTAACCTGGATCAGGCCCTAACTTTGCATTGTTAGCTGCCGTTAAATGTTCTTGCTTGCCAAGGGCTACCTTCACTACGAACATAAACCGGCATCCAACCGCATTGGGCGGAGCGTAGTCATGAGACTTGGTTGGAATATCTGCAAAGTAGGCTCCTCTCCCATACATGCCTGATTTGGAGAAATAGCGCGAATCGAAACCATTATATTTGATGCCTGTGGCTCCAGCCTCATCCGTGCCGTGGTATAGTAGTTTATCATTTACATTAGAGCCTTTTGTCTCCTGTCTTATCCAGTTCACAGCAGCCATGTAGGCGTCATCCCAGCTCGCATTCTTCAGGTGCTCCACCTTGACTATCTTGAAGTTAGCCATATTCTTTTTCCAGTTCGGATCGACGGAATTCAGATATTCTTCGGTTGCCTTTTCTGCTACTGTCACCAACGACCTGTAGATCACCGGCTCATACACGACGGGGCTGATTTTCCACCCTCTCGCTTCAAACTTTTTGATTCGGTGTGCATAGATTTCTGCTCGGGTCCGCCTCATATTCATTTTTCTGCATTCAATGATGAGATCTTCCAGAGTCACCTTGATAGTATCAGGTCTTGCCAAGCCACCACCTCCCATGATGAGAGGTTCCAACTCCAACGGAACCTTCATACCGATCTGCTTCAGATGGTTTTTCTTGACAAAGAAGACATTAACATCGAAGTCGAACGAATCGTGGCTAATCCAACAGTAGGGTTGAATGAGATCAGCAGTGAAGCCTCCCGTTGGTCCTCCCTTGTCAAAGACTACATGGAAGCGCCAGCCGTCATCAACGATCTCTGCACGAATGTTGAGTTTATTCATTTCCTGGAGGAAAATCTATCGGTTAAAGAGCGTTTCATTCGATAGGTCAACATCTATGTCGCTCGGCGTTACTCTCGCTTCGTCAGGAATCTCATAAAAACCGTTTCGAGGGTTAATCTGTAGCAAATTCCTTAGATCGAGGTTATTATCGATTTCATCTTTCCCGTTGATGATCCAGTCTCGAACAAAGCCTCCTTTCACAACACAATCGAATCGCTTGACGAGGATCCAGCAGACCGCGATCATCCGGCAGATACGAGGCGACCGGTTGCTTTTGCCATATACCATGCTCCTAACTAAGTGGTATTCCCGCTAGCTATTAACGATTTCTTCCAGTCGACTGCAAATACCGGTGAATACAGAAGGACCCAATATCTTCTCGTCTGGCTGCTGGACAAACTTTTCTTTGTTTTCCTGCAAGTATATCTTTTGGCAGTCAATGAACCACTTGAAGAAGCTGGTGAGGCGTTTGTATACAACTTCAACGGTCCCTCCTCGAGCCTTCTCCAACGTTATCTTTTTGTTGCGCTCCTTCATCTTCGTTCCATAGTACGTTTACATCTCGTACCTCAAGGTCTTAAATACCTCGAAGAAGTTCATCTGGTCGAAGTTCTGACGCACAACGGTTTCGTTGATTTACCGGAGTGACGGGTTCGTCTTTCTCGCCTGAAGTCTCGTCTCCACAATTTCATCGAACATCTTCTGGGCGTCAATAACAACTGATTGGTTGGTGATGTCATTGTAAAGGCTGGTCACCCGCTTAAAGACCCGATTAGCCGGGCCCCACATTTCGAACTGTGGAAAGTTCTTCTTCACAATCTTCATTTCGTTGTTTGCATTCATCTCGTCGTAGTGGCGGTTAAAGATTGGCAGGTCATCCATCATATTGTCAGTGTGCTTAAATATTGATTCGTGCCGCTTCATGACAATGTTGATAGGGATCTCAATAAGGTCTGGAGTAATCCTTGAGCAGAAGCTTAGGGTGCACTCACGGAATGGGTTGACGCTGCTGAAGAGAGCAATAACATAAGGAATTTCGCTTTGGTTGTCTCTCTTCCAGCAGATCGAATCCTTGTTGAGGAGGTATTGAATTGGGCGCTCAGGAGTCGACTCACCGTATTTCCTATCGTTCACCACCTTCTAGTAGTAGTTCCGGTTGCCACCGATCAGACTTTTGTTGAAGTAGATACAGTTTGAGAACGCATAGGTAAAGCATTTTGTTGCTAACGTCCAATCGTAGGAGGCAACGCCATTGGGAGTTACTGAAAAGAACTTTTTGAGTTGCCTCATTATTCGACACAGTGTTGGTAGCCATCTTTTACCTCGGAACCCAGGAATGGCGAATATCACTTTTTTGATGTCTTCGAAGGGTAGGGTGCGGAGTTGGATTGCCTCTGCAATATCCAGGATAAACCTCCCTACAGTCTCGATGTCTCCATCAGGAGATTTTTTTGCCTGTGGGATATCCTTGAGAATGATTGGAAGGATGTTCGAACCCATCATCGAAAACGCAACAAGAGCTGCGACATTCTCGAAGCATCCATCTGCTACACCTTGGTGAAGTGCCACATTAAATCGCGGATTTCCGCAGTTTCCATAAACCATAAATTGCGAGTGGCAGTTCTTGCTGACTTGTTTCTTGGAGACAAGCAAATTGAAGTTGTCGAGAACGTTAACAGCGTACTAGAACTTAGCCTTAAATAAGTTCTTGTTACTTGGGTTGAGCTTGTTCAGTTCCTTGTACACCTCATCCACAGTATCATACTTCATCAGGAGTTCGAATAGGACACCAGTGAGGTCGACTCGCTCCAGTTCAGTCAGCTCGTAAGGAGGTGGAGGTGTTTGGTTGCTATACGTGTAATAGTAATAATCACCAGGACAATTTCGACCCAATCTTCCTCTACGTTGCTTAATTGAACTCTGCGAGGAGGGGATCTCCTCGCTCACCATAGTCTCCAAATCGATGTCGTAGCACATAATACGAGACAAACGAGAATCTACTACATACTGCAGCTTCGGGAAGGTTAGAGAGGTTTCCGCAATGGAGGTGGAGAAGAATATTTGTCCGTTTTGAATCGACTCCTCCTGTACCTTGCCAGATTGGTTACCGAAAAGAGAGAACGCATTTTTGTTGTACTTCTACTTAAAAAGCTTTGTTGAGTCCTCAACCTCCTTGATACTCGAGAAAAAGACAAGCATTTGAGTGCCCATAATAAGTTTCCCCGAAAGTTCGTTGACTTCGTCCAGAATTGGTTTGCCTTCATCAATAGGATGTTCGGTGACTTGGAAGCCGGGAATGGCAACTTCGAATGTCGCTCGTTTGATAGTGTTATCGAACATATTCATGATCTGGTCGTTGACAGTTGCGGAACACAGAATAACCTTTAGGTGCTTGTGTTTGTTGAGGGCTCGAATCAGCAACAGAAGTATTAGATCAACGCTTTTTGATCTTTCGTGAATCTCGTCCAGCATGATAACATCAATCTTTGCCAGATCATCTTCGTTAGCGTAGATCTTCTCTTTGAGCAGACCATCAGTGATGTATATCAGCTTACCAGCTGGGTTTTTGGATTCACCTGCGAACATATAACCGACCATGTCGCCGCCGTAGATGGAATCAACCCTTTTGTAGATTTCTGAGCAAGGAAGACGCCTTGGTTGCGTCACCATCACCTTCCTCATTCCCAACCCAACCAAATAGGGAGGCAGTACAGTTGACTTTCCAGATCCAGTTCCAGTCTTGACCACTATCAGCTGGTTGTCTTTGAAGATGCGATTAAAGTCAGTCAAATGTTCGACAATAGGAAGATTCAGGTCATAATAAGTCTTGGTCAGAATCTTCAGAGCTTGGAAAGCAGACATTATACTCTCAATGGTTAGAGCATTCTTCTCAAATTAGCTCTGGAGCGTGTCGAAGAGAGGTTTAATAGTCTCTTTGATGCATTTTTCGATTTTGCTTGCTTATCCACGTTTTGGTTGGTTCTTTTTGAGATCCTGAAGTTTATTGTTTCTGACAATCTTGAAAAATGGAATGCCTCCGACGAAGTTTGAGAAGGCGTTCGACATTTCCTGAGGAATGTTGGTCTCGAATTGTTTTCGGAGGTCTGACTTCTCGATGTAGTCCCGAAGTTGGTTGCTCAGTATCATTTAGAACCGTTTAAGAATGATATCGAACTACTTTGAAAGTATTTCAGTGTACTCCTGTCTCAAGTTCTCCATAGTCTTTCTCTCCTACGCTTTTCGAAGTTTCCCCTGGATAGTCAATCTCTTCACTTCTTTTCCGACCAATATGGTCTTTAACCTCTCCAGATGTGCAAACACCTTCACGTAACGGTCAAAGCATAGTCGCATAGCTTCTACCACATCGACAAATACACCTATTGTTGTTTTGTTCCCCTGCTCCAGCTTAAGTACCACCGTTTCTTCATTCATATTCTTGAGCACTACAGTAGATTATATCTGCCCCTTGCCTCCGTACCTTTTGACTTCCAATTGCACCCTGTTTAGTACAGCCATCAGAATCTTATCAGGCATTTTTTTTATTGTGCACTCCTCTGTTGAGTTCTTTATGATCTCAATCTTTTCAATGCGAATGCGCTCCTGAAGCTTCTCAAGCCGGTCCATTACTTCTTGCTTTTGGATTTTCGGTCCCTCAATCACAATACGGTTATCCAACCTCTCGATAATCTTCACGTCTGGCATATCGTTGAGCTCTTTTCTTAGTCTTTGAATTTCATCTCGAACTAGCGTTTTCTCCTCTCGGAAGAGACCCGCTTCAGCGCGTAAACGTTCAATTTCACTTTGCCGGTAGTCCATAATGGACTTGGTAAATGCCAACATCTCCTTCGGACGTCCTTTAGCTTTAAATCTTTCGTTATCTTGAATTTCCACTTCAATTATTGGCGCAGTCCTCTCGTCAGTAACAGTGCTGATTCTTAAGATAATTCTGTAGTGGATCGGATCTATCTTTTGAATAAGCATATCTTTTGATCTCTGGAAGCCAGACCCATTGGTTGCCACATTATAAAGCAAAGGTGTTTCGTTGAAAACTTCCTCGATAAACTCATCGCTTATGACCTTTGCTATTTCCTTGACCACCTCAGGGCTGCCAACTATCGTCGTAGTGTTGTCCTTCTCGTTTCTAGTGATCTTAACGTTTTTGTCATCTTTGAAAATCTCCCTCACTGCATCGACTTGTTCGTTTGTTTCAACAACCACAGTCTTATCTGTACCTGCCTTCGCAATAACTGCACAAGTGTATTCGATGAATGCGTTGATGTCGTACCTTCGTGACAAATTGCTGATTCGGAGCACTGTAGGGCTTTGGAGAGTATGGCTAAACTTCCCTGTGTAGTTTGGGATTGCGTTGTATGCGTCTAACGCAGCCACTAAGGACTTGATCATTGGTGCCTCTTTGGTGATGTCCAAGGTATCTCCACCTTTTTCAGTCAAAATCTTTGAAACCTCTTCCTTGACAGTTTTATCAAAACCGTCAAAATATAGTTGATTGTTGGCGTCATCTACATAGAGATCGTTGTTCGATTTCTTGTACTTGATTCTTGGGTCAATAAAACACTCGAGCAAACCGAGCAGTGCATATGTTCTTTGGCCTGCAACCCTTTCGCTTTCCGGTTCGGCTTGCACAAGGGGGTCTTCGTCGGTGATTTGGGTGTCTGCCTCGTCGATATCTGCTTCTATCGCAGTATACTTCTCTTTGTAGAGAGGCCGCCAAAACAAATAGCCTAACTCTGTCTCCAGCACATCGCTTTTCCTTAAATCTTGTTTGAGTATTGTTGTCTTGAAGCTGATTGGGTCGATATTGAGCTCGTTAGGTGGAATTTTCACTGTGAAGTATGCATTTGCACTGGCGAGTTCTTGCCGAATTGACTCACAGCATTCCGGGGGTAGTCTCTCTTCCCTTTGGTTGGCTGCGTCGGCAACATAGAACACTACTTACTTCCCTTTTGGTGGTCTTTTAAGCCACGCAAGCTGAACATTTAGTGGCATATCACTATTTTTTAGAGTAAGCTTTGCCCTGAGTACTTCATTTGAGCAGTAAAGGATGATTTCGTACAGTTCCCCCTTGATGAATTCGTTCTAGTAGCCCTTAGTATCAGAGATTTTGGCTGTCAGCAGCTCGTCGGCAACGCTATCAAAGGGCAGTTATTTGATGCCTTTCGGATTCCCGTCTTGAAAGTACATGAATTCTGACTTCCGATGGATCTTAGCACTGAAGGGTATCTCATTATTGTCGAGGAATTCTTTGAATAGGGTCCGGTAGGTAGTCTTGCCGTCGGAAGTAAAGTCTTGAATCGCAATCTTCTGGTTTTCAGCCATTATTTTCAGGATTTCCGCGATTTCTTTTCTCGGCTTCAACCTCAGGAAGTATTCCAACAGGGTCTGGTCTACTCCTTTGATTTTGACCTTCGCATTAAGGTTAAGCTGCTTTTCTTCTGCTAACTCGCCAAAATCTCCAGAGCACCCCCTCTCCACCAACACCCCGAAGATCATCTTCTCCTGAAAGCTCGTCATGTAGATAAGTGGGACGTGTATCTCTACCAACTCAATAGCTTTCTTGACGAACTCTTTCTCACTGATCTTCTGTAGTTAAAAGTCAGCCATGAGGATCTCGAACTTGATGTAGGCATCAAGCGTGTCTCGAGCCTTTTTCCAACCATCAGATGCCACCTTTGTTGACACAGTAAAGAGTGTGCCACACTTAATACGCATGGATTGCTCGAGCAGTTTCCCCAGTCTAAACTTAACCTTTTTGGGGAGGTTCTTTGCATTGAGAGCAAATACTACATCGTCCTGAAAGACATCAGGCACCATAGCCAACTCCATCTTCTTCTTGATCTCAACCAATTCGTTGATGAAGGCGTGGAGTTCTTCAGTCATTCACTAATTAGTGATATTACTATGACTTGTAGTCTAATATTAACGAGGTGAGAAGCACAAAAGAGAATCATCGTGAGGCACTCAGTTCAGCATAAAGACGAATTGCAGTATCGGAGACCAATAGGAGTTTGGTTCAGGGGACAAGGACAGTCAGAGCCGAGGTCTGTTTATCTGTTTGTTTAATGAGTTTTAATAATACTGGTGACGGCTATCATGATTTCCTCACAAAGTCGAAGAGAATCTCATCACCTGGATATGCAAACCTATGATGTTGACCCATGAGAGTTCTTAAACCAAAGATTCTGAGGGTAGCGGCTATTGATGAACCATAAACTTCATATTCAGTAGTCAACGTATGCTCCAGTTCACGGGCGTCCCAACTTCAAGCACCCGAAAAAGAAATCTATCGATAAACAACGGCATAATCAACCTGATAAAATCCCGTAAAGGAAGTTGTATTGAACTATGATCAGGAAGGACTCACGAGCTGGAATACCAAAGAAAAACTCGCCGATGGAAGCAAGCAACAGCAGTCGGTGAAGACATCTCAGTTGCGACAGTATTTTAACGTTGATCAAGATAGCATAGTTGTTTCCATTAAATGGGATTGCCATCAACTCCCGATCATATAAAATATCTTTCACGATGTAAGCAGGGAAGGTGTGCTCAGTCGCTGGAGGTCCCGGTCAGCTTCTGCCAACAAATGGAGATCTTGTGGCTCTTAAAAACGGCAACGGTGGGTACGTTGGAGGTGTCAAGAACAACGACAAGCTTCTCATAGTCCCACACTGTCAAGGTTGGGAGCACTTCTACTTTGAAACAGTAGACAATGCCCACTTCGCTCTAAAGCAGAAGGAGAGCGGACACTACATTGGCGGAAACGCCAATCATGGTGAACAACCTTTCCTGGCAAACAATCGACAAGCTTTTGAAATCCTGACTTATAGCATCCTTCCCAACGGGATGGTTACCATCATCAACTCCAAGAACAACAGGCTGA
>Ga0075152_10000952_pt1 | contig 20980 bp, 19 predicted proteins | sample JI61114C2DNA_FD_70964 | JGI IMG/M metagenome (GOLD analysis project Ga0075152, IMG submission 70964) | Wastewater effluent complex algal communities from Wisconsin, to seasonally profile nutrient transformation and Carbon sequestration -... | ecosystem: Engineered > WWTP > Effluent > Algae...
CAAGGTCTGCACGCACTACAAGCTGGGCGATCGCATCATCAACCACTTCCCGGCCGGCATGACCGAGCAGTCGCAGGTCGAGCCCGTCTATGAAACCGTGAAGGGCTGGAAAGGCTCGACGCGCGGCGCGCGGAGCTGGACGCAGCTTCCGGGCGAGGCCGTGAAGTATGTGCGGCGTCTGGAAGAGCTCGTCGGCAAGCCGGTGGCGCTGCTCTCGACTTCGCCGGAGCGGGAAGACGTCATCCTGATGCGTGACCCGTTCGAGAAGTAGGCGTTACGTCGCCTTCGGCCTGAACGCGATCAGTACGTTGCCCGGCGGCTCGCCGAAGCGGGCGTAGCCGGATTGGACGAACAACGTGCCGTCGCCTGCGATGTAGGGGGCGCTGTCGAGGCCGCCACCGTGTCCCTCAACGCCGTTTACGGTGTCGGGGAATTCGCGGTTGGTCATGTACTCAAACAACACATCGCCGGTCTTGCCATCGAAGATGCGCAGCATGCCTTGCGTCGTTCCGGTGACGACAGCGCCATCGACCACGAGCGGGGCGGGCGACATGCCAAGGCGGCAGACAACCGGGCGCTGTGGTGGCGGTGAAGCTGCGGCGGCTGTAGGCGCGACGCCCGGTGGTGCGGTGGGTACGGCAGGACGCGCCGGAGCCGCGACGCGTGGTGTCGGCAGCACGGGCGCGGATACGGGCTGGATGCGCCATTCGGGTGCGGGCGTGTATGCCCTCGCCGCCGGCATATCGGCGCCGCAGTCGCGCTGGTTCGGCTTGTAGGACCACCTGATCTCGCCGGTCATCGCATCGAGCGCGTGGATGCCAGGACCGAAGGCGGGGTTCTCGCCGGGCGTGGGCGGGCGGCCGGGATCGTTCATCGGTGCGAAGATCAGCTCACCGTCGAATGCGAGGCCCCAGTGTGCGCCGCCATTGGCCGAGCCGCGGCCGACCTTGTTTGACCAGACGAGCTGCCCATTGTCCGGATTGATCGCCCAGACGACACCGGACTTCTGGCCAGCGATGACAAGTTCGGATCCATCAGTGCGCTTGATGAGCATGGCGGTAGCGCCGAAGTCGTGATCGGGGCTGTGGTATTCGCCGGGCCAGTCGCAGTTGGCGCCACGGCGGCCGCAGGCGTAGTTCCAGATGTCGGACTTCGTCGCCTGGAAGACCCAGCGTTTGTCGCCTGTGTCGAGGTCGTAGGCGATGATGGCGTCGGACGTGTCGGTCGCGGGCCACGAAACGTTCTCGCCCGTGCCGGCGTAAGCGACGTTGCGCTTGGGATCGATGACGGGCGTCGACCAGATGATGGCGCCGGATGGCCCCCATTGCTGTGTACCCGTACGGCCGAGGCGCGTGGGCTTGGCCTCTTCCATCGTGGTGCCAGTCCATAACTTGTCGCCGGTGGCGAGGTCGAAGGCGATGACGGCGCCCTGGCCCTTGCAGCATTCATAGTCGTCCGCGCCAGCATAGTTCACTTCGATGGCCGAGACCGGAGTGATCACCATGCCATCGTGAACCACCGGCGCGCCGGTGATGCGATTGTATTCGTTCAGGCGAGCATTGGAGACCCAGAGCTTGCCACCCGTCTTCGCATTGACGGCATGCACGAAGCCGGCAGCGTCGCCCATGATGATTGCAGCGGGCGATGTCTCGGTCGCCTCGGCGAAGGTGAGCGAGGAGCGGAGCGTCATCTCGGAGACGTAGTGCCACTTGACGCAGCCGGTGTTGGTGTCCAGCGCATAGAGGCGGCCGGAATCAGTGGCGGCTATGAACAGCGTGTCGCCGACGACCACGGGTTGCGAGCGCATCGTGGGCGTTTGCGGGAAAGCGACGACCCAGGCAACGTCGAGGTCTTTCATCTGCTCGCGCGTGAGGCCAGCCTGTTCGGCGGTCTGGGCGCGGTTGGCGTCGTTGGTGACGCCGAAGGTCGTGGACGTACGCGGCGCGCCGTCGAGCCGCACTTCGCGCGACTTGATCGGGCAGCGCGCGGCGTCGATCCACGCATCGTTCGAGCCTTCAGATGTGGGCAGCCAGTCGATCAGTTGTGCGAGATCGTCGGCAGGAACATCCTTGGCCTGGATCTTCATGTAGCCAAGTTCGAGCGCGTATTTCACCGTGGCCCGGTTGAGCTGGCGGATGGCCTCGAACGAGGGCGCGCCGCTCTGGCCGCCATTGTTGTGGCAGGAGGCGCACCACTGATCATAGACGGCCTTGCCTGGATGTTCGCCGGCGGCTTCGGCGCCATGCTCAGCGACAGCTACCTCGCCGGGACGGGGGGCACAGCCTGCTGCAGTCAAGCCAATAGCTAACGCCAGCGCCAGAGCGCGACCTGTGGCCATGATTTCCTCCCCGGAGCTTCTTGTCTCTCTGTGGGGGACCGTATCCGCGCGTCCCCCGGTTGCAAGCCGGGGCGTGTCACCGTCGCGTGAGAGGGGTGCCTATTCGGCCGCCACAGCCATGGCCGAGGCCCGCGCGCGGGACGCCTCGTAGGAGGCGATGGTCCAGGACAGCAGGCGATCCAGCCCGACATGGAAGCCTTGCGGACGCCATCCCAGCAAGCGCTCGGCTTCGCTGGAATCAAGCATGGGGCTCGACAGGGCGGTGCGGGGGCTGCCTTCGGTTTTCACCAGGCTGAACCATGGCGCGCCGGATGCGCGCGGCAGGCGCTCGTCCAGCAGGCCGCAGATCGATTCAGCAATGTCGATGTCGCGCCGCTCGGCGCCGACGGAGATGTCGATGCGGCCTTCGGCGTCCGGTGCGATTGTGGCAGCGAGGATGGCTTCGGCCAGGTCGCGGACTGGCAGCCAGTCGCGAACGGTTTCGCCTGCATCTGGAACCGCGAATGCCTGGTCGTGCATCAGCGAGGCGAGCATGCGGGAGAGCAGCGATGTGCGCGGCTGCCACGGGCCGAAGGCCGCGCTGGCGACGCATGTGACGGCGGGCATGGCTGTGGCGCGCGCCCAGCGCTCGATCAGGCTGGAGGCTGCGCCCTTCACCGCCTGCGAGCGGTCGATGTGATCGGGCATGTCGGATTCGGCGCGCTCCAGATGCACCATCCGGAAGCGGCCGCGAACTGCTGCAGGCGCGCTTTCGAACCAGCTGCGCGCGGCTTCGAGAATGGAGAACGCGCCGCCGATCTCGCCGTCAACGATGGCGGTGGGATCATCACTTTCGGGAGCGGCGAGATGGATGACGGCGTCGGGAGCGAATTCGCGGACAACGGCGCGCATCAGGGCGCGATCGGTCACGTCGGCTTCCAGGCGTGCATAGCCTTCGCGGCTGCCGATGGGCCCAAGTGCGGGCGTGGGATTGGATTTGCGGCGGCGATCGATGTTGAGCACGTTGTCGCCGCGTTCGACCGCGAGCCGAACGACGGTCGACCCGATAAATCCGCAACCGCCAGTCACGAGGACGCGCATCGACCCCAGCCTCCAGACGTTAACGATTGCGCCGCGCCGGGTTAGCGAAGGGTTAACAGCGTGAGGGGTGAGCCTGGGTCAGTCGCCCGTGCGCGAGAAGGTATAGATCACATTGTCCAGCCCGAGCATGATCTGGCCGTCGTCCAGCATGGCGAAATCCACACCGACGTCAGCCGTCCCGGATTTGCAGGAGAAGGACAGCATCGTGATGTCAGGCGAGGCAAAACCAAGCGCGGTGGCGTCGGCCACTGGATCGGGGAGGTTGCCCTCGAACAGGCCGCGCGGGGACACCATGTTGGTGGCGTACTGCGGATCTTTGCAGGTCAGCAGTGGCGGGCCGCTCGATGCGTCTGCCTGCAGCGAGAACCGGGTGAAATCGGGATCTGCTTCCGGCTCGGGCTCGCCTTCCTTCAGCCATGGAGCGATGCGGGCGCGGGTCACCTCCCAGGTGCCGAAGAAGGGATTGCGCGGCGTGGCGACATCCGCGCCGGAGGTGGCTTCATTCGCCGCTGGCGTGCAGGCGACAAGTGACGCGGCCAGCAAGGCGACCGCAGGCAACACAATCAATGAACGTAGCAAGTTCGACTCCGAATTCTATTCGGCGGCCTGCATAGCAGGCACGGGCGACAATGCGAACTGCCTTGCGAAGTTGCCGGAATAGAAGAGGTCCTTCCTCGCCTGATCGTGACCTTCGAGGAATTTGTCGAACCGTTCCATCGGCGTCTTCGAGCCTTCGGTGTGCGGATAGTCCGAGGCGAACATGTAGAGCCGCGGGTCGGACCGACGGATGATGTCGCCGACATCCTCGAACGGATAGGGCGTGAAGGCCATGCGATCGATGATCTGCTGGCTGGGCGGTATTTTCAGTTCCGCCAGCAGCGGTTCGCTCTTCGCCCAGTTCTTGTGGGTCCAGTCGAGGCGCACGAGCATTTCGGGCACCCAACCGCAGCCGAGTTCGACGACGATGCCGCGCAGTTTCGGATGACGCTGGAAGACGCCGTCAAACACCAGGACCGAGATGAAACGTTCGGCCGCCTGGTGCAGCACAGTCATGTCCTTGCCGCGCAGGTTTTCACCGCCGCCCAGCCAATCGGTTGGCAAGGGGCGGCCATTGTTCATCCACGCCGGGTCCATCTGCAGCGGATCGCCGCCGACATGCAGAGCGAAGGGCAGGCCGGCTTCGGCCATTTTCGCCCACACCGGGTCGAGGTCGATGTGGCCGGGGGATTTGTCGCCGGCGGGCTGATGCGGAACCCAGACGGACTTGAGGCCAAGGCTGATTATGTTGTCGAGTTCGGCGAGTGCGTGCGGGATCGAGTTCAGCGGCAGGGCGGCGATGCCCATCAGGCGGCTGTCCTTGGCGCAGAAGTGCGCCATCGCGCGGTTGTGCGCCCGGGCGGCTGCGTACTGCAGGTCGACGCCGCCGGGGATCTTCCGGAACACCGTGCCTGCAGCGAAGGTAGAGAACACCAGCTGCTTCTGGAAGCCGAGTTGATCGAGCGCCTGCTTGCGTTCGTCGCGGTCGAAGGCGCCGAGCGCCTGATATCCTTTGGGGCCGGTGACCAGCCGCTCGCCGAGCGCGACCTGCGCCGCGATCTCTTCAGCCGAGTGTTTCTTCGTCTTGGCGTACTCGGCGATCATCGGGCCGATGCGGCTGCCGGCGGCAGTGTCCAGTTCCGGCATGGCGTCGCGATGACCGGGATCGGCGAACTCGCGAAAGAAGTCGGGCAACTCCATGATGTGGCTGTCCGCGTCATAGCAGAGACGCGCGCCCGCGTAGGACGTGGCTTCCGTCATCGTTACCTCCCACAACCTACCGGCTGTAACCGCCAGCTATCCGAACGTTGATAGGCGGGGTGTCGGGTGTCAACAGTCCGGCAGGACTTGACGTGCGCGCGAGATGTGCCCCCCCGGCGGTAGCAAAGCGCGGTCGAAATCGCTATCAATTTGCGAAACAGGGGGCTCCACGTGAAATTCATTACGGCTGTTGCAGCGGCGATCATTCTTTCGGGCTGCGGTCCTTCTCCTTCATCGAACAACTCAGGGCCGTCGGGGAGCGTCGCTGCCGCCCGGCCCGCCAAACCCGCCGAGAAGCCAGACCAGCCTCTGCTGGAGAAGAGAGGCGAGAATACCTATCGCGTTGCCGCGCTCGGCATAACGGTCGACGCCCCGGCCGGCTGGTATGTGGCTGACAGTGAACTGATGGGCAAGCTTATGGATGAGGGCGTCGAGATTTCCGGCGCAAACCTGAACGCCGGAGAGAAGGCAGCGGTCGATAGCGCGATGGCGCGCACTGTAACGCTGTTCAGCTTCCTTGAAGTTCCGCCGGGCTCACCGCGCGAGTACATCCCTGCGGCCATGGGGATCGCCGAGGACATCTCGATGCTGCCGGGCGTTACGCGCGGAAAGGACTATTTCTTCCATGCCCGAAAGACCATGGAGATGTCAGCAATTCCGATCGTGACAAGCGACGTATTTGCGGAGCGAATGATCGACGGTCGTTCGTTCGATCGCATGGATGCTCAGGTTACCGCTCCCGGCGGCTTGGACATCCTTCAGCGGTATTATGCGGCCCGTCGCGGCAACAACATGATCATCTTTGTCCAGTCATACCGGACGGATGAAGAACTGGCCCAACTCGACGCCGTGCTCGATGGCATCAAGCTCGACTGGTAACGCGCTGCGAGGCAAGGTGAGCCAGTGCGATCGCGCCCGCGGTGGCGACGTTGAGGCTGTCCATGCCCGCCGCCATCGGGATGGAGATGCGCCGGCAACGTTGCATCAGGGCTTCGGGCAAGCCGGGCCCCTCGGCGCCGAGTATGATGGCGAGCCTTGAGGGCGGTGTTGTTTTCGCGAGCACAGCGCCGCCGAAGGGCGTTAGCGCCCAGCATTCAATGTTGTTCGAGGCGAGCAGCGCGATGAGTTCCTCGCCGGTTCCTCCATGAGCGAAGGGAAGTGAAAGAGCTGCTCCGGATGAGACGCGGATCGCCTTGCGATAGAGCGGATCGCAGCTCGATGCATCAAGCAGTACAACATCTGCGCCGAGAGCTGCAGCGTTGCGGAAGCACGCGCCGACATTGTCGTGGTTGGAGAGGCCGATCACGACGAGGACGGTAAGCGGCGCGCCCGCATGCTGCGCCAGCAGGTCAGCGGCGCTCAACATCGCCTGGCGGCGCGCCAGGGCGAGAACGCCACGATGGATGTGGAAGCCCGTAACCTTATCCATCGTAGCCTGCGTGACGACATGGATCGGAACAGAAGGATCAATCCGGTCGAGAAGGGACGCGATGCGTTCGGCGGCGGTCTCGGACAGGAAGAGCGAAACGAGTGGGAAGCGCCCAGTCTCGATCAGGCGTTCGAGTGCGATGGCGCCTTCGACGATGAAGCCATCCGTATCGCGGGCGATCTGGTTGTCGCGGAGAATCCGGTAGGGCGCGAGGCGAGGGTCATCCGCCGTCGCGACGCGGACGATCATGTCCTGCGGCGCATCAGCTTGAGTCCGGACCAGTCGTTGTCGACGGCGCAGACCTTCACATCGACGAGGCCCATCGGCAGGCAGACCTTGCGGATGCCGTCTTCGGTCAGATCGACGAACAGTTTCGAGGTCTTCTTCGGCCAGGACACCCACAGCATTCCGCCGTCGGCGAGGCGTGGTTCAAGCTTGGTAAGTTTGTGCGCAAGTGCTGCAGCATCGGGCACAAAGACATGGATGAAGTCGAACGCGCCGGCGGCGGGAGCGGCTGTGCGCTGGCCGATGGCGGCGCCATCCGTCAATTTGGCGTAGTGGGTGGGCGGGCCGACCACGATGGCCTTGTCGCCGTCCTTGAGGCCGAGCTTCTGGATCAGGCTCTTGCCGGAATAGCCCGCTGCAGCGGACGCGGAGGCTGATTTGCCAGCGGTCTTCTTCGCGGCGGATTTTTTCAGAGCGGCGGCCATCATGCACGCAGCAGTTCGTTGACGGAGGTCTTGGAGCGCGTGCCGGCGTCGACCTGTTTCACGATCACCGCGCAGTAGAGCGAAGGCGTCCAGTTCTGTCCCGGCATGGGCTGCGAGCCCGGGCGGTTGCCCGCGACGACGACGGAGTAGGGCGGGACTTCGCCATAGAGCGTCTCGCCAGTCGCGCGGTTCACGATTGGGGTGGATTGGCCGAGATAGACGCCCATGCCAATGACCGAGCCCTCGCGCACGATGACGCCCTCGGCGACTTCCGAGCGGGCGCCGACGAAGCAGTTGTCCTCGATGATGACCGGGTTGGCCTGCAGCGGCTCAAGCACGCCGCCGATGCCGACGCCGCCGGAGAGGTGGCAGTGCTTGCCGATCTGGGCGCAGGAGCCGACCGTGGTCCAAGTGTCCACCATCGTGCCCTCGCCGACATAGGCGCCGATGTTGACGAAGGACGGCATCAGCACCGCGTCCTTGGCGATGAACGAGCCGCGGCGCACGACGGCGCCGGGAACGGCGCGGAAACCGGCGGCGGAGAATTGCGCGTCGCTCCAGACTTCGAATTTTGTGGGGACCTTGTCCCAGTAGGGCCCGGGCTGTTGGCCGGGCGCGCCCATGGAGCGGTTGGGGTTGAGGCGGAAGGACAGCAGCACCGCCTTCTTCAGCCACTGGTTAACGCTCCACGCGCCGGATGCGTCCTTCTGGGCGACGCGCATCGCGCCGGAATCCAGCGCGGCGAGTGCATCTTCAACAGCCTTGCGAACAGCGCCCTGCGTCGTCGCCGAGAGCGAGGTGCGCTCTTCCCAGGCCGCGTTGATGGTTGCTTCCAGGCTGGTGTCCGCCATGGCTGGCCTCCCGACAGATTGCACGGGGCATTACCGCGTCCTGATCGCCTAGCCAAACGGATTCCGTGTGGCCTCGCGCCGCGCCTTTGTGGATGTCAGGGGGCCTTGGGCGGCCCGAACGCGCTGTCAAAGAACTGGTAGACCAGCTTGCCGTCTTCGGGCGGGGCCGTTTCGACGAATTTCTCAGGACGGTAGCGCCGCGCTTCGCAGTTCTCGTTGCCGAGGATCGCGAACTGGGAGCGCGCCGTGCAGAACACGGTGGCGGCGCCGGTCAGTGTGCGGATGCCGTCGTCGGTCGACATTTCGGCGAAGACATAGTGCGGCGCCGTGATCAGGCTTTCATCGACCGCACGCACGCACTGGTTGGCGTCGAGCACCCACCAGCCGCGCGATTCCAGTCCGTCGGGCCGGCTGCGCGCCATGGCCGCAAGGATGCGATTGCCGGTGCGATTGCACAGCTCCATGCCGACCTGACGGGCGCGCCGGTTCGCGACGTTCTCGAGCTCGTCAATGATCTTCTGGACGGGCGCCGTGGAGGGCATCTTCTGTTCGGTGAGGAATGCCGCGATCGCGGCGCGGCTCTCGCGGCCGAGAATGCCGTCGACAACATCCTGGAAAATGCCGGCGTCGTTCAGCAGGCGCTGGATGCCGGCGTTCTGCGGCGATTGCGATCCCTTGTTGTAGAGTTCGGTCTCGGTGAACGTCATCGTGCCACCGCCACCGCCCTCGAAACGAACAGCGACGAAGCCGCGTTCCTCAAGCCCCATGGATTCGCACGAGGACGGGTTCTCGATCGCAAACGAGCCTGCGACGTCGACGCACAACGGCGTCTTGCCCGACCAGCTTTGCCCGCCGCGATGCGCCTTGGAGGATCGGGCGTAGACGAAGTGCGCCCCTTCCACGATCGGACCTTCGACTGCGATCTCGCAATCGCCCGGCCTCAGCCGCGTCCAGCCCTCCACGATGACATCATCGCCCTCCGGCCGGCCGGTTGCGGCCTCGACCACATAGCTGGTGCGGTTGCAGAGCCGCCAGCCATTGTCTCCGCCCTGGGCGGAAGAAGGGATCACAAGGACGCCGAGCAGCGTGGCCAATGTGGCCAGCGTCAGGAGAGTCCTAGCAAACCAGCGTTCCCGCACCATGTTCGGTGAACAGCTCCATCAGAAGGGCATGAGGCTTCCGGCCGTCCAGGATGACGGCCGCCTCGACTCCCTTTTCCACCGCTTGGATGGCCGTTTCAAGCTTGGGAATCATGCCGCCGGTCGCGGTGCCGTTGGCGATCAGTCCACGCGCCTCCGAAACGGTCAACTGTTTGATGAGATTGCCCGATTTATCGAGCACGCCGACAACGTCGGTCAGGAACAGCACACGCTTGGCTTTCAGGGCGCCGGCGACTGCTCCAGCGGCCGTATCGGCGTTGATGTTGAAGCTCTGGCCATCGGGGCCGACGCCCACGGGGGCCACGACCGGAATGAAATCGTCTTCCGCCTGGCGGGCCAGCGCATTCAGGACCGAGGGGTCCACCTTGTCCGGTTCGCCCACGAAACCAAGATCGACGACCCGCTCGATGTTCGAATCGGGGTCCCGCTTGGTCTTGGTGGCTTTGGTGGCCGTGATCAGGTTGGCGTCGGAGCCCGCCAGGCCAACGGCCTTGCCGCCCGCCGCGTTGATTGCGCGGACGATGGATTTGTTGATCGAGCCGGCCAGCACCATCTCGACGATCTCCATCGAGGCGGCGTCGGTGACGCGCAGCCCGTCTTCGAAGCGAGAAACGATGCCCAGCTTTTCCAGCATGCGGCCGATCTGCGGCCCGCCGCCGTGGACCACCACCGGGTTGATGCCCAGCAGCTTCAGCAGCACGACATCCTTGGCGAACAGCTGGGAAAGCTCGCCATTTTCCATGGCGTGGCCGCCGTATTTGATGACCACCGTTTTGTTGTCATAGCGCTGGATATACGGCAGCGCCTCGGACAGCGTGCGGGCTGTCTCGAAGGCGTCGCTGGCCTGCAGCGCGGAGATGGCGGCGATCTCGTTATTCGTCATGCCGCGCGATCTACAGGGTTTTCGCCCCGGGTTGAAGGGGGAGCCCAGTTGATCCCGGAAGTGCCCTTAGTTGCGCAGGCGATAACCGGTCTTGAAGATCCAGCCGACGATTCCGAGCAGGATCAGGATGAAGGCGAAGGTGACGCCCAGGCTGACTGCGACATTGTCTCCTTCGAGCCCGAAGAAGGCCCAGCGGTAGCCCGAGATCAGGTGGACCACGGGGTTCAGTTGGGCGATGCCTTGCCAGGCCTCTGGCAGCATATCGATCGTGTAGAACGCGCCGCCGAGGAAGGTGAGCGGGGTCACGATCAGCATCGGGATGAAGTTCAGCTGCTCGAAGCTCTGCGCCCAGATCCCGATGATGAAGCCGAACAGGCTGAAGCCGAACGACACGAGGATCAGGAACACGACCATCTCGACCGGGTGCAGGATTGGGACGGGCACAAACAGGAAGGCGGTCGCAAGGATGACCAGGCCGAGGATCACGGACTTGGTTGCTGCGGCGCCGACGAAAGCGATGACAATTTCAAGGTACGAGATTGGCGCAGAGAGAAGCTCGTAGATCGTGCCGGTGAATTTCGGGAAGTAGATGCCGAAGCTCGCGTTGAAGATCGAATTGGTGAAGATCGACAGCATGATCAGGCCTGGCACCAGGAAGGTGCCATAGGACAGGCCTTCCACCACCGGCTCCATCCGGCTGCCGATGGCTGAGCCGAACACCACGAAGTAGAGCGCGGTGGTGATCACCGGCGTGGCGAGGCTTTCGCCGATGGTGCGGAAGAAGCGAACCATCTGGAAGCGGTACATCGCCCAGATGCTGTGCCCGTTGAAGCTGAGCGCACTGCTGGAGACTGTGGGCCGGGCCGGGGTGGCGCGTGCGGTTGCGGATGCCTGATTCATGGGATCAGCCTTTCACGCTTGCGGGTTCGGCAGGTTGTGGGGCGTGGACGAGGCTGACGAAGATGTCTTCCAGCGAGGACGACTTGGTGTCGAGGTCCTTGAACTGTACGCCCGTTTCGCTCATGCGGCGGATCAGCGAGGCGACGCCGGTGCGGTCAGCCGTCGTGTCGAACGTGTAGTCCAGACGGCGGCCGTCCTCACGCAGGGCGAGATCAAATTCTTTGAGCGTATCGGGCAGGGCGCCAAGTGGCTCGACGAGTTCGAACGACACCTGCTTCTTGCCGAGCTTTTTCATCAGGGCCGCCTTCTCCTCGACCAGGATCAGCTCACCCTTGGAGATCACGCCGACGCGGTCGGCCATCTCTTCGGCTTCCTCGATGTAGTGCGTGGTCAGGATGATGGTGACGCCACGCTCGCGCATCGAGCGTACCAGCGCCCACATGTCGCGCCGCAGTTCGACGTCGACACCGGCTGTCGGCTCGTCGAGGAACAGGATTTCCGGTTCGTGGCTCAGGGCCTTGGCGATGAGCACGCGCCGCTTCATGCCGCCCGAGAGCGCCATGAGCTTGGTGTCCTTCTTGTCCCAGAGGGACAGGTCCTTCAGCACCTTCTCGACATGCGCATGGTTTGGCGGCAGGCCGAACAGGCCGCGCGAATAATTGGTGACGGCCCAGACCGTCTCGAACATGTCGATGTGCATTTCCTGGGGCACGAGGCCGATGATGCTCCGCGCGGCGCGGAACTCCTTTTGCGCATCGAGCCCGTTCACAAGGATCGTCCCGGTCGTCGGCGTGACGATGCCACAGACGGCGTTGATCAGCGTGGACTTGCCCGCGCCATTGGGGCCGAGCAGGGCGAAGATCTCGCCCTTACTGATATCGAGATCGATGTGCTTGAGCGCCTGGAGCCCGCCCTTGTAGGACTTGCTGAGGCGCCGGATCGACAGAACGGGTGGCATGCGGCGGAGGTCCCCCCGGCGTTGTTGTTATGGCTCTTGAGGCGGCCAAAGGCGATGTGGGGCCTCGATACGCCCCTGTCCAGTAGGACGCGCGATGAAGTGGTCTGCCGACAGCCGGTATGAGAATTTTTCGCGCGATCTGGCCCTTAGGCCAGCGACAGGATCGTCGCCCGAAGTTCCGGCAGGCCGAGGCCTTTCTCGCTTGACGTGGCGATGACATGCGGGTGGGCGGCCGGCTGCTTCATCAGCACGGCCTTTGTCGCCTCGATTAGATCGGCGAGTTCCGCCCTCTTGATCTTGTCGGTCTTGGTCAGCACGACCTGGTATTGCACAGCATTGCTGTCGAGTTCCTGCATCACCCTGAGGTCGACCTCGCCGACGCCGCGGCGCGCATCGATGAGCGCAAACACGCGCTGGAGGGTGGGGCGCTTGCGCAGGTAGTCGAGGTTCAGCTTGCTCCACACATCGACATTCTTCTTGGGCGCCTCGGCGAAGCCATAGCCGGGCAGGTCGACGATGTAGAACTTGCCGTCAGCGAGATCGAAGAAGTTGATCTCCTGCGTGCGGCCTGGTGTGTTCGAGGCGCGCGCGAGATTCTTGCGGTTGCACAGCGCGTTGATCAGGCTGGACTTGCCGACATTGGAGCGTCCGGCAAAGGCGATCTCGGGCCTGTCAGGTTCGGGCAGGCCCTTGATCGCGACGACGCCCTTCACGAACGCGACATTGCCAGCGAACAGCTTGCGCGCCGCTTCCAGTTGGTCCGGGGTGAAGGCGTCGGTCATCGTGCTCCAGCGGCTTACGCCGCTTTCTTCTTGCCGAACCGCTTCTTGATCCACTTGTCGACTTCGGTTTCGACGCCGGTGCGGCGCATGATGATGTACTGCTGGATCATCGAGATAATGTTCGACCACACATAGTAAATCACGAGGCCGGCCGCGAAGCCCGCGAACAGCACGGTGAACACCAGCGGAATCCACTTCATGATCGACGCCTGCATCTTGTCGGCCGGTGGCGCCGACAGGCTCTGCAGGCCGAACATGGTTGCGCCGTAGAGGATTGGCCAGACGCCGATGCCGAGCAGGCCGCCGATAAGCGGAACAGAGCGCGGCTCCCACGGGATCAGGCCGAACAGGTTGAAGATCGAGGTCGGGTCGCCCGCCGACATATCGCGAATCCACCCGACGAAGGGCGTATGGCGCATCTCGATGGTGACATTCAGCACGTGGAACAGCGAGTAGAACACGAACATGGTCGGGATCAGCGGCAGGCAGCCCGCCAGCGGATTGACCTTCTCGCGCTGCATCAGCTTGGCCTGTTCGGCCCGCAAGCGTTGCGGATCGGCCTTGAAGCGTTCCTGGATGCCTTTCAGCTCGGGCTGGATGAGCCGCATCTTCGACATCGACTTGTACATGTTGAACTGCAGCGGGAAGAACACGGTCTTCACCACAACGGTCAGCGCGAGGATGGCGAGCGCAAAGGCGCCGAACCAGCCTTCGAACGTCTTCAGCAGCCAGAAGAACGGCTTGGTGATGAAGAACATGAAGCTCCAGTCGACCGCATCCGTGAAGGACGGGATCGGCGAGGTTTTGTCATGCTCGTAGCGCTCGAGGACGTTGACGCGTTTGGCGCCGGTAAAAATACGCGCCACTTTGGTGACCGACGCGCCCGGCTGAATCTGATAAGCTGTGAGCGAATAGCCTGCCGTGAAGGTTGTTTCGCCGTTCAGCTTCTCGTTGCCGGCCTGCATCTGCACTTCTTCTGTCTGCGGCGGGATTGCTGCGGCCATCCAGTATTTCGTGGTAAGCGCGTTCCAGCCGGCGGTGACGTTGCGCGCAACGGCCTTGCCCTGGTTCAGGTCGTGATAGTTGACCATCTGGTTCTTCTCGGTGCCGTATACGCCGAGGGCGCCGCGGTGCGCACCCTGCTCGGCGTGGGGTGTTGTGATCAGATCTGGCGTCAAACGCTGGCGAAGTTCGACTTTCTGCGTCAGCGGGATAACGACAGCCCCAGTGTTCGTAACAACGTCGGTGACCGTGAAGAGATAGTCGGCGTCAATCTCGATCTTGCGGTCGATCCTCACCATGTCGGCTAGGTAAGTGAGTGTCAGCGGATTGGTCGTTGTGAGCGGCCCTGTACTCGTTTGTGTCCAAGTTTCGCTATCGGTCGAGCGCTCGCCGGAGACCCAAGCAACGGTGGCGTAGAAGGCGCGCTCGGTGCCAGCGGGCGCCATGAGTTTGATCTCGCCGGCGGGGCGCTTGGCTTCCTTGTCCTCGATCGTGTCGTAGAAGCCCTTCAGTTTCACGTCGTCGATGCGCGCACCGAGCAAAGAAATCGATCCCTCGATGGCCGGAGCATCGAGAGTGACGCGGCTGCCGGATGCAAGCTGTTCCGTGACGACTTCATCGCGTGTGCGAATGGGAGTGCTGATAGTCGTGGGCTGGGATGCGGTGGCTTCCGGCTTTGGCAGCGGCTTCGGCGACCACGGCGACATTGACCAAGCGAGGTAGAGTCCCATGCATAGGACCATGGCCAGGATCAAATTCCGGGTGTCTTCCTTTTCCATGGAAATCAGGCCCTGGCGGGAGGGGTGGGTCCGGCGCCCGACGATGGGGCGTCTCCGGAAATGAAGCGGCGGCGGAGGCTTATCAACGCCTTTTCGAGATCGTCAAGCAAACGGGGCCATGCGGCCGAGCCAGTTTCCTGACGTGCGACAAGGACATAGTCCACCCCTGCGACGCCAAGATTGGGAAGAAGCTGGCGGGCGGCCTCGCGCAGGCGGCGTCGGGCCCGGTTACGTACCACGGAGCCGCCGACCTTTTTGGTAGCGGTAAATCCAAGGCCGAGGAGATCGCGAGGCAGGGCGCGACGGCGCGCTTGCACCACCACCAGGCGGCGGCGTTCGGCGTAACCCTCTGCAACATAAAGGAATTCGTGTCGAACGCGCAGGCGTTCGATGAGCAAAGGCAATGCGTTGCTAGCCGTCGAGCTTAGGCGCTCAGACGTTTCCGGCCCTTGGCGCGCCGAGAGGCCAGAATCTTCTGGCCGTTCTTGGTCGCCATGCGCGAACGGAACCCGTGGCGCCGCTTGCGCTTCAGGTTGCTCGGTTGAAATGTTCTTTTGGTCGACACGGGTCACGACCCCTTATTCCTTCGCGGAGCCGGGGGAACTACATGCCCCCCCGGGGTGAGTCAAGCACGGTAAGCAAGACACTGAAAAGCGCCTGCTGCGACGGATTTGCAAACTGTTTCGCGTTCAAGTCGGGTATATGAAACAAAAGAGCGCGACCGGATGGGGAGCCGGCGTGATCCGAGTGAAGGCGCAGGGCCGCGCGCCTTCCAGCCAGGAGGAGACGGCGGGCATGCCGCCGCAAGAGAGCTTCTCGCCCTGTTCCCGTAAACGCGTGGGGGCGTAAAACTGAGCGATACGCATCAGTTCGATGCCGGCATTGCCGTGGCGGAGCCAGTTTCCGCCGCGAAGCCTCGCGTATTTTCCGGCTTGCGCGGCCGCCTGCTGCTGTTGACCGCTGGCTTTGTCCTGTTTGCCGAATTGCTCATTTACCCTGTTCTGGCGGGCACATACCGCAACAACTGGCTGGAGCAGCGTGCCCAGGCCGCACAGATCGCGGCGCTGGCGGTTGAAGCAGCGCCCGATGGCCGCGTCAGCGAAGAGCTCTCGCGCCAGTTGCTCAGCCGGGCGCAGGTTGTCTCGGTCGTTGTGCAGGAACAGGATTTCCGTGGCGAGATCCTGCCGCCCTCGATCGACATCAGCGGCGAACTCATCGCGATCGATCTCCGCTCCGAAGGCATGATCGATGGCACGCTGGGCGCCTTCGGCCACATGTTCGCGCCGAAGGGGCGTTTCCTGCGGGTCATCCTCACGCCATCGATGACACAGGATGCGGTGATGGAGATCATCGTTCCCGAGGCGGCGCTGAAGGACGGCATAATCGCTTTCTCGCGCACATTGCTGGTCGTGTCGCTGATCGTATCGGCGGTCGTGGGCGCTCTGGTCTATTTCGCGATCTACCGGCTGGTAGTGCGACCGATGCGTCGCCTGACAGATGGTATCGTCGCGTTCTCGGAATCGCCGGAGGCGGCCGTCATCGACGCCATGCCGGGCGAGAGCGACGAGATGCAGCGCGCCAATTCCGCACTGCAGAGCATGCAGCGAACGGTGTCTGCGTCCCTTCGCCAGCGCAAGCGGCTGGCCGAACTGGGCGAGGCCGTCGCCAAGATCAACCACGACCTTCGCAACTCGCTGTCGGCTGCGCAGATTGTGTCTGAAGGCCTTGCGCAGTCGGACGACCCCCGCGTGAAGCGTGCCGCACCGCGCCTTGAGCGTGCGATCGAACGCGCCATCAACCTTGCGGAAGCGACGCTCAGCTACGGAAGCGCCGAGCCTTCGCTTCCTTCGCTAAGCTCGGTCAACCTCAAGGCCGCGATCGAAGAGGCCGCGGCCGAGGCGATGGCCGGATGCGGCGAGATCGAATGGCGGCTTGATGCGGCTGGCCCTGTGACCGCGATGGCGGATCCCGACCACATCCATCGCATCGTCGCCAACCTGGTGCGCAACTCCGCCCGCGCCATCCGCGACCAGACGGGCCGCAACGAACCCGGCCGGATCGCGGCGTCGATCCGTCGTGAAGGCGAGATGTCGGTGATCGAGATATCCGACAACGGTCCCGGTGTTCCTGAGGCTGTGGTGAAGCGCCTGTTCCAGCCGTTCGCCGGATCGGCTTCGCGGGGAGGAGCGGGTCTGGGTCTTGCGATCGCCCGCGAGCTTGCGCGCGGAATGAAGGGCGACCTCGAGCTCACGCGCAACGGGCCGGACGGCGCCTGCTTCACCCTGCGAACGCCTGCCTGCGGCTGACATCGCCCCAATAGAAATGGGCGGCAACGTCGCCGCTGCCGCCCATCCTGTCTTGAAGACGTTTCGTGTTAGCTCGGCGACTTGGTGACGTCGTCGGCCGGGGAGTCGTCCAGCGCCTTCACCTGCGTGAGGTGCGCCTCAACCACCGGGGCCATCTTGCTGGCGAAGCCCTGGAGGCCCGCATCCTTGCCGTTGGCCGAGAAGTCCTTGAGCAGGCTCAGCGTGTTCTCGTGAGCCTCGGTCTGCTGGTCGATGTAGTTGTCATCGAAGTCTTCAACCGACGCCGTGCGCAGCTGTTCAAGCTGGCTGGTGAAGCCGTTGTCGAGTTGCGTCGGCTGCGTGACGAGCGCGGCCGAAGCGAGCGGTTGCAATTCGGTCGAAGCCATCGTGTGGGCGTCAAGCATCGCCTGGGCGAAATCCTTTACCGACTGAACCTTCGAGCGTTCGAGCGCGATCTTCGCAGCTTCGATCTCGTACATGTTCGACAGTGTCGCTTTCTCGACGAAGTTGATCACGCCGGAGTCAACCTCTTCGGCGACCACGGTGGTGTTCTCGTCGAGCGCGACCTCGGTCGCGTTGCTCGCCTCGCTGGCGGGGTTCTCGGGGCTACAGGCCGCAAAGCTCAGGGCCAGCGCGGACGCGGCCACCAACAGCGGGAACTTCATCTGCATCACGTCTCTCCTGATGACATCGTTCGCGCCGGCGTTGCGCCGTCGCGTCAGGAGTTGAACGTTAAGACCATGTGCGGGTTCCGGCATTTGCCGGGTTCCCGCGTGACGATGCTGTAAGGCAGTTCCGCCGAAAATCTACCGCACGGCTTCGAGCGCCACGCCCTCGCGCCTGGGATCTGCGCCGCCTTCAAGATGATCCTTGCGCACGACGATGAGGTTGAGCCCGGAGACCTCGCCCGAAACTTCCTGCACCTTGAAGCCCTGCTGGGTCAGCATTTCCGCCCACTGCTTGCCGATGGCGTTCGGGCCGGCCTTGGTATCGGAAGTTTCGACGCGCACAGTCTGGCCGCGCGCAACAACGTTCGGCAACGCCGCCGCTTCCTGTGCCGTGCGGCCCCAGTCGAGTACGGCGACCAGCGTCTTCGAGACATAGCCGACGATGGAGTTTCCACCGGGCGAGCCAGTGACCATGAACACGTCGCCCGACTCGTCGAACACGATGGTCGGCGACATGGACGAGCGCGGCCGCTTGCCTGGGCCGGGCGCGTTGGCGACGGCCTTGCCGTTGAGGGTCGGCGGGCGCGTGAAGTCGGTCAGCTCGTTGTTGAGCAGGAAGCCGTTGGTCCAGCGCTGCGACCCGAACGGGCCTTCGACTGTCGCAGTGAACGATACGGCGTTGCCCTCGAAGTCGATGAAGGACAAGTGCGTCGTGCCTGCCTGCGCGGCATTCGAGTCACGTCCCCACATGTCCACGATCGGCTTGCCGTGCAGCACCGCGCCCGGGTCTCCTGGCAGGGGCGCCTCGCCCGGATCGAAGCCGCTGTTGGCGCGCGCCTCGATGTAGTCGGGGTTCAGCAGGTCGGCGACCGGCACGGTCACGTGGTCAGGGTCGGCGACGTAGTGGTCGCGATCAGCATAGCCGAGTTGCTGGGCCAGCACGAAATCGCGCAGCAGCGTCTCATCCGTGAAGTCATCGCTCTTCGAGGTTATCTTTTGATAGAGCGACATGATCTGGTTCATCGCCACGCCACCCGAAGAGGAGGGCGGGGCCGAGCAGATGCGATATACGTCGAAGGCGCCACAGAGCGCAGGCTTCTCGAGCGCGCGATAGCTTGCCAGATCCTCAAGCGTCAGCGAGCCCTTGATGTCGCCGGACTGAACGGCGGCGACAATGTCCGCAGCAATCTTGCCCGAGTAGAACGCCGACGGCCCATCCTTGCCAACTGCGCGCAGTGTTGCCGCATATTCGGGGTTCGTTCGGCGATCGCCGACCGCAAGCGCCTTGCCATTCGGAAAGAAGTAGGCAGCCGCCGCTGGGTTCGTTCCGAGCGGTCCGCTCTGGAAACGCGGTCCCAGCGAGCCGGCAAGACGCGGGCTCACGATGAACCCCTCGTCGGCGAGCTTGATCGCGGCATCGAAGTTCGACGCCCAGGGCCGCTTTCCGTATTTGTCGTGAGCTGCCTTGTAGAGTGCAACCGCGCCCGGCGCTCCAACCGACTTGCCCGAAAGGATCGCGGGCACAAAGCCAAGATTCTGTCCATCAACGGTGAAGTAGTCAGCTGTCGCCGCAGCCGGCGCCGTCTCGCGCCCGTCGAACACCGTCGTCGTGTTGGATTTGCGATCATACACGACCATGTAGCCGCCGCCGCCAAGACCCGAGCTCTGCGGTTCGACGAGGCCAAGCACGGCATGCGCTGCAATGGCTGCGTCAACCGCGCTTCCGCCCGCCTTCATGACTTCCAGCGCAGCCTCGACCGCGCGCTTGTCGGCAGCAGCCGCCATTGAGCGGTCGGACAGTCGCCAGGCGCCGGCGGCCTGCACGGCAGAGGCCGATGGCACGGTCGCAGGCGGGGCCGTGCAAGCGGCCATCCCGGTCGAGACAAGGCCGAGGGAGAGGAGCCCGCCCATCAGCGAAGAGCGCCCAGACTTCCTCAGGCGCAGCGCAACCGATCCCATATCCACTCCTAGTTGTTGCGCGGCCTGCGCCACACCGTCATACAGGGCTTATACCGTCCTGCGGCGACGGCAACTCAACCGTGCTGTAAGGCTCGCGAAAATGCATCGAGGCGCCTCATGACAGCCCGCCCAGGGCCTCTCAACCTCATCACGGACGTGGGCGGTCTTTTCGTTGGAAACGCTGACGATCCGGGCGCCGCTACTGGCGTAACGGTCATCCGCCCCCGCGCGCGCGCGGTGGCCGCCGTGGCCGTGGGCGGCGGCGGTCCGGGGACGCGTGAGACCGACGCGCTGGCCACCGACACCCTGGTCGATGCAGTGGACGCCATCGTGCTATCGGGTGGATCGGTCTACGGGCTTGCCGCTGCTGACGGCGTGGCGTCGGCGCTCGGGGCGCAGGGGCAGGGCTATGCGCTGGTGGGCCGGCCGGGCGTGCCTGTCTCGCCCATCGTACCGGCGGCGATCCTCTATGATCTCGCCAATGGCGGCGACAAGGCATGGGGCGAGGCTCCGCCCTATCGCGACCTCGGCATGCGCGCACTGAAGGCCGTGGGCGAGCAGCATGAGCTTGGCCGTGTTGGCGCAGGCTACGGCGCACGCGCCGGCGGCGGCCCGGGCGGTCTCGGCTCAGCCAGCTTGGTGACGCATGATGGTCTCGCCGTCGGCGCGCTCGCGGCCGTGAACGCGCATGGATCCGTTCGCGTGCCGGGGACCAATGCATTCTGGGCTTGGCCCTACGAGCAAAACATCCCGGGCAAGGGCTGGGAGTTCGGCGGCGCGCGTCCGCCGCAGGGCGCATCATTCGATCTCGACGACTGGGGCCAGGCCAAGAGCAATCCCGGCATGCAGCCGATCATGGTGCCCGACACTGGCGGCCGCACCAATACGACGCTGGGATGCGTCGCAGTGAACGTCGCGCTCACCCCCGCCGAAGCGCAACGCGTTGCGAAGATGGCGCTGGCGGGCGTCGCGCGCGCGGTGCGTCCCGCCTTCGCGCCGTTCGATGGCGATGTGGTGTTCTGCCTCTCGACCGCGCAGCTTCAGGGGCAGGGCCCACGCCCCTTCCTCATCGCGCGCCTGGGCGAACTCGCCGCCAGCACGCTCGCCCGCGCCATCGCACGCGGCGTCCACGCCGCCGGCGGTTGACCGTTTTCTGACTGTGCGGAAGCCCAACTGGCGCGCCCGAAGAGATTCGAACTCCTGACCCCCAGATTCGTAGCCAAATTCACGGGTCTGGCGTGGTCGGTCAGAGTCGGCAACAGTCGGTGATAATCGTAGATAATTCAGCTGGTTACCGCCAGAGAACAACATTACTAAACCGACAGAAGTAGATCTAAACGGACCAAAACCGGCGCTCAAACGGGGCATGGACGGGGCA
>Ga0075152_10000954_pt1 | contig 20973 bp, 28 predicted proteins | sample JI61114C2DNA_FD_70964 | JGI IMG/M metagenome (GOLD analysis project Ga0075152, IMG submission 70964) | Wastewater effluent complex algal communities from Wisconsin, to seasonally profile nutrient transformation and Carbon sequestration -... | ecosystem: Engineered > WWTP > Effluent > Algae...
TCGGACTGCATAGGTATCGATGAGAACATCGCTAGTTTCGATGACTCGTTCAAGACACACCTCCATGAGGAAGGAGCCACGCCTTTTGCCTTGTTGCTCTGTGAGTTCATCACGGAGTTCTTTCATAGTCGTCTTTCTATGGCTGTCCAGGTACAGTTACAAATTCTCCAAGTCGGCCAGCCTTCGTCAATTGAGCATGTACATAATCTCATTGATATCCCACAGCTTCATGCGCAAACCCCGAACGAATGTATCGAATTCCTACTGGCTCTGCAATCAGTGCAATGTGTACCCCTTCCATCAAATTTAGAGTCACTTGTTGAGACTGTCCTCTGTTTTGAAGTAGTTGATACAGCTGGGTGGTCTTGGCTGAGATGCAACACATTGACAGCAGCTTCGCCACACGGTTGGGTTTACTTATGCGCCTCACACATGTTTCATTTGGAGTTGTCGATAGGATCTAGAACTCTCTACATTAGTCAGTGGGGTACCTCTCTAAGGCGTACAACCCAAAGGTAATAAAGATAGCCTCGGCCGACCTATCGCCATTTTTCAAGCGAAACTCATAGGTTTTCGTGTTTCCAGCTGCATACTTAATACTTGAATCGAGCCTGTAGCTTCCCGCGCTTAGCTCTATGCTCGGAGGTCGAACAAGGGGCAATGGAAAAAGCTCATCTGCTTTCGTTCCAATTTGGAAAGACACGCTTCCTTCCTTTTTCTCTGCTTCTTTTTCCGGCTCCTAAACAACCTTGGTGTGGCTTAACTGCTTTTCTTGACGGAGTTCCCGTTCGGATACTGCTGATGTCAACGATAATCCTTCGAACATATCATCGTCCATATGGGCTGCCTCCACCGTAGCACGATACACATCCAAAAGGTGCACACTTACCATTGACTCAATCACTAAGTCATCTGATAGCGTCTGCTTTTCTGATGTTCTCCTTTCAAGGCTGGTTTCTCCACTCTAAGCACTTCCAAACGAAAGTTATGGAGGCACCGGCCCAACCAAAATCCCTTGGTCACTCGACATTTTTAAGTGACCAGGCGAGGCCTCCGCAATGTCTTTTTCTGGCTGTTATGGCTTATGAGCATCCACCGACCTTCCTGACATTTCTATGTGCTATTATAGAATCTTTTCTTTGAGCCTGAAGATGATTAAATAAGTGGTCCTCAGTATTGCATCAGTCTTTCACCAACAGCCACCCACCGTCGGAATCTGTCATAACTTATGTTAGTATATAACCTCCAGCCCACTCCTAATAATATATGGGAATCGAATAGTCAATGGAATCAATCAAAGGCAAGCTCCGACACTACAACGTAGACTTCTACCTAGGACAGTTTGCATGGCCCACCGAACGTCTTACTATCAAACAATTTCACGAGAAGAAGCATGGCAAGTACGACTTTCTCGAGAAATGCCATTCGTACGTGCAATGGCTATTCCCAAACCAGCACAAATCCAACTTCAACTACCACTCGTATCCCTTAAGCGTCGAAGAGAGGGAAGAATTTCGTCAGAATGAAGCCATAGGGGCAAATTTAATCAAGTCCTACGCCATCTACGCAGACTTCATGGGCGCACAGATCGTCAACTTAGAAACAGGTGAGCTCAAACTCAGCAATGAGAAGCGCCTGTACGATGTACTGTTCATTCATCGACACAATCATCTCCGCCTGACAAGGATAATGGCCTGTCTTAGCCAAACTGGATTCAGGTGTTATGCAACTTCCTTAATTCACTTTCTCCACAAAAAGATCAACTCCGACAAGAAACTCGAGGACATTAGGAGAATATTCGAGTTGAAATGGCAGTCCTACGATGACGACAAGTAGATCATAAAGATCTGCAACATTCCTAGCGAGGAATATATGCACACCCCCCATCCAGTCCTCAAGAACAAGGAACGGCTGGCTGAAGTTCAGGAAGAGCTTAACAAGTGGTTGAAAATGGGCTGAACACCGACATTTTGATGGCTAAACTACCCACCACCCAACCATATTTTTTAAATAATGAGCAAACAAGCCAGCATTGTGAGTGTTGAGCAATTCGTCGAGAAGGCCTTCGAGAAGTTCGACAAGGACCACAACGGTACCCTGGAGTACCAGGAGGCGAAGCAGATGGCTACCGATTGCTTCAAGCATCACTCCGAAGGAATCAGCGAACAGGAGATCCGTGGCTACTTCGAGGCGGCAGACCTAAAGCATGACGGACACATCACCAAGGATGAACTCGTGTTGTTCCTCAAGAAGGTCTACAAAATCAACTGATGCTGGGGTTCGTTGAAATATTCGATGAGCATACTCGCCAATAAGGTTGCTTGTCGGGTATCAACCCATCAGTTATGGGTTCTGCAAAGTGCTCTCTCCTTCACAACAAGAGTGTCTTCTACGAATGCCTCAGTGACGTCGTTAACTATCCGCAAAGTTCAACAATCACACCACAGAATAATATTGGGCAATCCACCTGATATGGTTCTGCGGTGCTCCTCAACTTCGATCACAAGGCGTCCACAGCATATTTTTTATTCAATATTTAAATGTCAGGGGACAGCGAGCTTCGTGCTGCAATCGACGCAGTGTTTATCAAGTACGACAAGGACCACAGCAACACACTGGACTACACTGAAGTGAAGGAACTGCTAAACGATGCATACGCCCAGATTGGTAACCCCAAAGTCATCACTGATTCCGATGTGAAGAAGTTCACGTCGGCAGTCGACAAGGATTCAGACGGCAAGATCACCAAGACTGAACTCTTCGAAATCTTCAAGCGTATCGTATCGAACAAGAAATGATGCTGATGCTTCGTGCCGTTTCGACTCTTGAAATTGAATTGACAAGTTGGTGCGCCATCTTGGAGGTTTGCGGTTCTGTGATGGAAGATACCGATATCTTCTGTGCTCTGGTGCATGGTATTGGGAATCGCATACTTCAGCTATTTCTGGAATTGGCAAATGCACATGGAAATCCATACCGGTCAGGCCTTACCACTTGTTGGCGGACTGCTGTTGGCAACCCAACCTTATAATAATTTCGTGCGCAATGAACAAGAAATCGACAAGCGGCGCACGTTCAGAGCTTTCGACTGCTTAGATCAAGTCACTCATAAAGCAGTTCGAGCAGAAGAACAACGAAGCTGAAGCTCGTAACCAATAGTTGGTGAACACCGCAGCCAACCTCCGCAACCTCGTCAAGAAAGTCAACGCCGAGTATGAGGAGGACATTGCCTTCGAAAAGAAGAAAGGGCACAACCTCGAAGACTAAATCAAAAGCCTCGAGAAAGCACTTGCTGTAGCTCTCGACCGCGAGAACAACGTTACGGAGGTAGCCGATTTCATGAACGGCAGCTGATGGCTACTAACTGACTGACGCATATGGTTCCAGACATAACTGGTTGGTGATCACTCATAGAAGTCCTCCTTGTCGATGGCTTATTGCTTAAGCTCATCCTCCGATGACCGAATAAACCGCAGGAAGTGTGACGGGCGATGGGTCTCGTGGTAGAAATCTTTGGGATTGCCAGGAATCAATGCGTACTTCAAGGAATTAACGACTCCGAGGCCCACGAAGTTGTAGTTCCATATCTGGTTGTCAGGAATCATGAAAAATCCGAGGAAGTTACCAGAAAGGATTAGTTGGACTTTTTCGTAAAAGCTCGAGGAGTAGGTCGCTGGGTTGGGGTTCGATTATTTTGTGCGCCCCCATTCGTAACCGCTGGGTGTGAGGCGGTAGGCCGTTAGCGAACAGCTTCCAGGGGTGAAGCCGACTGTCAAAACGATGGTCTTATCGGCTGACCAATTGGTATTTTCGTTGAGGAACTTGGTGTGTTGGAGGAGGTCCTGTGGGCTTAGCTGGTTCTTTTCCTCTGGCTGGGTATGTATCCAACCGATAGGTTCGAGACCTCTTAGATACTCGCTATCTGGCATTTGCTGTGGAATTGTGACAGAATCTCTAGTACCCACCTGTGGCACCATAACAATACAGCGGATCTCTTTGATCATACCGTCGACAGTCACACCATAAAGGTAGCCGGTGACTTGTATCTTTAGGTCGCTAATTGACACGAACTTCTTCAGCAGATTCTTGCACATAACATAAGTAAAACCAGTTTCCTTGATGTCCTCGGAATTGGTCCAAATATGGTTGGTACGCATCAACAGATTATTTGCTGAGAGAGCTCGTAGCCGCCAGTCGGTATGAGAACGGAACTGCTTTTGCTCGTACTCCGAAGTGGTCGTTGTTGTGATCTTTTGGTTTTGGTCATTTACGGTTTGGACTGTCACTGGAGCACCTTCTTTGTTCTTCTTCTCAACATCTTTCACTTGCTCCTTTTGAACAGATGGCAGCGCCATCTCCATACCGAGGATGATATCTCTGATCTCGAGTTGGGTTAGCGATGAAACATTTACATTGTTCTTCTTGGCGTAGTCGTTGATCACCAAGTTTTTTAACTCAACTTCACACTTAATCCACTCCTCATCGGTGAGAGTAGGCCAAATGTGGTTTGGTTTGGTAACGACTCCTTTATGAGGCTTGAGGATGGCACGAGTTCTATCAATGTTAACGTGTAGTGCCCGCAGAATGAGGATGACTCGGCTAAAGGCTGTGAAACTTTGAATGCTCTTCAGCCAATCATCATAGAGATTGTACAGTACCATGTTCGGTTCTGTGGCCTTCAAGATCAAGTCTCCGAACTTTTCGATTTTGAGAGATGATTGGAATGGAAGTTGTAGGTCACTTCCCTTAATCACTATGTTGGGGAAGTCAAGCAAATGAACTTCAAGGGGATCCAACATACCCTTCCTCGTTACAATTATCTGTCGTGGACGTTATTCTGCCGGTAAAGCTCGAATCAGTGCTGCCACTTCCTCCGCTGTCTTCCACTTGGCCAGCTGACCTAAACGCTTCTGTCCAGCCCACACACTGGTATGGATGACCTTGAGGAATAGCTGGCCAGTTCGGGGATTGAATATAAAGATCGCGCCATTTACAGGCTTGGTGGTCAGATTACCTTCAAATGTCTTGTGGATAGTCACTCTGTAGACATTCGTATCATCCACAAACCAAATCACCTGATCGTTGAACAGGTCAGTGTAGTTCTGAGAGTTAAGGTAGGGCTCGGTGGGCTCCGAGGAGTATAGCTGGAGACCCTTGCGAATACGTTCTCGTAAGACATATAGTGCAGGATTGGCTTTCATAATTTTGTTCATTGCTTGGAGTATGAGCGTGCGAATTCCTGGGAACCAGTTGCCAAACGCGGAGTGCATATTGTAGGCAAGATCGACAGCAACCAAGCAACCAGTGGGTGAGGGATAGATCGAGATGCTATCGGTTGTGTAATCCAGATACTTGGCTCTTGCGTACCTTTCGATGTCGTGAGAATCATAGTCTCCCCATCGAAGCTGGATGTCGAGCCAGTATTTTGATGAGGTGGTTCCATCAAAGTTCTCCTTGGTTTAGTGCAAGAGGGAAGGTTTGCTGGTCTGCCACTTAAAGCTTGCGAACAGAATAATATCTGCGCATGAACTATTCATTTTATAGCTCTTTCGTGGATGGATAGTCTATTTTTGCACTTGATCGATCTCCAAACTCTCCAGCTCCATATCGAATACTTGGCACAGATCCATGACCATAGATTCGTGCAGCTTCTGCCATAAGTGAGCACGGAAGATTTGAATCAGCGAGATCTTCAAGGTTGGAATCTTGCCATGCATGAAGATACCAGTCAAATCCAGCTGCACTTGGAAACCGATGTAGACGTTGGCTCTGTTGATGGTAGGAGACCACCATAGCGTAAATCTGCGGTTGGGAATTTGGTTGAGACCTGAACGCTGGGCGTGTGTTAATTTCTTGAACTTCATCGATTCTTCGAAACCGGAAGCCTTTTCCCAGAAAAGTCCTTCCCAAGTGGGGAAGTACGTTCCTTTGAACAAGGTATGCTCCAAGATACCTTCAACACCACCAAGAGCTTGTATCATATCTGTGCGATAGTTATTGAGGTTCCACAGTTTTCCATCGTGTTTCTGATGAGTCCACCAAAACGGGTTTTGCTTGAGGAGCTGATACTGTTTAAAGTCCTGACGAACCCTCCAACCCTTATCGTAAGCAAGAGTCAGCCTATCCTTCTGGAAGAGGGTGTTGATTCTTGGGATACCATGGTCCCAGGATTCTTCCAGATCATCGAGAGTAAGGCGACGGTTCTGTGCCTTCGCCTCTTGACTCTTTACTGCATACTCTGCCCATACACGCTGACTGTCGATGAACTCCGATTCCCATGTTTGGATATAGCGGTACAGGTTGGGGATGAGTTGGTCTTATTCGTGTGACATACCTGCTCGGAAATGGGAGATACCCTGCTCAGTTTGTTTGGAAAATCTCATATCAGCTTGGGGTATAAGTATGTGACCCATAGATAACATACCCAGCCCTCCAAGCTCCTTGGGAGTGTAGAACACCACTGGTGGGAACCTACTGGGCATCTTCGAATTGAGTCCAATCTTGATCCTCGTTTGAATCTTGTTCTCACACTTAACAAGCAGATCGAGCATTTCCTCTGTGTGGATGATGGACTATCGGAAGTATGTCATCAAGCCAATGAGCGTGGTATTCCACTTGTTCGAGATTTTTGTGAAAGTGGTTGAACCACTGGCCATCAAGATTTGCCTCACTCGATTCTCAAACCGCTTGAGTGAATCCTCGTCAACTCTGATGAAAGCCTGAGCCGTAATTTCCTTGGTGTTCTCGTTCTGCAATTTCCACACACCGTCACGTTGCGTGAACTCCTCGTTTAAAGAGCGAATCTTTGGAAGGATACGCATTTCGAAGCCACACATAGAAAACAGCAGGTTCGGATTGTCCTTGGAGTACACAGAAACGAAAGAATTTTCCCAGTGAATGGTAGTGAAACATCTCGGTAGCCTGTTCTTGATCTACCAGAAAGCGCTGCGGCCAAGGTTGACATCATGCTTCATAAGGCGCATACGACAGTCCCTTGGCCAACATTTCTTATTATTGTAGCCTACGATGTTCTCGTTGTTCGGGTCAGGATTTTCGGTCAGGTATCGCTGTATAAGTTCCCTTGACTCGTCTTGGGTGAATTTGAACACGATGTACACGGTATCGATGTATCGCATGTAGATTCGAATGGGGTGCTTGGTTTCTTGCTAGATGGTCTTGTACAGCATAAACTCGTTGGGGTCGTTGGGTGGACCAGCAATCTCACTGGCACGGTTCATACCTAGAATCAGCAAATCGAGTATTAATCCGTAGAACTGGAAGATGAAGCTCGTGAACTGGAGGCCCTGGATGATACCGTTAAAGTTAGTGTGGTTCATATCCTTGAAGTTGATGATAACGCTGTTCTTCGCTGTCATGTAGTCGGCGATGTTATGGTCTACGATCAGTCGTAGCAATCTGTTCAGGAATAGCAGGTTGATTTTCTCGTACACCTTGTCGAGCTTTGTTTGCATTAGCACCAGTGACTGTCCTTCATTCACGTCCCAGACTCCATGCAGGTTATTTATGCCTTGGCACCACTTGTACACGAGGAGAGGTGGTGGCTCAGTGTCACTGGGCTTGATCCAGTTGGGGAAGAGATGGCGCTTATCTGCTTCGTACCAGAGATATTGGTCCAAGTAGGCATCTGTGATCTTTTCCAGTGGATCAACCTCGTAGCTTGGCACCAAATGACTGTAGAGATCCATGAATTCGATGCTGACTTACTTGAACACTCTCTGCGTTAGCAAGTGACGCTTAATCCTTGACAGTGTTTCGTACGGATTGTCGTAGGCCTGTTCTATGAGTGCCAGTTCCTCCTTCTGAGACTGGTTGAGCCTTGATTTGACTGAATAAGCTTCCTTGAGTCGCTCCAGAGCAAGGGTAAGAATCTTTGTGTCGTGTTTGTAGTTAATTGGTGGAAAGGGAATTGACATAAATTTGCGTGATTCGAGCCAATGAAACAATGTAGTAAGCACAGCGATACCCTCCTCTGCAGACATATATGGGCCATCCTTCATAAAATTGTGTTGTCGTTCCTGCTCTGACTTAAGGTATAGTCTTGTTAGCCTCCCAAGATTCTTCTTGCAGACTGTCTTATCGACTGTTGCACCTCTGCGAATCCTCTAACGATTGTAGTAAGCAGCGTTTGTCCACCAGTCAGCCTTCTGCTTGACATACCTGAGAATCATGTTTTCAATGGGGCCAGGCATACCAGGTACCTTCCAAGGAATATTAGCTTTCCAGCATCGCCATGCTTCAGCCAGATGTTGCATGATAGTCTTGGCTTTGTTAGCTTTAATTCCTTCTGGCATCATGTCAGTGATGTCCTTCATTACTGCGGCTCGAAGTTCTAAATCGAAGTGTGATTCAGCACGTTGTTTCGTAACTGTCTTGACGAGACCTTTGGAGTGTCTTCCCTCAAACTGTCTTGCGAGGAGATTGCCCAACCATCGTTCAAGAAGTGGAATGATGCCTCGAAGGAAGAAGAGCCATACTCTGTGCATTGGTGCCCAAATTCCGACACCAGGCCCCTTACCAACAGGCCCCGTGTTAAACCGATAGTAGACAACGTGCTTATAGTCCTTGCACATCCTGATTTGTCTCATGAGACGATACTTATACCTGTACATACCGGTGAGCTGCCCGACATGCGAGTAGAGATACTGTAGACCATCTGCAAGTTGGAACGCGTCGACGTTTCCAAGCCGATACTGAACGTAACAGTCAACCACAAGCTTCATCATCCTGAGAATCTCTCGGCACAGATGGAATGCATTACCAAATCGTGACTTCTTTCGCTCTTTGGTGGTCAGAGTCTTCACTGGCTTGAGATTGAAATTATAGTCGAGATGGAGATAGTTGAGGTTCTTGCGGTGTATAAGTAACATGAGCATGTTAAACCCTTGCCGACTCACCTGTAGACCTGCCTCCACCCAATCCAACTCAGTTGCCTGGAAAAACTTTGTAGTGCTGAATGCCTTGAATAGTGAACGCTTCTTATGACTCTTAGGACGTTTCTTGTGCAGGCAGTTAAGTACCCAATTCTTCAAAAGCTTTTGGTAGCTTACCCTAACTTTGACGGGATAACCAATTGGGCAGCGTTACTTGTACCAAGCCGATACGAGTGGAATATCGAAGGCTCTTCGCATTTTGCCTGTTCTCTGGTTAAAAGGCTTGGGTGCCCACAGCAGAGCAATGCCTGATGTGCTATCAGTATCGCACAACGGGTCGTTGGCTAGCAAAGGTGCAAAACCCTGCGGCAGCTACCACTCTAACAGCTCCTCATCAGACACCAAAGCCACTTCTGTAAAACTGCTCTTGAGCTTATCCACCTTATACGCCGAGATGGGATTGATGACTGGGTCGAAGTTGAATGTGGGGATCTATGGATCTTCCTGCTTAATGTAAACGTTTGCTGGATAGTGATAGGGAACAAATACCACCTTCCTCGGTCTGTTGTTGTATAGATGCGGGAAGGCGATCTTGTGCTCTGTGCGTATGGGCTGCCTAACGATGATCTTCGTAATGTCGTTAAATTCATTCCAGTCATCATCTTGCTCGTACACATCTCGATAGAGTGGCTAGAATTTAGGTCCACCGGGAATCGCAATATTCAGCGCCTTGGCTGTAAAGAATGACTTGAGATCGAACAGATAGTAGTAGTTGCGATCGACAATATCAGAGAGGAGTTGGCTGGCAAGTCGATGTAAGTTAGCCATAACGCTCAAAGGTAAGTGCCACTTGCGGTAGCTCGGCCCATTCACCATGTTCGTCCACTTCAGCGGTTGGTAGTCGTAGAACCAATCGAACACCGCATTGTCTTCGACCTCATCGAGCTCCATATTGATAGGCTCCAGTGGTTCGACTTCTAAGATGTTGTCACCGTAGTCCAAAGGTGGTTCTTCATCGTCGAACGGTGGGAACTTCATACGCTTGAAATGCCTACGATCACGCTTTTCTCTGCGCATCATGATCCACATTGTCCCCCATTGTGCGACGTAGACCGGTTCGATAACGAACGGTACCTCATTCACGAAGGTAATGGCACCAGTGATATGGTACAGCACCTTCACGTTTCTGATCTGCTACCACGGTGTCGGTGCATTCTCCAGCAGCTTGTAGATGGCGTGGGGGACGTACTTCAATGCTCCCAGATAGACCCGCTTGTCGAATTTGTACTTACGACCGGATAGGTCACCGTGGTCCTTGATGACTTTACGGAGGATCTCCGGAGGCAGTACCTACTTATGCACCTCAGTGTAGCCGAACTTCTTCTTCTCACCGAACTTCTTATTGTTGTGATGCCGCCACTTACGGGCCTTCTCCTCCAGCAGTTAAGCTGCTGTGGGAGCGGCTCGACCGGACTTGGCGGGCTGGCTGCTCATAATCTATTATAAATTGGATATTCATTTGTCCTTGTTAAATCGTTGGGGAAGTTTGGTGAAGGACTTCAACTCTATGGGAACGGTTTTGAGGCATGAAGTATCTTCCCGGCATTTACGAGGCAATATGCATTGTTTCCGGACTTTTGATAGCCGCTGAAATCGGTTATGAATACTGTAATCGTCGGTGGCATCCATCACCATAGCCTTCCAGATAATTACCCCAGTTCATTTAGCATTAAAATTATTCCATGCACGTTAGTGGCAAACCCAGAAGCAAAGCCTAACCGACAGCACTCAATGGCATCAATCGTGCATTGTTGTATCCACGCAAACCACCAACCAGCCACTACAACCACCGCAGTAATTCCTCCGTTAATGTAGCAGCTGCCAGCCAGCAGCAATTTGACATTCGGTAGAATCAGCTGAACAGCAAGTTCATGGTGAGGAAGAGGAGGTTAGAGAGCATCAGCCGGTAGAACAAGAACATCTATGTGAAGATTAACTCCCAGAAAAGTAAGTATGCCAGGGAGGAGATGAACCGTTCTTACCGTTCGAGTTCACAAATTAGCAAACGACTCAGTCGCCTTCGAGCACAAAGTCGCGAAAGTTAAAGCTCTCGACTGTCCAGGCTCAGCCGCGACCATAGTTTCACTTCCAAGAAGGGACATAGAATGCCGTTCAAAACACCCTGTCGACCGATTATCTGCGAAACGTTAGATGTCAAGCATCTTGACGAACGTCGCATCATGGACATGAAGGTGATGTTCGGTGTGGCTACGGAACCCGAACAGCGCACAACAACGCATCACTCCAACAAGGAGAACAGCCATAGAGGCGTCAGCAAATACAAGCTTCCAACTCTTTCCGAAAAGCCATCAAAGAACGTTCTGACGGAACGCAACAAGTTTGAAATTTTTCGCATCAAGGAAGAGCTGGAGTAGAAGTACCCTCGCATCTTCAAGACGATCCCCGTCAGGAAGTGCAGCAACAATTCGGTGAGGCGAAGGGATTTGCTGATGCTCTGATTTCTTTTATTATGGCTGGAAGTTCGCTCCTTATCGGCTACCTGTACCTAATACAAGGCATCGTCTTGTCTCTGCCTGCAGTGCTTCCGCTCACCTACAAGGAACTGCCAGGATACTCGGTCCTCAGTCTCTTCTCAGCGGCTTGGTTGCCCTTCAGCTTCAAATTCGTTAGCGGTACACGTGGATAAATGTAGCTCCGTTCATCGAGACATACGCATGGCTTGAATATGGAAGGAGGAAGACCTGGATAGTGGTGAGCTCGTTGCTATGTTCGGGACTGTTGCTTGTGCTGTCTTACTACACTTCGGAATAGTATACGTACCTGATGGCTTTGAGCCTATGTGTTGCGGTGTTCCTCATGTCTCTCTAGGATATCAGTACCGATGCATTGGCAGTCAAGTAACTCAAAGATCCAGAAAGGGCTAGCTTCTTGCAAGCAGCTGTTCAGCAAGTAGGCAGCATTGTGGGCAGTCTTGTCTTCATGAAACTCATTTCACAAGATTTCGCTGAAGGCCTCGGCTTAAGTGCACCCCTTATGACAGTTCCTCAGTACTTTCGAGCTGTAGCACTGGTCATTCTTGTGCCTACTCTCGTCATCCATTTCCGATACCAATAGGAACGTACAAAGATTGACTAACCTAGTACTGGAAGAGGAGCGGCACATGCACTCACAGAGCCTCTTTGAGATTTTCTCGCACTACAAGACGTTCTTTGACGGCACGAAACGTCTCTGCCGCCAGGCAATTGTATTCATGCTGTACCTACAAGGTATCTCCTTTTTTGCGTCGGGCTACGAAGTCGAGCTCATGAAGGGTGGCTTCAGCAAGGAAACTCTGACAACCATTCGCAACATAGTGATGGTGCCAGTCCTAATAAGCACCTTTCTATTCAGTACGAAGCTTAAAGGTGTGGAAAATCGCTCCGAAATTAATCGCAAGTTCCTCATGTTGAGGCTAGCTGCTCAGCTGTTTGGTTACTTCTTCAACCCGGAACACACGATGACTGTAGCCACGTTCCTTCTGCTTCTGGACATCCTCATGATTGGCAACTACATTCTAGACTGCAACATCATCAACAGCTTTCCAGCCAGCGCACTCTCCGGCATGTTCATCACCATGCTTAACAGTTCGCGCAACTTTGGAACAAACCACACCGTGCAGTTGTGGCTGATCGGGCAAATCGGGTTTACCTGGGCAGCAGTATTCGGATTCACCTATACTGCTGTGGTGATTACCCAGTGGCGACGAATCAGTCGATGGATTGAAAACGGTAAGCTTGAGGAGGGCCAGTAACCGATAGGCAGCGAATAGACGAAGCTGACTTGATATGTACATACATGTAAAGCTAAAGTCAAGCTGCCTCCTCCCGCTCCTCGTAGACTCCATGTGCTAGCTCCTCCCTTTTGTTGAGCACGTAGAGATAGTAGATAAGGTAGCCAGATACGCCGAGTACGATCATCGCGCAGACTATGATAACTGGCAGCTACCATCCTCGCAGTTGTTGTAGGTCGTTGATTGGCACAAATGTGCTGATACACGCTGTGTCTATCTCCAATACAAAGGCACTACATGACCCATTGCAAGTAACACTATTCGACGCAAGGTCAGTCTGGTAGCTGCTAACAGAGGTCTTTGGCTGCACACCAAACACGTAGATGGAACCGGAACTCTTGTTAGGAGACCACACTCCAGTAACAATGTCATTCTTGTACATCTTACTGTTTGTGCACACATCGAGGAACAATGCACTGGTGTTGGCAATTAGAATGTCAAAGCTCAAGTAATCCGTTGCACTAGCACTGCCAAATCCCGTGATGTTGTAGTTGATGCTGTTGTTGTTCGGCTGAATTGCTGCACCACTGAGTATGGTTATGCTGCTGAAACCGCGGATAAACATCTTCGCCTCGATCAGTCCGCCAGACGTATAGACTATCTTGTTGGCTGAATTGGCAATCAAATTTGAAGTGGTCGCTTTGAAGTTCTGTAGTTCGTAAGCGGAGAAGTTGGAGATACGCAGGTATTGCAGCGTTATCTGGTAAGTCAGGTTAGTGCTTGTAAACGAACTACCACTGATGCTGATGGTCAGGGTATCCTGGCTGGTGCCCTCCACCACATCGATCTTGCTTTGGAAGTTCGTAAACGGTTCTGCCGTATCACTTCGGTATAGTGAAATCAAGCTCAGCGCCGTATATGCTTGATAGACGTGCTGTGTGACTACCGTCTGCGATGTATTCAAGGGTGTTGTATTGTTTCCATTGAACGTCACCACTCCAGTCACAAACGCAACTCGTTGCAGCTTTGTAACGATAAGCACCGTCGCAAGGCACAGCAGACATCTCATAGACATACAGTTTGAACTTATAACACCCCACAAGCAGATTGAACTCTAATACAACCCATCGAGACAGTATTGATCCGTTGATGGGCGCCTAATAAATGCCAAGAGATGTCTTTAATATTAGCCCTTCACCAAACAAGGAAACCCATAATAATCAGCCCATCCGCGATGTTTATAAGAGAGAGGGATCCCACCACCCATCAATAACAGAGCCTCTTCGAACTCAGTAAACAAATTGAGTACATGCGGCTGCTACTGCACCGCAATCTCGCTTACCAGGACAAGCTACGCTCACTCAAGTAGAAGTTAACCCTTCGACTCAAGCAAAATGAAGAACTCGAGAAAAACTTTGGCAGGTACCGCAAACGAGCGGACAATCGACAACGGGCAATCGTTGGAGTGAGGATGTACGACCACGACTACAGCGAGAAGTCGGAGGTGCTTTCAATATATCGAGGGTTGAGAATGCCACGCAGCCGTGAACGGTTGTTCATTCGGAACATTTTCGGCAGTGGGGTGGAAGAACCACCTTCGAAGAATCTTGCCGACAGAGAGATTCCGCTTAAGCAGATGGTCAACCGATATTCGAGCAATGCTAGCGAGTTGCCATTTCACTTGATCGGCCGAGTATACCGCTGCACTGGCCTGGAGGTGTTCCGTGAGTGGCGTAAGCTAAATCCAATTGAGCAAGCACGTGCATAACCGACATCGGAATAGGACCAGCGCATCCTCCACTACTACTCGAAGTACAAAGAAAATTGGGTGCAAATCAGCATATTCACGGAGGACCGTACCCCCGAGGAACTGTACTACCACTTCCACAAAAACATCAACGCGAACAAAAACAAAGGCAGATGGACGCACTGTGAGAATCTGAAGATGGTGGTGCTTGTGGAATACTACGGCCGTGGCAAGTGGTACGAAGTATACAAAGTTCTGAAGACCCGCTCGGACATACAGATCCGTGAGAAGTTCTGCAATATCCTCGATCCCAAGCTCGTCGTTAACCGTTGGACTGCACAGCAGTAGAATAACCTCGTTCGAATCGCCAAATAGAACGATTTCAAGTGGAGCCAAATCGCGAAGCTAAGGTTGCTAGGCAATAAAACTGACAATGAAATTTGGAGGAAATTTCGCAATGTGATGCACTAGAAGAGTCGCGATGAGATTGAACGTACCATTCGGAACGTTGAGCTGAGGGATAAGATCTACGAGTATATTCGAACGAAGAGCGAAACTCGTTCGAGAAAGCGAGGTCCGTCCACCACCAGCAACAGCCCCTGATTTGTTTCCATTTATTTTAATATGGTGTTGGGGAGGCACTATAAGCAACGCTGGCATCTGTTCCGAACAATGGCTACGCAGCTGGTGCAGCATGAAAGAATCTACACCACGCAAGCCAAGGCTCTCATGCTGCGAGGCTACGCTGAACGGATTATAAAGCATGCCAAACGATCGACGCAAGGCATTAATGCTGGAACCAACGAAGTTAATCGAGTACTGACTACCGATCTCGCTCGGAAGAAAGCAACGCTTGAACTGGCTGCGAGATTCAAAGATCAGCGCTGCAACTTTACGAGAGTCTCCAAGGTGAAGTACCGTCGACGCGGCGATAATGCCCCGGTGGTGATTATCGAGTATCGCGGCAACGAATACGAGAAGTACGAAAGACAGAAGCATGATGAACTGCTAAAGAACCCGAAGCATGTGGATGTGGTACAGCTGGCAACTTACGCAGAAACGTTGGAAGTCTAAATTGCTTAACGAGCACCGCGACTTCCTCATCGCCAAGCAAGCTTAGAACAGCAATCCACGACTGCCATCAGCATTCTTCGAGCGACAGATAAAAGACCTGGATTTCGAGCTTCTGTGCGAAAGCAAGGAAAAGAATGCGCCTCCATTGTATAAGATGTTACTGTGACATACCCTAAACGAGAATCATAAGTCTGTATTAAATGAGCTCACCGTTCGAAAAGCCTCTTGACCTACTCAAGCATTCGTTGGGCGAAATCGTGTTTGTGAGAACTCGCAACCATTGCGAGCTCCGTGGGAGGTTGGTGGGCTACGATGACCATCTGAATATGATGCTATCCAAACTCACAATCAAGAAACCTGGACAACCCTAACGCGAGCACAACCTACTGTACCTGAGAGGGGATGGGATTGTACTAGTTTCGCCCGACAAATGATAGTAAGTGGTGTGTACATCAAACGAGCTGTAGCCGCCTCTTCAGCTGGATGCGGTAGATAGCATGAGCGGCTTCTTACAGAAATACGTCCATCACGCATTCTGCTAAGCCTATCACAACTTCCGTTCGCTCGTTCTCGAACCAGAACATCTCGCTCTCTCGTTAAGCTAGCCACGGTGTTACTTCTTGGTCGACTTTGGTTGAGAGGGTGTGTCCTATGAAGGGATCGGAGTGCAATGGGTGGGACAACTAGCTCTACATACCCACTCGGCCAAAAGGAGTGAGGTTACGTGGTCCATCTTCGATATGAAGGCCCGCTAGCATTCTGGCATGGTTGACAACTTCGTCTGAATTGCGTGGTAGGTATACCTTTGCACTACGTTAACAGCTGCCTCAAATCTACATCCTCAGGCATCACCCGAAGTACTCTGTGACTGATTGACCAGGGGAAAGGTTCTCCCATTATTGTGAAGTAGGACTGCCGATGGTTTAACGCTTCGTTGAAAGCATCAAACAGTACCTTGTTGTGGATCTTTTAGTAGCACCGAAACTGTGGCGCAGTATAGTCGACAGCGTCGAGCGCAGCTTATTCGAATTCTTGGAGAATCTCCTCATCCACTACGCTTGGGTCGTATTCAGACATATCCCATCCGCTCATTGCCCTCAACCTCTGGATGACGCTGCTACCGTATGGGATCAACACTCTATGTCGAATGTGTTCCTAATAGTTCTTGACAAGATGTTCCACTAAGCAGGAAAGGTTCTCATTAATGATGTGCAGGTTCGTAGCTATGCCTTCATCACTGTCCATGATGAAGTTGATCTATAGCTGCATTGCCTCACGGGTTTGCACGAGAAGCTAACATTTTTCTTGCATGAGTTTTGCTTCCTTCAGCCGCATTGATTCTAAGCCTTCTGGCGCTCGCGGCATGATGATAGTTGGCTGTGGCAACACCAGAGGATCGGTCATGACTGCCGTTTCTACAGTCTGCATCAAGAGCTGCCGAGCAGGCCTCCTCCCATACAAAATATGTAGTAAATCTACCAACGTTCTGCGGTTCCTCCATCTGCGGAAGGCTTTTTGAATTTTAACGACCTTCTCCAAGAAGACCTTTTCTTCGACCCGACGAAATTCCTCCTTGAGCAGTTCATCAAGGTTTTCACATGTAGCTGGTTTCGTCGCTGCGGGACTAACATATCGCTTCTTTTTGGAGCTCCTTTGGAACTTCTACTGGCTTTGGGTTAGCCTGTTGGTCGAATAGCTCCTCGCTTTGAGTCCGTTCATGCCTATTGAGATTTGCTTGAGTGTGTTAGCAGCATACTCCTTCAGTTTTTTTTCGTTAGCCCCCCAAGAGAGACGTTCTGAAGGGCTACTACGTGGAGACAGCTATTTGGTGTCGTTACGCTTCCTCACCCCTTCACTGTAGAGGTCAACCAAGATGTTGTGCTATCGGTTCCCCAATTCGATTAGCTCTTTCTACACTCAGACAATGTTCTACCAGTTGCTTCAGCGCTTTCTATCTTCTGTAAGCCGCCAGGCTGCGTCGTTAGGCCTGCTTGATCTCTTTCACTTCCATCTGATGTTACTTCAGTGTGGACAGACGGGAGGGTCTCAATTGACGCTCTCCGTCACCAATCGACGATATGGGTTATCGGTTGCAGTGCTTCGGCTTTTTTCTTTTTGGATCGGGTGAAAGGCCGTCAATGACTGGTTGATCCACCTCCCTGCTGCTAATTACGAGTGACTGGGGTAAGGGTTAGTCCCCGACTGTTTCAATGTATTCGACACGCATGAAAGACCGTGTGGGATGCCTCGCCGAAGAACCTAACATCAACTACTGTCTACCCTTGAATTGCTTGCGGCTGTTAACATTGATGCGGCACTCAAAGCCAGTTAGTTTGCGACCCTGCACCGAACAGCTATGGACCTTCATAATAGCGAATTTTAAAAGGGAATCTAAACATTTTCGGAGTTCATGGTAAGACAGTTGAATATTACACCATCAAATTCGTCGAGACAGTACTTGGTCAACCCTGTGCAGTTACCTCCACTGTTGGGATATCAAAAATGCATATCAGCAGCAAGGAGTACTGTTAACCATACCGGCAGCTCGGTTACATGCACCTTTTTCGATTGAGTGGCGCCCCCGCTTAACAATATTATAACATCGTGTAATATTGATGGTGCAACGGTTGCTGTCTCTGTGGACTTATCCCGTGGATCAGTAGAATAGAGCAGCCCAATCGTTGGACTATACGGCAGAGTCGATAGTAAGGATGGAGGACGTTGATTGGTGTTACTGCCCATTCGACATGTATGATGTTTTGCATCAAGGGTTAACTTTGAATGAACCCTTCTTCAAAGATGAAGACTGGATTGAATAGGGTTTGTCCCCATTAATATCGGTGATTTATACCACGACTGCAATATATATCATCGATACTGTATGATGAAGTGGTCGAAGGAGGAAGACCAAGAATTAGTTATGCACGTAGAGAAGTTCGGCACGGCTTGGAACGAGATCTAAAGCAGGTTCTCCACTAAGCGCAGCCGTAATGCCATCATCAAACGATGGCACAGTCGGCTGAAGGATGACTATGGGGAACTCCAACAGCGCATGAGTGAAAATGATTTATCTGAGAGCGAGACATCATCAATGCAACCAGAAGAGCTAATGGCAAGGCCTGAACACCCTAAAGAACAAGCGTCGCAGAAAGGGCACGAATAATAGATATTGAACCTGGAAACTCATTACACTTTTATCCGAGACTGGTCGTTCGAAGACGATGAAAAGTTACGCGTACTCGTGCTGGAGCGTCATTAATTCGACTGGTAGCGACTCGCCCGATAGTTCTCTGTCAATCGTGAAGAAGTCGTTCGGAGGTGGCAGATTAAAATTTATCCACAGATACGATTAAACGACAAGGTCGCGGGGGCACTCAAGTGGTCCATCGAAGAGGACGATGTGCTAATGAATTGTGAGCGTGTCTACCGGGAGGGATGGGCTGAAATTCTCAGGTTCCTGCCCTTCCGATCTGTTTTCTCGATTGAAGCCAGATACAAACGGTTATACGCCAAACAAACGGCAAAGAATTGTTCCGCACTAGGACATACCGCTAACGACAATTCTAACCCACGTGTTCTGAATAAGTACGAGTATCGCAAGCACATCATAAAAAGAATAGCAGGGCAAATCAAGAAGCCGAAAGACCAGCAGACCACTAGTACTGAATGAAGTGATCGGCATCGAATGTTATTATAGTGCATGGATCTATTGCTAAATACAACTATTAGGTTGTAAGGAGGTCATGGCGTGGTTGCACCAGAATCCACAGCAGAATTTTCCTTGTTGGGGGCGGATATTTGTTCTTGAGCGGAAATATCGGAAGATTCTTCGATTGGCATAGAGGAGCTTTCGGAAACTGTCTCTATCGCTGCTGGTTTCACCTATGGCACTTGAGTCGGCTGGGACGGCTCAGGAACCCCACGTTTCTTGACTAGCTTGTAACCCTTCATGAATAGGTGGTAACGAGATGTTTGAGCATCGACCATCTACTGGTACAACTCCATCATTTCCTTATCGATCCCATACATCGCCCCAACAATCTGCCCTGCGATAGCCCCAACAGTATCGCAATCTCCTCCCATATTCACTGCCCATAGCACAGCCTATTTGAAAGAATTGGTGTGATAGGCAATATGGAGTGCCATACACAAACCATCCATGCAATAGCTTCCGATATAACCAGGTTGTTGCTTCACTCGGCAGCTCGAGTAGCTCCAATTAGGATCCTTCCACTACCAATTTCTGTCCTCTTAGCGCTTTTTATTGAACCGTACGAACTTGTCGTGCTTCTCGGCGAGTTCGTTGTAGATTTACTACGAATCAATTTTGGAACGAGCGAGATTTTCCACCGACTTGGCTTCGGGGCCGGTAGTTGTAAAGCTTTCACATGCCTCAATAAGTGTCAGTTTGGGGTCAGCAGCTGCAGGACGATTCATAAGCATGATGATGATTCTTGCGAGCAGCCTCGAACACTCACGCGCTTCATCGCCGTTATGGGTGGTGCGAGATTGGTTAGCAGACACTTCCATTCCGAGTTCCAAGTTATCATGGTAGCCAATAGCAGATGGTGCGAGCCTCATCAAGGAACCGTTTCCGTTGTTGAAGCGTTCACCTTCCTCGCAGTAGGCAGTTTGTTTCCTTTCGAACTCACCCATTGAAATGGAAATATTTCCGCCCAGTCCAATTGAATAGGGACGGCCTCCATTGTTCAACCCATACTCCAACCATAGCAGGAAGCGGTACCGAAGGTCTACGGGATCGAAGTTAAAGCTCTTTGCGAGGATAGAATCGGCTAGACACAGTGACATGCTGCAATCGTCAGTCCAGATACCGACCTGACCTCGATGGTTAAGCCGATCATCATTGATCTTCTTGGGAATCTCTGCAAAGCCATGCTCAATGAGATGGTGACGATTCTTCACAAATGGTATGAATTCTGTGGAGGCGCCGAGTGCATCAGCAATGCCGAGGCCTAACAGCGAAGCGATGCCACGCGATTCAGTAATTCCAGTCAGCCCAAAGTACTCGATGAAGTTGGTTACCTCAATTGGTCGTTTGCTGAACAGTTTGTTGAGTTGATCAGTGATGCGCTGACGGTCTTCATCCTGAGGGGGTATGATGTTATAGGTGTTATAACGACTACCACCTGATCTCCAGCGGTTGCTGGTAAGCGCTTCGCTGATCGGCATAAGTGGATGCCAAACATCTCCCAGTTTCTCCATAGTCTTTTTCTTATGAATACTATTATAATCAGCACATACGCGGCTGATCAGAGCCGATGCGAAGGAATCAACCAAGAGAATTACGGTGAGTTGTTCTTTTTTTCTATTTTCTTCTGGCGAATGTACCTATAGGCTGGCAGTATCCGAAGCATTCGTCTGCTGAAGATTCCAGTTGCATGTGACCAGGTGACCAACCGTACCGGCCTGAGTTTTAACACCCGCTCAATGCACAGCTGTAAGAGTCTTGG
>Ga0075152_10000955_pt1 | contig 20962 bp, 31 predicted proteins | sample JI61114C2DNA_FD_70964 | JGI IMG/M metagenome (GOLD analysis project Ga0075152, IMG submission 70964) | Wastewater effluent complex algal communities from Wisconsin, to seasonally profile nutrient transformation and Carbon sequestration -... | ecosystem: Engineered > WWTP > Effluent > Algae...
CTATTGGAGGGTGCCACACATCCAACTGCTGCTCAAGTACTTGACAAATGAGTATGATGGGACAGCCTACCTGCAGCTCTACGTCACCAAAATCCTCAACAGACTACGCTCATAACAGCTCCTATTCTACCTACCCCAGCTCTACCAGACACTCACGCTCAGGAGCGGCGACGTCATGTTTAAGTTTATGCTGGAGTACGCTGAAAAGTCAACTTTGTTCGCCCACCAGTTGATCTGGATATCCAAGGTCGAAGCCAAACAGGAAATAGACCCCCAGAATAAGACGAAGCGGACTCCAGAAATCGATGCACATCTCCAAAGATTAAGTCTAAAAAGCATGGAGGTGATCGATCTGGCTATTCGTAACATGGATGCGGAATAAACAAGCTTCTGGCATCTATAGGATGATTTCTTCGAGAGTGTGACTGCTATCAGCGGCAAACTTATGCCGAAGATGCCAGCTGACGTGAAGCGAAGCATCATCCAAGAGGAACTTGAAAAGATTCCGGTGACGCCGGAGATCTATATGCCTACGAACCCACGGTTCCAGGTCTCATCGATCAAACTTGATTCGGGTATACCTATGCAAAGCGCAGCAAAATGTCCGATTCTGGTCACATTCTACTGCACGCGGTACGGGGGACCCGACCAATACTTTGAAGAGAAGATTAAAGCAAAGAACAAGCGAAAGTTTGAGGAGTTCGACAAGTCCATCAGTAGGGACCTCGAAAAACAGCCAAGCCTGCCACTGCAAACTCCTCATATGCTGTCAAACACAAACAGAACTGCCAAGACTTTCTTCAAAAGTGAGTATCAACCCCCCTTGGAACTTGACGACGTAACCTTGAAGCTAGACGAGAAGAAGACTATCATGAAGACCAAGACCATGCCGCAGAAAAGGTTGATGGAGTTAGCGAGTCCCATCGACTCCAAGGACATGAAGTTCCCAGATAACAGCAATAACGTAGCCCGAACATAAGTCTCATGCATTTTCAAAGTGTTTGATGACATTCGGCAGGACTGCTTAGCCTTGCAGATCATCCGGTTGATGCAGGAGATCTTCGACAAGAATAACCTAGACCTGTTCCTCTACCCATACAAGACTATCTCCAACAGAACTGGCAGGGAACTCGATATAGGCGGCATTATCGAATGCGTGCCCAACACCCTCTCACGGGATGGTATCGGGAAGATCAATCGAGAGTCCCTCTACGAATACTTCATCAACAAATTTGGTCCCGAACACAATCAGAACTTCCAACAGGCACGCGATAACTTCATCAAATCACAAGCCGCCTATTCGGTGGTGTCGTATCTCCTTCAAATCAAGGACCGCCATAACGGTAACATTCTTATCAACAACGAGGGTTATCTCATCCACATTGACTTCGGATTCATCTTTGACATCTCTCCGGCCGGAAACATGCGATTTGAATCAGCCAATTTCAAGCTCACCGATGAAATGATCAAGATCATGGGCGGATCCACATAAAGCTAGCCATTTAGCCTCTACCTCAACCTCGTCATCAAGGCCTTTCTGGTGGTGCGGCGCTATCACTAGCACATCTACAATACAGTTAAGCAAATGGTGAAGTCAGGCCTACCATGCTTCCTCCCACAGACTCTCGATAACCTGCACAAACGGTTTGCACTGCATATGAACGATTTTGAAGCGGCAAAGTACATGCGAGACATTGTCTTCGATGCTGCAGACAAATGGACTACGAACTGGTACGACCGGATCCAATGGATCCAACAGAAAATCTACCACTGACAGTTTATACACATATCCTGGTAACATTAATTACATGATGAGAAAAATGAGTTAGGAACACGAAGTGAACCGCATACTCATCGGTATGGCCGGTGGGTCAGCAGCCGGAAAGACCACTCTCTGCGAAACCATTCGCAGGCTGATGGCTATTGATGGCAACTTCAGAGTGGTTGTCATTTCGCTCGATGCTTTTTACAAGTGTAAATAGCATGCATCATTCAGCCCTTGATACCGAAAAGGTGGATGTGAGAGACTTTAACTTTGACCATCCTCATGCTCTGGATTTCGATATGGCCTATGAGATACTGCAGCAACTTCTGCGTGGCAACAAGGCATCACTGCCCAAATACTGCTTCAAGACCTACAAGCGACTCTCGGAAGTGGAGGAAATCGCCCCCACTGAGATCATCATGTTCGAGGGGTTTCTGGCTCTTTACGATTCGCGCATTCGCAACCTCATGAAATACAAGATCTTCATCCACTGCGATGGTAGTTGGTGGTCAAATCATAGATGACATAAGACTGTGCCGGAGGCTGAAGAGGGATGTTGCCGAGCGCGGTCGCACGATTGAAGGTGTACTAATGCAGTACAACCGTTTTGTGAAGAGTTCGTACAACGATTTCATCTACCCTACCATCCGTTACGCCGACCTCATTGTACCTGGCGGTCGAAACAACCGCGTGTCGATAGATTTCATCGTTCGGCACATGAAAAATATGAACCGCGAAAGGTATTCGCAGTTGAACTACCTAGTAAGTTCTATCGTCGAGCAATCAAAACAAAAATATACTTTTACGGGGAGGTGCTTGAAACGTTTCTGAGGGACAGCTCCAAGGATGAGCTGATGGTCATCGACCTGGCCGAAGAACACACTGAGTTTGTGTTTGCCTGCTCGGAAGAACACAAAAGGTAGCTCGACCTATTCATTGACATGCTGATCAGTGAGCCCTTCACCTATGAATACTTCAAGGATGTGTTTCTGAACCAATATGTCAGGATACTGTGCCATTTCCTAAAAAGGGTGGTCACAGATATGTGGCAAAAGAATATCCTTGACGTGGAGGTCATCAAAAGCGGTGAAACAGGTAAATCATTAGATGATAGCAAGCCTTATAAGGTCCTTCTGGTCCCCTATCTCCACTCTCGCAACTACAATGAGATCATCGAATTTAGGCAAAGCCTCCCGCCCAAACAGTACCTCATTGTACTCAACATGTTCTGCTACCACACTACACTGAAAAAGCTTGCAGACTTGGATCGGTGCACCATCGTCAACCTGTACTGCATTGCCAGTGAATCGAGGTTTGCTGATATTCTGCATTCCAACCTACTCACCGAAGAAGCACCAACCACTGACCTCTTCGTCGACCGACAGCTAGTCCACCGAGCCGAACAATCGATCGAGCACCACCTGAGACCCTTATGATCCCAACCTATACCGATTAGAGTATAATTGGCTTGGATGATGATGCATGACTTCTATTCTTCCACCCACCACCACCCCGGAGAACTTTGGTGATCATATCTGCTGCGACAGTGGCTAGCGAAGCGATGGAAGCTCCTGCTTAGACTCATGTTTGTTGATGCTGGCTTGGCGCTGTTTGGCAAAGTTGCGATAAATTCCGTGCTTCCGCATGCCTAGCTTCAATTCTTGCATCTTCGTCAGACTACCGCTTGCGTGCTCGCCTTTCTATAGGTTCGGAAACTTCAGTTTCGTCATTGGCAGATTGATGAGCCTATGCTTATCATTATCGGTACTTCTTCAGCTCGACGATATCGAAGATGTCGCTCCGCTTGTACTTATCCGGAAAGATCTTGGTGGAACCGTATGGGTTCATCACTTCTGAGGAGTATCTAGCTTAGTAGTGTTTCTTCCCTCGCAGGGACTCTTCCTTCCCTTACAATTTGAAGTCTAGTTCGTCCTGAGGGTGGACATGCCGTCTCCCAACTTCAAACCTTTTTGGTCGACTGCCTTTCCACTCCAAGGATGAGAGATTCTCAGGCACACTGGTCATGGAGCCAATCATCCGATGTTTTATTTATCGATAGAATTCAGGGGAGGTCATTCAGTCACTGCTGCCACAGCCTCAATCTATACAAGTGCTTCACGTGGGAGGGCTTTCACAGCTACTGTTGATCGGGCAGGTTCCTTACCAGCCTTGAAATACTTTCCATATTCCGCGTTGAAAAGGTTAAAGTTGTTCATGTCCTGCGTCAATTCATTGATTACAGTCAGGAAGACGGTGCACTTGATCACTTAATCAAGCGTACTGTTTGAGGCAGCAAGGACTGCCTTCAAATTGCTTATGGCTTGAGCGGTTTGTTGGGTGATATCTCCTTCAAGCTTGCCGGTTGTGGGATTCGAGGGATTTGCACCGATCTGCCCTGACAGGAAGATCAGGTTATCGTAGGCCTTGGCAACGTTGTATGGGCCGAGTTTTGCAGGTGCCTTATCTGTTTCGACAATGACCATGTTGCGCGTAGTCTTGAGACTGATGGCTAGCAAGACGGTAGCCGCCACCCAAATGGCCACAGCAACAACTGCAACGATAATGAGAACCCTTTTGGCTTTCTTCGACGGCTGGCCTGGCGCGATCAGCAATTCCTTATCCATAGGATTTTCAATTACAAGTTAAATGCAAAGGGAAGCAGCGCCAGCAAGGATAAGCTCCCTTTCTATAATATTCAGAATAGTGCCCAAGAGGAGGAAAACTTTTTCATTAGATAAAGGAGGTGAAGGCCGGTCAAATAGCATCAGAACCTGCAAACGATGTCAATTGTATTTGTCGTTGGTGGATGTAGTCGAATAGGAGATTGCAGCTCTTAATTGCAAACTCTTCGCTTCAGCCCGAGTATAAGTACGCGGACCCTCTTGAAAGCGTATTTCAGACTCTAAAGAACTTCGGTAAGAGATGAAGAAGGTAGCTGATATTAGTTATGACCCGAGGACGAGATCAGTGGTGGCCAACCGGTCAGTCCGTGCAACATTCAAAAGGCCTGAAGGTCTCTTCTTTTGACCGATTATCTTTGTTTCTCGCCCTTTCTACTCACGTTCAATTTATAATTGATTGTCGGATCGAGAAAGCGAAACTATTTGGCGTGTTTAGTCTTTAGCTGGAGCTTCACCATACTTTGAGCTATCTCGGATCGACAACGAGTTATCCCACTAATATGCTTCGGCGAAAACCGCTGTAAACCGACATTATCGTACTGATGACGTCGCAGCAACCACGAACAGAACGAATAAAACTATAATCACGATAGACACATATGGGAAGCTGTGCTTCTGCCAAACGGAAAGAATACGAGTTTCTGGGTGACTCCGAGCCTTAGGATGTCGAGTCCTGGAAACTTCCTAACCTACCATCGATACCCTTCGAAATACGCATGTCCAACGTCAAGCTAAAGAATGTTCCGTACGTACTGAGCCATCCATTCAGGAGTACGCAGCCGTAGTGGTTAGCATTCCTGGCTGCATTGAGACCAAACTGTAACGCAAGAAGGGTCCTAACAATGTGAAGGTACAAAACACATCTATGCAGTGGACCTTCGATAGTCAGGTGAGAGTAAAACTCACTGAGTACGAACTGCGCAAGAAGTTTGTCTTTATCTCGGTGTTCCAAGCGACCACTGGCTAGGTTAAGGTGGCTGAACTCAAGCTGAACCTATTTCTGATTGCCACAGGACCCTACCATCAAGACTTTCCAATCCGCTACACAAACAAGTGTGAGGGGCGCATGAGCATTGATATCCGAGTCACCGAGGTGGTAGACATCCACATGGAGAGTAAGTTGGCTTCCGTTACGCTGCTGGAAGATCGGCGGGATGAGGGGTTCAAATACACGCTCAAGTCTGTGGTAAACGAGTAATTAACGCAGAGCAGCACCTTTAAGGATGCAGAAAGTTAAGCTAGTTATTCTGAAAAGATTGCCGCTGTCTCCAACAAACAGATGGAAGAAGCCTTTCCAAAGTCGAAGGCAAGGGTTTCGGCTGCACATGACGAAATTCGACGGGAACTGACTTGGAATAAATAGGGAGCAACAAAGCGAGGTGGGCCGCTACCAACGGTGAACACAACGATGCTTGGTAGTGATATGCCAAACGCATGCATGCAGTTTCTTCTATGGGTGGTTCGAGCATAAGGGCCACAAGAGGAGGAGTAGGCAGCAAAGATGCTGCTGGTAGGTTAATGCTACGTATCCTACAACAAACTACTATTTAGTTAGCCGAAGTTGGTAGCAAAGAACGGGCGTGAATACGAAGTGCATTTGGTCGACGTGAAGGAGAAGATGTGGTATCACGGCAAGTACATTGGCGATCTCTAGCTGGAGATGTCCATAGAAATACCACGATTCCACCGACAGATGGTGGTATACGTTCGGACAGAGCTGGGAACAGTCAAAAGCAGTCCTGTGATAATCAGCAACGACCGTATATCGGAATGCCTGGAGCTACAAGAACTCATCCTATCTAAGGACAACATCCAGCAGCAGATGAATGAGTTGGCAGCGATGGAGCAGATGGGTATCAAGGACAACAAGATCAGACAGTTAAGAACTCGCATCCGATTTGAGCTCAAAAAGCAAATGGAAAGCCTGGAAACCTCTCGAAAAGAATCATCGATGATGTATAACTACCGCTCTGAAGAGGAGATCATTAAGGCCCAAGAAGTGTTCATTGATATCGGGTTCAGGTTGCTAACCATTGTCGAGGAGGATGATACCGAGTTTAGGGATATTGCTTTTAGGTGCCTCGTGGCCTTGATGAAGCGTGGTGAGCTAACTCTCGCCTACATGGGCTTCAAACCAGAGTAGAAGTAGACTGTCAAGCAGGGCTCAAGATCCAAATATTTGCAGGAGAAATTCGAGACGGCCCTAAAGTTCCAGACCTTCCTGTACCAAATCCTACGTAACGTGCTGACCTTCCTCAATCAAAAGGCACTGGAATAGAACGAAAGGATGTTCGTTGAGCTGTTTTGCGCCTACTCATATTTTAGAGTGCCGGAGTTTCGAGAACGCTTGCTATCTATTCTGGTAAAGGCCGACGACCCTGACATCACCGAATGGCGAGGCACTGAGTTCTCTTTGAATGATGATCCAAGCAAGATTGATCGGAAAGGCTCAAACACTTTTAATTTGCTGTTCGATTGGCAAAGCAATTTCTACGACGTGCTTGATAGTGATGAGAGGTGCCGGCAGAACCTGTCGGAGCTCTCGGAAATCCTTGACAAGCAGGAATGGCGACATCGCATGCAGAAGAGAGGTATTGGATTCTTCTTCTTCATCACCTACTGGATCAAGTATGTCGAGAAGATTGCTATCCTCAGCGACAACGTAAAGTGGCAGGACCTGCCAGGCTACCCGCAGTTACTCCGAGCCATCCTCTGCTAGATGAAGCGAAGGCCGATAATCGACTACCCTGACAGCCTGGTCGATGCAACTGTCAGTTTATTGGCCAACGAGAAACTTCTGAACACATTCATCACCGTACTCTTCAACAAGACTAACATCTTTGACTCGAATACGACACTACGGACAATTGAGCTGGTGAGTCGGTACTTTATGGAGTTGGACAAGGCCAAGCGCAGCATCCCGACCAGTTTCAACTATAATTTCTTTGTGAGCGGCCTCAAGAACATCATAATGAGTGATCATTCCTATGCCATCGCCAAATGCCTGCTGCTGTACTACGATCACTACAACATGCTCAACTACTTTGTCAGGAAGGATCTCAACATGTTCCTCATGGGCAGAGCCTTCTTCAGGTTGTTTCTGAATTGGTCTCTCAACGTGCGCACAATCTTCCACCACCTCATTGTCTTCAGAGTGTACCTGCAGTGCAACATCGTCAAGAAGGACTCCATGGTGCAGCAGGAGTATCTCGATAACGAGGAGTTCAAGAGTCGATATAGCCTGCTACTCTCAGTGTTGGAAAATGCCAAAAACTGCAAGGAGGAAGACCAGAATATGAAGTTTGGCTACAACTACGAAAAGGAGTATTACAAGAAGATGCGCAAGAAGATGCAAGATCAAAGACGTATGGGCAACCGCAACCCACATCACCAACACCAATTTGAGAAGGACCATCAGAACAATTCTCGGTACAAGCTTGCAGAGTTGGTGAAGGCACCTAATAGTCGTGCTCGTTCCGAAGCAGTAAGTGTGAAGGTGTGCTACGACAAACCTCCGTCTTCACAGACAGATCTCACCAGCGTCGTGGTGAAGTATCACGAAGGCATCGAAGAAAGCAAGGAAAGAGTAGTCACAAGCAGCCGTAACTTCCTGAAAAGGCTAACCAGCCATGAATCGGACTGTACAATTGTTGCTTACTCAGTTGAAATTGCTGAAATAGACCCGCGCGCTGTCGAATACCTAACCCGAGCACTAAGCGAATTCCGAGATGCCGAGGACAAATACGAGAAGTTCTTTAGCAAGAACAGCACAAAGGATCCCGTGCCAGCCGTTACAGTCAAGGTTCCCATCGATGAGGTGGAACTACGACCCTTCCATATCGATGAATGGTGAGGTCTACGTTTTTAGATTTCGCATTGATTATTAGTTCCATGGAGGCGACTGGAGTGTTCAAGGTAAGGGTAGTAGGGGTAGTACCCAGCAAGGACTTTCAGTTGGGTGGAGAAGCTCACGATGAGCTTAAGGTACAGCTGAAGCTAGGCGATCAACTTACAGAGTTGGAAGCGAAAGGGCAGGAGTTTTCTTGGAAGAATGTTGTGCTGTTCAAACACACTGTCGAAGAAAAGCTTATTCTAAGACTATTCGGTACGGCGGACGACCCGAAGATAGGTTATGCAGAGATTCTCCTAACTCCACTCGCGAAGATCCCGGATACTCGGCATGAGGTAACGGTTCATGCCGTGTATCGGCACTCTAACCTGGCCATGGAAGACAAGTAGTCAGCTGTGGTTGAGCTACAGATCATCTATACTTAAAAGTTTGTCAGCTGGTTGGAGGTGCGAGCCATCGATGCCAACCTCACAAGAAACACTGAGGTCTTCGGCAAGATGGATCCCTATATAAAGATGCAAGTCGGCGATGGTGAAGTTCAGAGTACGACAGTTAAGGAGAACGCCGGAATTCATCCCAAATGGGATGAATCATTCCGCTTCCAGATCAGCAACCCCATGCTCTCACTGAAGCTGTCGGTGATGGACAAGGATGTTAGCGCCGACGATTGCATCGGTTAGGCAACAATTCAACTACGTCAGGAAGGCTACCTCGAGGCTGACGCTAATTTCGTCGTACGAGATATCAAAATCTCCTACAAGGACGAGCCTGCAGGCACATTGAAAATAGCAACTCGGTACAATCCGGATGAGAAGAAGTGATAATGCCGTGCTGTTTCATGCGTAGATTGTGGGTATCAATTTGGCGAGGCGGTAGCCAGCGAGGGCAATCCTTTGACGGCACAGTTCGTAGATCTTCATAGTCCATTCGGCAGTTGCCACATTGTTCTTCAGCACAAACGAATAGATATGCTGGATTGCGGCATCGTAGCTTTCTAAGGTCCAGGTGTTGAAGTTTAGATCGTCGGCTGCTGCGCCAAAGTAGCTTCTTGGGTATGCCCCTTGGATATTTTTGGCGAGGCTCGCAATGTAGTTGGTGCCTGCTGCATCTAGTGGCCTGGTTGGTGGCTATTCGTCCTTCGTCTGGATGATCGCGGCTATCGAATCCAAAAAGGAATGCAAATTGTAGATCTCTCCATTTACGGTAATGTTGATGAGATTGCCTAAAGTTACTGATTGGAATTACCTCCCTGATCGCCATTCGCCAGTGCTTTGGTGCTGTTGAACATCTGTACTGAATGCAGTGGCTGATGGATATCCCCTGCCAGGTGCAATAGGTATCTCGCCATGAATGCCCTCTCAAACGAATTGGTCGCATTGTTCTTCTTGAGCACATTGACGCACCAATGCATCACATTCAGCGAATTATTGTAGCGAGCAACGTCGCTGAGGCTAGGCATTAATCCCTCGGGATCGTAAATGCGGTCGAGGAAGTGGTAGTTATTAAAGAGATTGGCACCGTAGTTCTTGATGTCGTCAGGCCATACTGCAGCCTCCACGAATGTTTGTGTGCGGCCGTCAGTCATGTTATTCAAGCTTTCAATGAGCTTCGTGAAGCGATCGTACACCTATGGATTGGATTTCTGCAGTTCGACTTAGGCGATGCGGCTTACCAGCATGTGCCCAACATCCCACCAGCAGAGGCTTAGCTGCAACAGCACAACACCCACCAAAATTGACAACTTCATATAGAATTATAATCGATGGGCAATGCCTAACCAATACCCTTCGATGGTAGCCAAGGGAGCAGCAGTGACTTCGCTTGATTAGTCTTTCCATTGAGTTATTCGAGTGTTATATTATCGCGGGCTGTCCAGCCATTGTCGCTATAATAAACAGCTTCAACAACGCATGGAAGGAGAAGGGCTGCTGCAGACTGTAAGCTCGTCCCTAGCGGAGAAGGAAGGTCTGGTCTTCCGCAAGGCTTAGACCATCCTCTCCACCATTCTCGACTCCAACAAGGAGGTCAAGTCAGCCGATGAGCGAACTCTATCACTGTTCGTCGTAGGCAGTCTCTACCGCTTGGCAGAAAAGTAGTCCTTAGCCACCCACATCGAACCACTACTCATTCTGCTACACGATTTCCTAGGTGGGGTCAACTTCAAGCTCTTGAACAGCACACCAGTCGTCCCAGGGCTCATTTCGAAAGTCACAGGAGTGTTGGTAAGCTCTAACCATTCGTTCCTTGCATCAAAGTATGGCTATGCAGTGCTAACCGAGCTCATGTTAGGGTGGGAACGTCCTTAAGAGCAATGGGGAGTGTTCGAAGGACTTATCGCTACGAGTTTAGTTGGTGCTGGTTTTGACCGTAAAGAATCGACTAAGTGTCTCGATGCACTACTGAATCGGCACCCCAGCATACGCAGACGAGTCGGGGAAAGCTGTAAACAACTAGTCGAACAAAATTTTGAGTAGGGTAAGTAGACTCACGTAACAAGCCTATCGAAGATTATCAAGCTGTTTCCGATGGAACTTGCCAACGATATCGCCTACTTGTGCCGGAAGAAGTTGTCGGACGAGGAGGACGCTGCCCAACGAACCCAAATTTACTTCCTTTTGGACAGTTTGTTCGAAGGGGGGTTAGTCACCTCCAGCGTGAGTGAAGAGATTCTGAAATAATTGGTGAGCAGCATCCCCAACGATCACGATAATGAACGGTTGCTATTCGGCTACGGACAAGCACTGTACTAAAACATTACGCATTTACACACCAGCAATCCCACCTCTGCCAAACGATACCTCTCCACCTGTATCAGTACCCTGAGTGAAATGTTGTTGATTAGTGACAAGGTGGCAAAACAAACCGAACTTTTGCTCAAGCAGATGCTCAGTAACTGTATTAATAGCGGATTATGGACTGTTGCCGATGATGATATTCTCAGATTCGAGACCATGAATCTCGAGGGGGAGGCTCATGTCTTCAGTAAGGTGATCTGCATGCTCACTGACCTGCTCTCATCAAGGTATGAGATCGTTAGGAAAGCAGTCTTCAATATCCTTGGAGCCTTTGCTGATGCACTCGACGAGAACGCCTTTGAATTTGTCAAGCCTTTCATCACCGACCTCGAGAATATGAGGGAAGATCTACCCGAGCATCTCTTCTCCGAACTATTCGGAAAACTGGCCACAAAGCTTGGCATAGGCAATGTGCTTGACATGTACCCTGTTGCCATCACGCGTGATCCTTCCGACTAGCAGTTCGACGAGGCCAACAACCTATGGATGCTGCAGGTCATCAGTAAGCACTGTTAGCAAGGACCAGTGAACGTTTTCCTCAAGCAGTTCCTACCAGTGATATCGCAATGCAAGGCCAAGGCATCTTTGTAGAAGGTATTACTGAAGCGAAACATCTATCTGAACGTACTGAGAAGGCTTTGGGAGACTCTAGCGACCCTCAACACAGTTGATAGACGAACTAAGATTGATGATCTTGCACAGCTGCTCGACGAAGCAGAGACGAGTTTAAACCCAACTCTCGAATATTTCGAGGCAGTTGTGAAGGGAATCGCTTCGCTGGCACCCAACCTTCCCAAAAAGGATTTGTCCAAGCGAGCGGAGAAGTTGATTCCAGTCCTTGCCAAGTTGCTGAATGTGGACTCACCGTTAGCTGAACCTTTGCTTAAAACCGTTTCAGCATTTTCGTTGGTGTGTACCCCAGACTACCTCGATAGGGTGTTTGAGAAGAATGTGCTCAAGCTGCTGTCAATTAAAGAAAATGGAGAACTCTCGAGCAACCCCGACAGTCACCGAAATCTTGAGATTTTAATCGCCATCAGCCGCGGAGTGAACTTCAATGACAGTAGAGTGCTCAGCAACAATATCTCTAAGGAGGAGTGCGTTCTTAAACTCATAACAGAGCTGCTAGCCGAGGACAATTCATTCCAAAAGAAAGCCTATAAATACCTGTCGCAGGCCATTGAATATATGCCAGAAGGATTCCTTACTGAAGCATTAAGTGTGCTGGACGGTCTATCTGGCAATCTTCTGATCTTTGCGAAAAGCTACCGTATTGGCATGCTCAAAACCATCTGGCAGCGTCTGGGGCTTGGGGAGGAAAATGGCAGTCTCGAAGAAGCCCTTCAGTTCGTCAAGAAGTACCTGCCAGAGATCATTGTATCACTCCGTGAATCCAACTCAAGGTTAAGGAGAGTCGCTCTCTCTCTCTTCGGTCGAATAACTGATCGAATGGTGCAGCTCGACATTTTATAACATTTTGTGGAAATGATGTGCTCTGGTTTGGCCAGCAACTCTACTTCTGTAAAAACCGACACCATTCATGCCCTCACCATCACCCTGAACAAGTTCGACATGCAGAAGAATGAGAAGTTCGTGCTCTAACTCACTGAAGTGCTGCTGGTGCTGCTGAAAGAAAAGAAGAAAGAAATTTACAAAGGTATTCTGCTGTACCTTCGCTAGCTCTTCCTGAAGAAGCTCGACAAGTCCAAACAGTTGGAGATATTACCACAAGTCCTCAAGGCACTGTTCGAGGAGGATGAAGATTCTAAGAACGAGCACCGAAACATACTCAGGTTCTTCCTGTTAAAGCTTACCAAACGACACTCACAATCGACTGTTACACAGATGCTTCCTGAGGAACATCGTAGGATCATTCGAGCCATTGTCCGAGCCGAAAACAAGTTGAAAAAGAAGAAACGTGAACAAAAGAGAGAATATCGATTAAACAAGGCAGCCCATGCAGCACAACGTAAAGATAGTACCTCCTCTGAGTAAGAGGAAGCCGCATAGGAGCACGCTGCTGGTGGCATGGAGGAGTAAGTCGATGAGGAAGAATTAGAGCGACGGGAGAAGGCTCGGAAGAATAATCTTCTATTGAAATACGATCTTCATAAGGAAAATTTTCATTTTGTCGAGGATAAGCGTAAGAAGCAGGCACATCGCAGCGATGCAGAGGAAGAGTAAGAAACCGGTGTTGGCTATGAGGACGGTCGCATCGTCTTCAGGGAAGTGGCAAAGCGAAAGCGCTAGTAAAATGAGGAGGAAGCGTAAGATATTGAACAGGAGCAGGCTCCCCGGAAGAAGCGCAAGGTCATTAAAGGTAAGCAATGCACTTAACCTAGTCGACACCATCCATCAGGTCAAGTAGTCGGGTTCATCCTTTAAAGCAACGCGCGCGGGGGGCGACGTACGTCTCAAGAACAAACCGGAACCTTACGCATTCATCCAACTCAGTTCAAAGGCCCTCAACAAAAGGTATCGACACCGTGCCGAGAAGGTGTTCTAGAGCATATTCTAACGCAAGGAGGGTGGCCTCAAAGGCCTGCGCACGAAGTTGCTGGCAAAGAACTGACTGTCTATAAATTAGCTGTTTAACAATTCCCGGCGATAATATTAATTCGACATAAGCAGAGCAAACCATGCAGGAGTCCGAACACTCAGCGCCGAGCAATGAGCGTAAGCCACAAACTAGCAAATTCGTCCGAAAGCTGTACGACATGCTCTCTGTATACCAAAACTTATTGTAGAAAGAGTAGTACAGGGAGCATATTGGGTGGAACCCCCAAGGCGATGGTTTTCTCATCTTCAAACCGTTCTAATTTGAGCAGGCAGTGCTTAGACACTACTTTAAACATGGCAACCTTCAGTCATTCTTGCGCCAGCTGAATATGTACAACTTCAAACGGAAGAGATCTGAGGGGGAGGGTCTTCACTACCAGCATAATCGCTTTCGCCGGGAGGATGAGTAAAGTTGATTGTTAACCCAGTGCCCTACTACCACTCATCCGTCGGAAGAAGGAGGAGAAACCCCGCAGAAAGAAACAGCTTCCACAGAAGAATCAGAAGTTTCCGGAATGGGCGCTGGCCACCAGTAAACCCGATAAATAGCTCTGGAAGGATGTCTACAGCTTAATTAACTTCAATCGAAGACTCATGGAGGAAAATAGAGAGCTATGGAAATTGTTCACTATGCGAGCGGCGCGTCTCCACGAAGAACTTGATCCAGTGGCTTTAGGCACCGAAGCAAAACGAACGATGGCTGAGCTGGCCGAGACCACCAGCCGAATAGGCTAGATGGTTGAGGTGGTGCACGACTTGCGGGAGAGCTAAGCAGTCGTGCTTGAGCGCACTTTTGAAGATGTGTTAAACGATTATTAAGCAATCCGGAGTGTCGCCGAATCCAACCTCTAATCGCACGAAAGCGAGCTCTGACTATACTGACTACTGAGTACATTATTATTTCGAGCACCATCATGGATCGACTCGGGCTGACTGTGGCTGTTGTTTTGTTGTGGACGGCAACGCCTCTCCACTGAGATGTTGCCTTGCGTGGCTGCGGTTTTGCAGTTTGCGGAGGATGCGCACCTCACTTATCCCCTTTGCAAGACGCTCGGTTGTGGATATGCTACGAAGTTGCGGCTGGGAGTATTCGGCGTAACGCAAAGGCTGTATTTCGTTATCGATGATGGGCTGGAGCAATTAATGTTTCTTGTTTTTTCTCATGAACTCACAGTGCCCCTTCTCTTCCTGCTCCTTGCGCTTCTCAAGGAGCTGCAAGATTCGCTTTTCATGACTATTATGTGCCTGGGTTGTTCTCACTATGCTTTCTTCTAAAACTTTCTGCATGTCGTCACCACGTTTGGTAATCTTGGCCACCTCCAGGCCCTGCTTATATGCCTAGCACGACTCTATATACTTGCGTAAATATTCCAGTTCGACTCCCATGTTGTAGTAGCTGATCATTAGGGTATTGTTAAGCGTTGGATTGGACTCCTTGAGGTCCTTAACGGTCTTACCTGCTACTGCTTTGCGTTCCCTTTCCAGTAGCTTTACTGAAAGTCCAGCATGATCCGCGGCTTACTGATGTCTGCAATCGAATCATATTGGTACTTGCCCATGAACGAAAAGATAGCACAGATGTTAAGGTGCGTACCAGCCGTCGCGATCCAATCTTCCACATTGTACACCTCAATCTCTAGAGCCCTCTTGAGGTACTTCAATGCAACTTTGGGTTTGTTCGTTCTATGATGGTAGCAACTAGCCGGTACTTCTTGTAGTAACACCCAAGATTGTTCAGGGTGATGCCGTAAAGCCTGTTCAACTGCACATCTTTATCTCGGAGACGAAGTTAGCCCTCGATTAGCCTCTCCGCTTTCTTCAGAAACTCCAGCGATTCGCGATATTGATCTACTCTAACGACGTCCCTACCGTGCGAGAGGTACTACATTCCTGATTTGTTAAAGTCAAGGATGAGGCGCTAACTCTACGGTTGGGATGCTAAGATACCTTCTTGTATGCTTCTTCCTCCATAACCTTTTACGGACGAATATTATCAATTAAAATAACTGTGCTCCAGTAGTGAGCGGCAGCTGGCGCGTTTCTCTGGCTCCAGCTCTAAGCACCGACCAATGATGTCAGCCAGGGGTCGGCTGAGGCCCGAAGGAATCGCAGGTCGACTTCCCATGGAGCCTATCTCATAGATTGCGCACATTTCGTTGTCGAAGCAACGCTCCGTCCATGGAGAACGGCCCGTTAGTAGCTCGATTACTAAGCAACCAATGCTCCAGACATCACTACTGGGGCTGTAACGACCTTATTTGAGTGTTTCGGGTGCCGTCCATAAAACGCTTCCGTTGAAGGTGCAGTTTTATGAGTTGCTGTTAGTTGCACAACCGAAGTCCGACAACTTGATCTGCCCATCACCACCGACCAGCACGTTCGATGCCTTGATATCTCTATGCACAATACCCTTCCGGTGCATATAGGCAACTGCCTCCAATACTTGCCTAAGGTAGAGCTTTACAGTGACCTCCTCTAACGGTCCATAATCGGCCACTACATGGCTCAGACTTCTCTCAGACACGTATTCCATGAAGATAAGACGATGCTGATGAGTAGATTCGCTCCCGTAGAATTCAACTATGTTCTTGTGTCGGAGCATCTTCAGGATTCTGATTTCCTCGATTTCCTAAGGTTCGGGGCAGCTCCGTTCGATCCGTTTAACAGCCACGGTGCGGCCACTGTCTGGCAGTAATGCCTTGAAGATCTCTCCACAGGTACCCGAACCGATTAGCTCACCGAGCCTCCAACGCTGTCCAGGCAACCACTTCTAACGGATGCAATCATCGCCAGATTCCACCACGGAGCCCTTCAACGGACGATCCGACCAACCGCTGAGACTGACGTTGACGCTGGTGGGTAGCAACGGCTTGCGTAGTAAGCTAGGTAGTCTCAGACGGTTGCGACCTCCATTACCATCGACTACGGCTCCCTCGAATTTCTGTTGCTTTTTCAACGTGGGAAGCTGTTGCCGTTGTGGCCGCGTGGCCTACCCAAAAAAGTCCTTGGTGCGTGCAAGCCTATGCTATTTCAAATTCATGCCCCGTCCACGGAAATTATTATTAATCAGTGGCGGAGCAGGCTGGTTCGAAAGCGACCATTCAACGGTAACTTCGAAAGTGCCTGCATTCGCTGCTCGACGCTGTCCTCGTGGCTTAAACTTTCTTGCATATCCTCCTAGCGGATTCGGGACGGCGGTTCTCTGTTGTTGCTCATTGAACTCTCCGACCGCATGACCTGCTGGCTTTCTTGGAAATCGATTGTAGCTTGGGAGTTTGTCACGACATTGTCTGGCAGTGGCACTAATAAGAAGTTCGAACATTCAATGGAAGGTCTTCTGGCCGTAGAAAGTACCTTTTACATATGAGTGGCTTACACGATGATCGGGGTCGAAGTTTCAGAAGCTGGCTCAGATTTCAGCTAAGTCTTGGTTGTCGTGTTGTAGTCTCTGAACAGCCCGATAAGATATTCGTAGTGGGGCTTCTCTTCGGGTTTCAGGTTATGGATATGTTCGAAAGTGAGAAGAAAGCACTTGGGAAGATCCTTGCACAGCTCCAACCTCGGTTTCTTCAGCTTCATCGCTAGAATTGCATCGAGCTTATTGTTTCCCACAGTCTTGGTATTTATCCATGGAAGGTCTTTTCTACACATGAAGATTAGGTTGTAGAGAAGAGATTCAATATCGTCAGCAGGCACTTGATTACGACCTTTATGGGCGTTGATACTTGCATACCTTGGGGTTCCCACAAAAGAGGTCTTTGAGATGCCGCTCTACCCCGCGATAAACTCTTTGGATATTCCGAAATCGATGAGATAGACACGCCCCTCCTTGTCCAACATAATGTTCTGTGGTTTGATGTCACGGTGAACTATGCTTCGTGAATGCACCTCCTGGAGGATGCGCAGCAGCTCCCCACCAATCTTTACTATAAAGGCATAGTCGACCTTACTGTCCTTCTCCGTAAGGTAGCTAAGGTCTGTCTCTAGGAGTTCCAGCTCCAAGTAAAGAAGTTTTTCGGTGCGACCAAAGTTGAAGACTTGGGGCACTCCCTTCACGCCTTCCAGTTTCTTGAGCAGATGCATTTCCTTTTTGAGGGTAAGACTGCTCTCATTTTTGATGACCTCAACCTTTAGTGCTGAGCGACGGTTTGTGTAGCGGTTCGTAACAAGGAAGAGGTAGCCGAAGCAACCGTTGCTGATCTTCCGGTGGAACTGATAGGTGCGCTGCACACGCTCGTCACTTTCAACGAGCGAAGTTACTGCAGACCTGTGCATTATCGAAAATGGAATATCAAGAAAGGTTGACTGTTAACCGATATCTTTCAAAAGTTGTCAATGGGTCAGCGAGGATTTGATAGTTACTCGGGAGAGCCGCCATCATTCTTATCAGTGATCGCTTTTGGGTAATTGGAAGGAAGACTTTCCCATAAATTTGCTCTGTTTGTTCGCAAAGGTGTTGCAATTATAATCAGTGAGGGTCGCATATATGGAGCAATTGAACGATGAGCATCCCAGCTTTCACGCCGATATGCAGAGCGAACTGCAGCATTAACCCGCAAAGCTGTTCCAGGAGGTGGTGCTATCTATGGGCTACGATGAGCATCTTGTGACTAAGTACTATGCCGCAAATTTCAAGGAGATTGAAGCCGATGGAGACCTGCAGCACCTCAATGTATTTGTCGAGAGATTTATCAATTGGGTGGCCCTACCTCAATAGACCTGCACCATCTGTTTGGAGCCCATGGATCGTAAAGTTGCATTGAGCTGCTAGCATAGCTTCTGCGTGAGGTGTATGACCAGCTACCTCACAAACCTAATAAACACGCGAAAAGTCGAGAAAATTCCGTGTATGGTGGAGGGGTGTGAGCATATGATCAATAGGGACGAGGTTAGATCAGTTGTCAGGCCTGACCAGTTTGTAACATATTAACGCTACGTTCGAAACAGCGAGCTTTCGAGGAATCCCAACCTTCGATGGTGCACTTCACCAAGCTGCTAAGGCTATGCTCTGCGTCTGCACGATGAAAAAAAGCTTACTTGTTCATGTGGACAGTAAATTTGTTTCGATTGTGGCCAGAGCTGGCACGAAAGGTCATGCGAGGCTGAGTTTCGACTGCAGTACGGCAAGATCATCGATTCTATGCACCTCCAGTACAGTCCTACGCTAATCTTAGAAAATGCCCAAAGTGCGGACTGCACGTCTAAAAGATCAGTGGGTGTAACCACATGCGCTGCACGAAGTGTAACTACCAGTATTGCTGGCTCTGTTTGGGACGGTACACCGATCATCACTATCGCTGGTGGAATGTATTTGGATGCCCAAAACAGCAGAACTCTCAGAGGTACTGGCGAGGGTGGAAATATCTCTTCGTTGTGGGGTTCCTACCAATGCTGGCATTAGCGCTGATCGCTTTTTCAATCGTCTCTGTGATCATTGCTGTAGTCGGCGGTCTCGTCGGCCCTTTGCTGTTCGTCCGTCGCTTCGTCAACCACTCGTTAAGGTTTCAGCGTCGTTGGGTAAGGGTATCGATGTGGATTCTCTGCATAGCACTAACATTGATTCTATACCCAGTGAGCTGTCTGTTATTCTGGGTGCCAGGCAGCTGCATCGTGACTTACAACTTTCTCCGTCGGGCTATGTGACATTGCATAATAGTTAGGATGATTGGCTACTTAGTGGAGCTAGCATTATTGCTGGCTGCTGTGATACTGCTGGTGCGCTACTTCTCAGAGCAGTAGGCCCCGATGTACGTGAAGGTCCTCGTGGTGGTGAGTTGGCTGCTGAGTTTTGTCATTCTGCTAGTACTGCCATTGGACCTCTATGAAACGACCACCGAAGGTGATAATAGCACAGTCAAGAGCGTTTGGATGGGCATCTACTACGGCAATTTCATACTCACATGGGTCGTACTCCCTGTGGCCCAGGAGTATGAGGATGCTGGAGAGTTCACATGGCGAGGGCGTCTAAAGCGATCCTTGGTAAACAACGCAATTCTGATACGTACAATGTGCTATTGAGTAGGTGCTGTTTCTCATCCTCGCTGCAGGCCTGCTTGTTTACTTGATTGCAAGTTCGCAGTTAATGTGGAGCAAAATACCGTCAGTATTCGCAACCACTGCCAACATCTTCGGAATTGTGCTAGTCGTGGTGTTTCTCGGGCACGGGTTAGTCTCGCTGCCTAAGTTAAGCCTCCTGAAGAGTAACTATAGCAAACTCATCGAGCATCATTACCGGGAGGCTGAGCTGGTAGATACTCGTCGCAGCGACACCTAGTTCGACGTGGAGGTTGAGTACCGTAAACTCTGCTACATTCAACGCGTCAGCACTGACCCGGTGTTATTAGCCCGTTGTGAGACCATCATTTCAATAGTCCCAGAGAACATCCGGAAAGATGTCAGCAAGGATTCACGAGCATTCGATACACAGGAACTGGCAAATCTTACGGAGGAGAAGTTAGCAGCGCTGCATCGTGCGACGAAGCGCAAGGTAAGTGAGCTGAGAATGTACTATAGTTGGTTGGAGGAACTGGTGGAGAACGTGAACGGGTGCAACCACTCTGTTGTCAACAACGGCTACAAGTGCAAACGATGGGGATTCATCGCGCTATTCGTCATCGTGAGTCTGCTTTCGATAATCGTGTTTATTGGAGAGCTCTCAACATTCATCCCTGCGGTGGAAGTAGCCAATGTGCTCTACTACCTAAACGAAATTCCGTCAGCACCAGTGGTATACATTCTCAACAGTCTTCTGCTGCTCTACATCGTATACATCATCAGTCATTCTGTATTCGAAATGAAGGTGTTTGGGTTGTACAGTCTTCATCGGCATCATTCAACAGCTGCCAGTTTGCTATTCACCTCGGTCAACCTATCGCGAGTCAGCTATCCTCTATGCTACAACTACCTCCAGATTACTGGGATGCCACGATCTGCATTCCTTGATTTCTTCGGTGAAATCAGCATTGGTGAACACAATACCTATATATTCCCGATCCTGCTCATCGCTTTCGCTCTCTTCAACCTATTTGACATCTACGATCGAATCATGACATGTTTCGGACTTGGCAACTTCGCCTTCAGTGAGCAGGAGCAAGCAGATACCAAGCGGTAAGGCAAGAAGATCATCGAAGAATTCAACCGCAAAGATCCCTTGCTAATTAAAGCTAAACCTCGTTCGTCCGAGGGCTAGTACATGGAGCTCGGTCACATGAACCTCTGATCTACTTGTCAAGATAAACAACCCGAATGCAGAATACAGTCACTCGGCCTTGCCAGACCTATTGAGGCTGTCTGGAGCATGCAAATCCATATC
>Ga0075152_10000958_pt1 | contig 20912 bp, 14 predicted proteins | sample JI61114C2DNA_FD_70964 | JGI IMG/M metagenome (GOLD analysis project Ga0075152, IMG submission 70964) | Wastewater effluent complex algal communities from Wisconsin, to seasonally profile nutrient transformation and Carbon sequestration -... | ecosystem: Engineered > WWTP > Effluent > Algae...
GCTCCTTACCTGAAAGATGAACATTTATCTGTTTTCGATTGCGCCAACAAATGCGGTGCAACCGGAGAAAGATACATTCATGCACATGGTCATATTCGTATGATGGCTGCAGCGCAACCATTCCTGAGCGGCGCTATCAGCAAAACCATCAACCTGCCAAATGAAGCCAGCATGGAAGAAATTGCAGATTCATATCGCCTTAGCTGGGAACTTGGTTTGAAAGCGTGTGCGCTTTACCGTGATGGATCGAAACTGAGCCAGCCGCTAAGCAACAAATCAGACAAAAAGAAAAAAACAGATACACAGGAAGAAGCAGTTGAAGCAGTAGCAGCTGAACCAATGAAAGAAACCACCATGGTTGACATGGCGAAACTTACCATTGAAGAATTGCTGGAAGAGATGAACAAACGCGTTCAGAACAGCGCCGACACTTCCTTGAAACGCCAGCTGGCCATGATCGTAGAGCGCAGAGCTTTACCAGCCAAACGCAGAGGCTTTACGCAAAAAGCAAAAATAAACGGGCAGGCATTGTTCCTCCGTACGGGCGAATACAACGATGGTACCCTTGGAGAGATCTTCATTGATATGGCCAAAGAAGGTGCAACCATGCGTAGTATGTTGAACTGCTTTGCCATCGCCATTTCCATTGGGTTGCAATATGGTGTTCCGCTGGAAGAATATGTTGAGAAATTTGTATTCACCAGGTTTGAACCAGCCGGTATGGTGGATCATCCGAATATCAAAACAACCACTTCCATCATCGATTTCATGTTCCGTTCACTGGCTTACGAATACCTGGGAAGGAACGACCTGGTTCATGTACTGGATAAACCCGAAGTACAGAACCTGGGCAATGAACCATGGGATGAAAGCACCCCAACGATTGGAGATCGTACACCGGAATTGAGTGAAGTAAGGGTACTGGGCAACAGTGCTCCATCCAACTCTCCAAAAGGACAACCTGTACAGGCTCACCGTGCTGCTTATACCAGCAAGCCCGTTGCCAATATGGATGCAGTGAATGCTGCAAACAAATCCATGCAGGGTGATGCTCCGGCATGTAACGTATGCGGACATATCACAGTTCGCAGTGGTACTTGTTACAAATGCCTGAATTGCGGCAACAGCCTCGGATGCAGTTAAATTAGTTTCTTGGTTAAGTGCAAACATATAAAGCCATCGGTGTAAAAACCGGTGGTTTTTTAATGCCCCTGATTGAATAAATTTTCTCGTTGTTAAGAGATCATGGATAATGGAAGAAATACTTACTTTTATATTCCAAAACATCCTTCCTTTATCCCTTGTAATAGCCTCCAACATTTACTTAATTTTTACAAACATGAAAAAATCATTTTTTTTATTTGTCATGATTTGCCTGGCAAATATTGTTATTGCAGGAAACAAATATTGGGTTGGTACAACAGGTAATTATAGCGATGGGGCAAACTGGAATAGTTTATCAGATGGATCGGGTACTCCGGGGGCACCTGTTAATACGGATGATATCATCATTGACAGAAATGCCATTATCACCATTGATGGCGTTTATTTCCCCTCTTCTCTTCAAATAACAAATAACGCCATTGTTGAATTTACCAATGCCTCAGGTATTGCGAGGGTTTATACAATAGGAGGAGGCGTTATATCTCCGGCTTTTAATGTAGCATCCGGCTGCACGTTGAATGTTACAGGCACTTCAGCCATTACCCTTACCGTCGCAAGCGGAAGCACCGCAAGTATTTTAGGAACCCTTGATTTTACCGGAAGTAGTTCCAAAATGGACAATGGATTTGGAACTGGTATTGCAACTCTAAAAACAGGTGGTAAAATCAGGTATGGTGGAACCAGTGCCAATGGTATTGGTTCTATATCAACATTAATATTAGAAACAGGGAGTATTTATGAAGTATATAAAAACGGAGGGTCTTTTCCAACAGCAACCTATCATCCCAATTCACTTGTTTTAAACACGGGCTCTATTGCTAACCCGGCAACCTTTGCCATGAATAGTGCTACTGGAAGCTATGGAAATTATGAATTTAATTCTCCTGGCAATACTAATTCCACAAGTGGATTGAACAATAATTGTACGTTTAATAATTTAACTATTACAAATAACGGTAGTGGTAAATGGGTTTTCAGTACCAATGGTATTACTCCTTATACGCTAACAATAAATGGCAACCTTACCCTGGCAGCAGGAACCACACTGGATATTAACCGTGCCGGGTCTGGATCACAAACAACCACCATTCTTGTGAATGGAAATGTATTAAACAATGGAACTATTACGGAAACTAATGCCAATACAGGTTCCCTGATAGAATTAGGAGGAGGTACCAGCTCTACTTTTTCAACTGTTGTAAATGGTATTAACAATGACGTAAGCATGCGTATTAATAAAACCAGTGGAGCAATTGTTACTGCATTAACAGATATAACGTTACCCAATTCTTCCTTTTCAAAACTAACGTTAACCAGTGGTCATATTGATATGCTTACCAACAACAAATTGTTATTCATACAAAACCCCTCTTTTACAGCACTGATCGGGGGAAGTATTGGTAGTCATATTATTGGAAAATTAAAAAGAAGTTCCAATGAAATTGGCGGGTATGGGTTCCCGGTATCTAACAATGCGGCACAACTTGCAAAGGCAACCATTACTACGAGCAGTACAAATACAACCGATTGGACAGTAGATTTTCTTCCTGTAAATAGCAATGCAACGTCTGGCCTCGCACCTGGAACGATAGATATCGTTTCAAGTTATGCATGGGATATCTCCAGGACTGGTGCAACACCCGCAAATGCAGATTTTCTTACCCTTTTTTATGGAGGATTAACCACCTCACAGGTACTGATACCCGCACAAGTGAAGGTAGTCCGCTGGAACGGTGCCGCATGGGATAATTTTGGAGGAACAGATGGAGGAGGAAGTGTAGATAATGCGCTGGGATCAACAGGCGGCGCTGCACCAACTGATCCTATTACAAGTTTTGGTACGTTCGCGATCGGTGGAATCATTGGAGTGTTACCGGTAGAATTCTCATATTTTAATGGCGTACGATCAAATGAGAAACATATTCTGTCCTGGAAGATCAACAATACTGGTTCCGACAATATTAATATGCAGGTACAAAGGAGTGCTGATGGGCGCATATTCAACAGCATTTATTCATCAACTGCAACGGCTTTAAGATGTTTGCTACCTTTTGAAAGTATAGACGAGCAACCTCTCCCTGGTAATAATTATTATCGCATTAAAACAGAAGATGCCCGGGGTAAAGTAAAATATAGTTCAGTCATTTTACTTTTCAATAAACAACCAGGTCTCTCTATCATTAGCATGTCCCCGAATCCTGTTAGCAAATCGGGTCTTACGAAATTAAACATCGCCAGTATCCACGATAATAATATACAACTTATCGTAAGAGATATGCAGGGTAAGCAATGCATGCATAAAACGGGGATCAGGTTACTTACCGGGAATAATCAACTAAACCTGGATCTGTCCGTCCTTTCATCTGGCACTTATCAATTAAGTGTAATTTCAAATGGGGAGATCATTAACTACCGTTTTGTAAAAGACTAAAAAAGGAATCTATTATCTTTGCGCCCATGGCAAACGAAGCAAACATCTTCCAGGAGTTGATCTCCCATTGTAAGGAATACGGATATATTTTTCAGTCATCGGAATTATATGATGGCCTGAGCGCAGTGTATGATTATGGTCAATTGGGTGCACAACTCAAAAAAAATCTTCGCGACGAGTGGTGGAAAAGTATGACACAGCTCCACGAAAACATTGTGGGCATTGATGCGGCCATCTTTATGCATCCAACCGTGTGGAAAGCCAGTGGACACGTGGATAATTTCAGCGATCCGATGATCGACAATAAAGACAGCAACAAACGTTACCGGGTAGATCACCTGATAGAAGGATATGCTGAAACATTGGAGAAATCTGCAGGAGATGCGTTGCTGGCAGAAATGGAATTATTGATCAAGGCAGATGACCTACCGGGATTAAAGAAACTCATCGAAGACAATAAGATCAAATGTGCCGTCAGTAAAACGTGTAACTGGACAGATGTTCGCCAGTTCAACCTCATGTTCAGCACACAAATTGGTAGTGTTGCTGAAGAAGCCGATACTATTTACCTGCGTCCCGAAACAGCACAGGGCATTTTTGTGAATTTCCTGAATGTGCAAAAAACAGGCAGGATGAAAATTCCATTTGGCATTGCACAAACAGGAAAGGCTTTCAGGAATGAGATCGTGGCCAGGCAGTTCATATTCCGCATGCGTGAATTTGAACAGATGGAGATGCAATTCTTTGTTCGCCCCGGCACACAGATGGAATGGTATAACTATTGGAAAGAAGAAAGAAAGCGCTGGCATCAAAGCATTGGTATCCCCGCAGAAAAACTGCGTTTCCACGACCACGTTAAACTGGCTCATTATGCCGATGCGGCCCTCGACATAGAATTCGAATTTCCATTTGGCTGGAAAGAACTGGAAGGCATACACAGCCGAACCGATTTCGATCTTACCCAACATGCAACATATAGCAAAAAGAAGATCCAATATTTTGACAATGACCTGAACGAAGAAGGTAAAGCATATGGCAACTACACGCCTTTCGTGGTAGAAACATCCGTTGGATTAGATAGGCTATTCCTTACCGTTATGAGCCTCGCTTATGCAAATGAGAAGTGGACTAAGGAAGACGGCACTGAAGACAGCCGTGTGGTTTTAAGGATCCCTGCTAAAATTGCTCCAACCAAACTGGCCATACTACCTTTGTTAAAAAAAGACGGTTTGCCCGAGATTGCCAAGGAACTGATGAACGAATGCAAGGGCAGCTTCATGTGTTTTTATGAAGAAAAGGATGCTATTGGAAAACGTTATCGTCGGATGGATGCGATCGGCACACCATTTTGTGTAACCATCGATCATCAAACGAAAGAAGACAATACCGTTACCATCCGTTACCGCGATGATATGCGCCAGGAACGCATTGCCATCTCGGAAGTAAAAAAGCTCGTCCTCGAAAAAATAGCAGGTTAATCATTCCTTCCTGTTTTTGAAAGTATTCTTTGCCTTATAAATCAACCTTTGGTATGGTTAACTGGCATGGGTACAACCTGTATGATTTGAATCAGCTTTTTCGCTGAAGTAAATCAATTCAATTCCCCCTTGCGGCTTATAATTTACATGGACAGATTCTTATCCATAATTCATTATAATGCCTTACATCGACATTACAAAACCTGCAGATCTTACAGGTCATGCAGATGGTACAGGTCCTACCAGGAAGCAGAGGCCCTTGTATGTAGATTTCATGCCTCCCTGCAACAGTGCCTGCCCCGCCGGTGAAAATATCCAGGCCTGGCTCTCATTAGCTCAGTCGGGAAATTATGAAGAAGCCTTTCAACAGATCATTCTCGACAATCCTTTTCCGGCAATCATGGGGCGTGTATGTGTAAAGCCATGTGAAACTGGTTGTAATCGAAATCACATAGATACCACCGTGAGCATCCACGCCGTAGAAAGATTCATAGGTGATAAAGCCATTGAAGAAAACTGGCAACCAAAGTTGAATATAACGCCTACCCATAAACGCGTTTTAGTTGTTGGTTCGGGACCTGCCGGACTGTCTGCTGCCTGGCACCTTGCTTTAAAAGGACATACCGTAGATATTGCAGAAGCGAGAAGCAAACCGGGCGGCTTACTCGATTTTGGCATTCCTGCTTACCGGCTTCCGCGTAACATCCTGGATGCTGAAATAAACAGGATAAAAGCGATCGGGGTCAACATCCGTTGCAATCATGAAGTAAATGATCTGTTGGTTGAAAAAGAAAGCGAAAAGTATGATGCTGTATTCCTGGGGATTGGTGCGCACATCGGAAAAACAGAACCTATGCAGGTTGATAAATCGATACCTGTAATAGATGCCTATGATTTTCTGAAAAAAAATCATGAAGGAACACCTGTTGCCATTGGTAAAAAAACCATCATTTATGGAGGTGGTAAACTGGCTATGTATCTCTCGAGGGTAATTAAGCGACTTGGGTCTGAACCGTTGCTATTGTATCCTGGCGACAGAAAACTAATGCCGGCTTATGATTTTGAAGCAGACGATGCCATTGCAGAAGGTGTAGATATCCGCTTCTTACGAAGCATTCATTCCATCGAACATAAACAATGCAAGATCGAAATCATGCAGGTTGAAAAAAATAAACTGGTGGGCACAGGCCAATTTGAAAACATAGAAGCAGACTCGATCCTGCTTGCACTAGGCCAGGATGCAGATACAGCCTTCTTATCGAATGTGCCGGAAATACGAAGCAATGAAGATGGCACGCTGGTATTGAATGCAGAAAGAATGACCGGGCTTGATGGCGTATTTGCAGGAGGTGATATCATCCGTGGAGAACGCAGCGCAACGATCGCTATTGGTCATGGAAAGAAAGCTGCCAAATATATCGATGCATATTTAACGGGTACAACCTTTCAAAGACCAGAAAAACATCCTACAGCAGGATACCGGAAATTACACATGTGGTATAAAACGTATGCCCCATTAAAACCACAGGATAAGCTTTTGCCGCAGGTGGCCATACAGAGCTTTGAAGAAGTCGTGCAAGGTTTACCAGAAAAAGAAGCTCGGTATGAAGCACAGCGTTGCCTTAGTTGCGGCAATTGTTTTGAATGCGATGGTTGTTTTGGTGCTTGTCCCGAAGATGCCATTATAAAACTCGGACCTGGTAAAGGTTACCACTTTGATTATGATGCTTGTACCGGTTGTGCCGTTTGTTACGAACAATGCCCTTGCCATGCCATTGAAATGATTCCAGAACCAATTAATTCTACTTCCGATGCCGGCCAATAATAAAATAATAGCCACCATAGATGGAAATGAAGCTGCTGCGTTTGTGGCTTACCGTGTGAATGAGGTTTGTGCCATCTACCCCATCACTCCATCATCAACCATGGCCGAACTCGCAGATGAGTGGAGTTCAAAGTCTGTAAAGAATGTCTGGGGAAATATTCCTGAAGTAATAGAAATGCAAAGTGAAGGCGGCGCCGCAGGTACTGTCCATGGCGCTTTACAAACAGGAGCCCTCACCACAACCTTTACTGCATCACAAGGCCTGATGCTGATGCTGCCTAATATGTATAAGATCGCCGGTGAACTAACGGCTACGGTATTTCATGTAGCGGCAAGATCATTGGCTGCCCAGGGCTTATCTATCTTCGGCGATCACCAGGATGTAATGGCAGCTCGTACAACCGGTTTTGCCATGCTTGGTTCGGCCAGTGTACAGGAAGCGCATGATTATGCATTGATTGCCCAGGCAGCAACCTTGCAATCCCGCATACCATTTATACATTTCTTCGATGGGTTCAGAACATCACATGAAGTGAATAAGCTTGAAATGCTGACAGATGAACAGATCAAAAAAATGATCCCCGATGAACTCGTATTTGCTCATCGCAAACGAGGCTTGAACCCGGATCATCCTTTTATCAGGGGAACCGCACAAAACCCGGATGTGTATTTCCAGGGAAGAGAAACCGTAAACCAATATTATGATCGTACACCTGGCATTGTAGAAAACTGCATGAAGGACTTTGCTTTAATGACCGGCAGAAAATATACTTTATTTGAATATAACGGTGCCGCTGATGCGAAGTATGTAACCATCATTATGGGATCGGGTGGCGAAACAGTTGCAGAAACGGTAAAAGCGATGAATGAAGCAGGTGAAAAAACTGGTGTTATCCAGGTTCGACTCTTCCGTCCATTCTCTACAGAACACCTCTTACAAGCTTTACCAAAAACCGTTGAATCTATTGCAGTGCTGGACCGCACCAAAGAATCGGGCGCCATAGGTGAACCTCTTTACCAGGATGTGGTAGCATCGCTTGTGGAAGGTTTACAACAAGGAAAATTATCATCGCTTCCCAATATCATTGGAGGGCGCTATGGCCTTTCATCCAAAGAATTTACACCCGCTATGGTGAAAGGTATATATGATGAAATGAAGGGAACGAACCATGAAGGTAATCCGAAGAATCATTTTACCATCGGGATCAATGATGATGTGACCCATACCAGCTTACCTTATGATGAAGGATACTCCCTGAATGAATCAACCTGGACACAAGCTTTATTCTTTGGTTTAGGCGCTGATGGCACCGTAGGAGCCAATAAGAACAGCATCAAGATCATTGGTGAGAATACCGATCTGTATGCACAGGGATATTTTGTGTATGATTCAAAAAAATCTGGTGCCAGAACGGTATCTCATTTACGTTTTGGAAAGGATCCCATCAAAGCGCCTTACCTGATCACAAAAGCCGATTTCATTGCCTGTCACCAATTCAACTTCACTGAAAAAATTGAGATGCTGCCCTTCATAAAACAAGGCGGTATCTTTTTACTGAACAGTCCTTATTCAAAAGACTTAGTGTGGGATGAATTGCCGGGAACTGTACAGCAACAGATCATCGACAAAAAATGTAGCTTTTATGTAATTGATGCCAGCACGGTAGCAAGAGATACTGGCATGAATGGTAGGATCAACACCATTATGCAGACATGCTTTTTTGCATTGAGCGGTGTACTACCTAAAGAAGAAGCTATTGAACAGATCAAGCATGCCATTGAAAAAACCTATTCGAAAAAAGGACAGGCCGTGGTAGAGCAGAATTTCCTGGCAGTAGATGCTACCCTGGCGCATTTATTTGAGGTAACGGTACCGGCTACCTCCAGTTCTGTTTCCGAGATGCTGATGGTGGTGCCAGCAGAAGCCCCGGCATTTGTGCAGGAAATAACAGCCAAAATGCTATCCGGCCATGGCGATGAACTTCCGGTTAGCAGTATGCCAATAGATGGTACCTATCCCAGCGGTACAACACAATGGGAAAAAAGAAATATTGCCGACCAGGTACCCTTATGGGAACCAGAAACCTGTATTCAATGTGGTAACTGTGCATATGTTTGTCCTCACAGTGTGATCAGGGCCAAATTTTATCATGAAGACTTTTTGAAGAAGGCACCGGAAGGATTTCAATCGGCCCCGATCAATTCCCGTGGATTTCCCGAAACAAAATACAGCCTGCAGGTATATGCTGAAGATTGTACCGGCTGCCAGTTATGTGTAGACGCTTGTCCAGCCATCAACCCGCTCAACAGGTCTTTAAAAGCCATCAACATGGCCGAGAAAGAACCCATCCTGGAACAGGTTAAAGAACATATTGCCTTTTTTGAAGACCTGCCATGGAATAACCGTTCTGAAATTAATTTCTCAACTGTACACGGAGCACAATTCATGGAACCACTCTTTGAATTTTCCGGAGCCTGTGCCGGATGTGGTGAGACACCGTATTTAAAATTATTGTCACAATTATTTGGTGATCGCTTATTGGTTGCCAACGCTACCGGATGTTCGTCCATATATGGAGGCAACTTGCCGACCACGCCGTGGACGACCAACAAACTTGGTCAAGGTCCTGCCTGGTCTAATTCACTTTTTGAAGACAATGCCGAATTTGGCTTGGGCATGCGCATATCTGCAGACCAACAGCTTTCCATTGCCTGCCAGCTCCTTGAAAAACTCAAACTACAACTGGGTGAAGTTTTTGTAAATGACATCATTCATGCACCACAGGAACAGGAATCGGAGATCGCTGCACAACGGGAACGGGTAACCGAATTAAAATCGAAACTGGCCACCATGGATGATGACGCTGCCAGGCATTTACTGACCGTATGTGAGCAATTGGTTCATCGCAGTGTTTGGCTGGTTGGCGGAGACGGCTGGGCCTATGATATTGGATATGGCGGGCTCGATCATGCCCTGGCCAGTGGAAAAAACATCAATATACTTGTCCTCGATACAGAAGTGTACAGCAATACAGGAGGACAAAGTTCAAAAGCTACCCCAACCGCAGCCTCTGCAAAATTTGCTTCTGCGGGTAAGAAGGGTGGTAAAAAAGACCTCGCTATGCAGGCGGTATCCTACGGCAATGTATATGTAGCGAGGATCGCCTTTGGGGCCAATCCGCAACAAACGATGCTGGCCATGAGAGAAGCGGAAGCCTATGATGGTCCTTCACTCATCCTTGCATACAGTCACTGCATTGCACATGGATATGATCTGAAAGATGGGCTGACACAGCAGAAAAATGCAGTCGACAGCGCTTACTGGCCATTGATGCGATACAATCCCGTATTAAGAAAGAAAAAACAAAATCCATTTATACTAGATTCCACCCGTCCGAAAATACCATTAAAAACATTTGCGTATAAGGAGTTACGTTATAAAATGCTCACGCAAACAAACCCTGTTGAAGCAGAAGAACTGATGGTACTGGCGCAGGAAATGGTGAACCTGCGATGGAAGAACTATGAAGAGCTGGCTACAAAAACGGCCAGTGATTTTGTTCCGATTGCATAAACTAAAATGTCTTTTATGGACCTGCGTACACATTACATGGGATTGGAGCTCAGCTCTCCCATCGTGGTTTCTGCCTGCACTTTATCTGAAGAAGTGAGTAACATCGTACAGATGGAAGATTCCGGGGCCGGGGCTGTTGTGCTGTTTTCTCTTTTTGAAGAACAATTGAAAAAGGAAGCGGCCCAGTATGAATCCATTGTTAGTTCCACGAATAATCTATTTGCTGAAGCCAGTGACTTCTTTCCTGAATTAGACCTCTATCATAAAGGTTCTCTTCAATACCTCGAAACCATCCGCAAAGCGAAAGAAAAAGTAAAGATTCCCATCATTGCCAGTCTCAACGGCATCACCAATGAAGGATGGATCAGTTATGCAAAGCAGATGGAACAGGCTGGTGCTGATGGACTGGAAATTAACATCTTCTTTATCCCTGGTGATATCAACCTGTCAACTTCGGCTGTGGAGTACCGTTATCTCAACATCATCGATGAGATAAAATCAACGGTAAAAATTCCGGTAGCCGTTAAACTAAATCCATATTTCAGTGCTTTGGGCAATATGGCAAAACGCATGCATGATTATGGTGCAGATGCATTGGTTTTATTTAACCGTTTTTACCAACCCGATTTCGACATCAATAAACTGGTGCTTCAACACGAACTTCAGTTCAGTGAATCATCCGAAATAAAACTTCCCTTATTGTGGATAGCTCTCCTGTATGGCCGCATCCCAATTTCATTGGCGGCAACTACTGGTGTGCAAAGTTCCATTGAAGTGATCAAGTATGTTTTGGCTGGGGCCGATATTGCTATGACGGCATCTGCCCTTTACAAAAATGGCATCGGTTACATTAAAACCATGAATAAAGAACTCGAATCCTGGATGATGGTGAAGGAGTTTGAGAGCATCTCTTCGTTTAAAGGCATCATGAGTCAGCAGCACATTTCTGATCCTACTTTTTACGAAAGGGCAAATTATATCAGGATACTGGAGAGCAGGCGTTAAGAAAATCCTTTTAAAATATTTAAAATAAATAGGATAAAGCGTTACTCGTAATAAGGCTTCTCATCTTGTGAAACAGTTTCCTGCTGCTTCCAATAAGCGAGTGTAACAACATGTTTATCGGGTGTATGCAACATCCTGCCAAAGATGGCATTGATTGGATTGAAGGTATAATCTGTAACACCAACCGTAAATGTTTCAGGCGCAACGGGCGCAGGGGCAGCCGGTGGTGCTTCAGAACCCTCTTCCACTTTTACCGGTGCTGCCGCAGCTTTGGGTGGTGGAGAAGCTACGATCATTACGGTATAGCGATTATATTCGAGCAATGACTTAAGAAACACAGCTCGTGCTGCAGAAACATTTTTTTCTACGATACCACATTTAACGCCGTCTAATTCTTCAAATTCATGATTCTTATTGATGGCCATCGTTTATTCTTTTATAAAAATGAAATCTTACTATACATTGATGTCAGCTACTCAATCAGGCTGACGCTTGAATATAATCATAGATCCAGCTTAATAAACCTACCAGTACAATGGCGATCCCGCAAATGATCAAAGCTATTTTCGTAGAAGGCTCCAGGTTTACTTTTTCAATCGGGTTGTCATTTTTATCCATGAAAACCGCCCTAACTACTTTCAGGTAATAATACAATGATACAATCATGTTCAATGCCGCAATGGTTATGAACATATAACTTCCTTTTGTTGCTCCTGCAGTGATCAAGAATAATTTTCCGAAAAAACCGGCCGTTGGCGGAATACCCGCGAGTGAAAATAAGGACAAGGCAAGAATCCAACTTAGGAATGGATTGTGCTGATACAATCCTTTGTAATCCTCAATACGTTCTTTACCCGATTTGGAAGCAATGGCAGCAGCAACACCAAATGCAGCCAGGTTTGAAAAGGTATATATCAGTAAAAAATATACAACGGCCGTGGTGCCTGCTGTACTGTTTGCACTTAAACCAACCAAAATAAAACCCACCTGGGCAATGGAAGAAAATGCCAGGAATCGTTTAATGTTTTGCTGACGTAATGCAAATAAATTTCCGATGATCATTGTAGCAATCGATAATACCACGATGAGATGATACCATACATCCTGAACAGGCTGAAACGTTTTATATAAAACCGTGAGGAATATAAACGCAACAGATCCTTTAGAGATCACTGACAAAAATGAAGTGGTGGCAAAAGGAGCGCCTTCATATACATCGGCCGTCCATAAATGAAATGGAACAATGGATAATTTAAAGGCGAATGCCGTAAACAGGAATATGAATACCATGATCAGCAATGGGCTGTGATCCAATAAAGCAGGGAGATCTGCAAAACTGATGGTTCCGGTAATCCCATACAATAAGGATATGCCGAATAATAAAATACCCGATGAAAAGGCAGAAGACAGGATCATTTTCATCGCCGCTTCGGAAGAGCGCTTTTTCTCCAGGTCGAAATTGGCCATGGCCGCAACCGGTATGGTGGCCATTTCCAGTGCCAAAAAGAAGATGAGCAGGTTACCGCTCGAGATCATGAAGAACATACCCAGCAATGCTGCTAACATCAACATAAAAAATTCGGGCATGTGTTCGCTTTTCTTAAACCAATCGGCAAACAACAATGAAATCAGATAAACACCAAGGTTCAACAGGTTCTTTTGTAAAACGATGAGCGCTGTGCTGGTGAACATTCCATCAAACAAACTCCCTTCCTGGTTTCCAAAAAAACCAGCCAGGAAATTACCCAGCAATAGGAACTGGATAATGGGCAGTAAGTTTTCATTGCGGATACCTTTTCCAATTTTTATAAATAACAATAAAAACAGGATGCCGGTCACCAGCAACTCGCTTTTCATTAATATGAGGAAGTCGTTCAACATAATATTTTTAAGTATCAAACCAATGTACAGTCATACTGTACAACCGTCAATCTTTTATTTTCCGGCAGCATTAATCTTATTCATGATGATCTCTGCACCCGGGCTTACCAGGTCGTTGAGCCAGAACGGTGCAAGCCCAATGGCCAATATCCCGATGATCAATACGATGGCAGCCATTTTCTCATTCCAGGTTGCATCGGTTAAAGATTCATATCCTGCTTTTAAAGGCCCCATGGCTGTTTGACCAATCGCTCTTAGGATATACACCGCCGTTACTACGATCGACATACAGGCAGCGACAGTAGCAATGCGGTGAAAATTATCAGCATGCTCCCAGGAGCCCATGAAGATGGTCATCTCAGCCACAAAACCGCTGAGCCCGGGCAAGCCAAGTGAACACAATCCAACCAGGAACAATACTGTACTTATAAAAGGCATCACTTTCAACAAACCTCCCATTTCTTTTACCTGCCGGGTATGGGTTCGTTCATAGATCATTCCGATCACGGCAAAGAAGAGAGCTGTCATCAACCCATGGGATACCATTTGCATTACGGCGCCTGCCATGGCCGTTTTAGTTAGCATTCCTATTCCCAGTAATACGAAGCCACAATGACTCACGGATGAATAAGCATTGATGTATTTCAGATCCTTCTGCATCATGGTAGCAAAAGCGCCATATAAAATAGCAATGCTCGATAATACAATGATGATGTTTGCATACTCTTTGGCACCATCGGGCATGATATAAGTAGCCACCCGTAAGCAGCCATATCCACCGAGTTTCATGGAAATACCTGCCAGGAACATCGAGCCTGCGGTTGGTGCAGATGAGTGACCATCGGGTACCCAGGTATGAAAGGGAAATAATGCACCAAAGATGCCGAAACCAACGAACAACAACGGGAAGCAAATGAGCTGAACATCTACGGGTATGCGTAGCTGTGATAATGTCATCAGGTCAAATGTTTTTTCAGGACCGGAGAAATACAGTCCAAGCAATCCAACCAACACAAGAGCAGATCCGCCCATGAGCATCAACGCCAGTTTATTGGCGGCATATTCTTTTTTTCCACTGCCCCAGATACCGATCAATAAATATTTTGGAATCACTGCAATTTCAAGGAAGAAGAAAAGGATGAACAGGTCAAGAGAAATGAAGAAACCATAAGCGCCCAGGCTGAGTAATATCAGCAGGAAATAAAATTCTTTGGTCATTTTGGTTACGTTCCAGGAAACCAACACACCAGCTACCACCACGAAGGCCGTCAACAGGATCATGGCAATAGATATACCGTCGACGCCTACATGAAAACTAATATTCCAGGCCGGAAACCACATGTACTGTTGTTCAAACAGCATTTGTGCCAGGTTACCGATCGCTCTTTCGCTCCTGAATGCAAAGAACAGTACAAAAGCAAGTGCAAACTGGATCAAGGAACCGGTTAATGCAATCATTTTTACCTGTTGTGCATTTCTTGCCAGCATGATCAGCACCGCCGTACACAATGGAATCAATATGAGTAAGAGTAAATTCATTTTTTATTGTTGATCAAACAAGTAAATCACTTGCCAGTCTATAGTTTTACTGTCTTATAAAAATTCTATTTCCATACATAAATAAATAAGCACGCTATCCCTATCGCTGCCACTAAAAAATACATGGCATACAGTTGTACTTTCCCGGATTGAAAACCTTTTATTTTTTCGGAAATGAAAGTAGTAGTATTGCCGGTTGCATTCATTAATCCATCCACTACATTTTTATCGAACCATGCTGCCGGTTTACCAATCAGGTTAAAGATCACTTTCTTCGTAATGAACAGGTACACTTCATCGATATAAAATTTATGATAAGCCGTTTTATACAATCCATTGAGGGTAGATGCCAGTTTCTCTGGTTTATCATTTTGTTTTTTATACATCCACAGGGCGATCATAATACCGAGTAAACCAAGTGCCACCGGTGCAACGGAAAAGGCCATGTGAAAAGGCGTTTCCAGGCGGTTACCATCGGCGCTAACAAAATGACCAAAAGGAATCCAACCTGCAAAAGCAGCTCCAATGGCCAGCAACACTAGCGGCATCATCATAGCCCATCCGCCTTCACCATGATGTTCCCCATGCGGATGATGTTCCTTATTCCAGAAAATGGTAAAATATAAGCGGAACATATAAAAAGCAGTAAGCCCGGATGTAAACAAAGCGATCCAATAAACAAATGAATTGTGATGATACGCTGCCAATAAAATTTCTTCCTTGCTAAAAAAGCCAGCAAAGGGTGGAACACCGGCGATTGCCAGGCATGCTATAAGGAAAGTGATATGCGTAACCGGTAGAAACTTTCGCAAACCGCCCATGTCTTTCATTTCATTGCTGTGCACAAAATGGATGACGGCACCTGCCCCAAGGAAGAGCAATGCTTTAAATAATGCGTGTGTAAATAAATGAAACATGGATGCGGTATAACCCAGGCCTTCTTCACCTGCATATCCCGAAACGCCCAATGCAAATATCATATAGCCTATCTGCGACATGGTTGAATAAGCCAATACTCTTTTAATATCGGTTTGTGTACAGGCGATAATAGCAGCGATCAATGCAGAAATGGCGCCCACATAACTCACGAGGCTAAGCGCTTGTGGTGCCGACAACGCAAAAATGGGGAACAACCTGGCCACCAGGAATACACCAGCCACCACCATGGTAGCAGCGTGTATCAATGCAGAAACAGGCGTTGGGCCTTCCATGGCATCGGGTAACCAAACATGTAATGGAAATAAAGCGCTTTTACCCGCACCGCCGATAAATACCAACACAAGGCCCCAGGTTAGAGCAGACATTCCAAGAAAAGATGCAGCCATGGTCGCTTTCAATTCATTAGACTCGGGGCTGGATAGCTTTTGAATAAGTGTATTGAAATCCAGTGTGCCTGCATAATAAGAAAGTACCAGGATGCCTATGAGGAAACCAAGGTCGGCAAAACGGGTAACGATAAACGCTTTTTTGCATGCAGCAACGGCACTGGGCTTGTCATAATAAAAACCGATCAGCAAAAAGGAAGAAACGCCTACCAGTTCCCAAAAAATATACATCTGGAAAATATTGGTCGACATTACAAGACCCAGCATGGAAAATGTAAACAATCCTAAGAACGCATAGTAGGTAGAAAATCTTTCTTCACCTTTCATATAAGCCAGGCTGTAAATATGCACCATCAGTGAAACGAAGGTCACTACTACCAGCATCATCACCGAAATGGGATCGAGCATAATACCCATATCGATCGAAACATTTGGTGAAAATTCGAGCCAGGTAATTTTAAGGGGAATCAATTTTTGATATACTCCATTGAGTTTACCAAAGTCGAAGAAATAACCATAGGCCGTATAACAGGCGAGCAATGTAGAGATCAACAATAATATCGTTCCTATCAAGCCCGCACTACGTTTGAAATAGTCCTTCCCAAACAATCCCAGCAGCAGGAAGCCTGCGAAAGGAAGTAAAGGAATAAGCGAAATGTAAGTTGCATTCAGCATTTGGTAACCATTGATTGTGCAAAGCAGGCTTTTAAATTTACCTGCCCGGCATCGATAAATTAAAATTTCAATTCTTCTGCAATTTCTACATCTATTGACCGGTGACTACGATATAAATTAATGATGATCGCAATGGCAACTGCCGCTTCCGCTGCTGCAATGGCAATCACAAACAACGTGAAGAACAGTCCGTCCATCTTACCCGGCCAAACATATTTATTAAATGCAATGAAATTCAGGTTCACACTGTTCAGGATCAATTCAATGCTCATAAGCATCGTAATAAGATTGCGCCTCGTAAAGAATCCAAACACACCAATGAAAAACAATGCTGCGCTGATAAATAAAAAATGATATAAACCGGGTTCGCTCGTCATATGAATGATTCAATAATATTATTTGTCAGTTCTTCTATTCAATTTCTTGTCTTCTCATGGCTCCTTCTTCGGCATTTCACTCAGGTTCGATTTTCCTGCCGGGGTTGCACGGGCAGCAATCACAATACAACCTATCAATGCTGCCAGCAACAGTATACTCACTATCTCAAACGGTAATGCATAACCGCCTTCATCTACACCCAGCATATGGTGACCAATGTTAGCCACCGAAGGATCTAATGGTTTTGATTGATCTCCTGTAAAGGAATGTTGATATACCTGCAGCATGGTAAGTGCAAATCCACAAAACGCTGCCAGTCCTGCAAATAATTGCCGGGTAAACGTTGGCCTCGGCAACAATTCTCCCGCCTGCTGTGTAAGAAAAATAGAAAAAATGATGAGTACCGTAATTCCACCAACATATACAACGATCTGTACCGCAGCAATAAATTCATATTGCATCCAGAAATATAAACCGGCCACTCCAATCAACGTAAACAATAGAAAAATGGCCGCCCTGAAAATCTGCCTTGTGCAAACAGCGAGCACCGCATTTACCAGGGTAAACGCAGCGAGCAAATAAAATATGATCGTTGATGCACTCATTATAAGCTGTTATTTATTCTAATATTCATCATTCCACACCATCCATGATCTTTGATCCGGGATTGTTAAGCACTTTGGTCAATTGGCTCCTGTCGAACACACTATGCTCAAAGGTTTGTGCCATCACGATCGCATCGGATGGACAAGCCACAATACATAAATTACACATGGTACAGAGTTCGAGGTGATACACCAGTTTGTCGATCGCTTTCTTCTTCTTCCCCTCCGGTGTGATATCAAATTTGGTGACCACTTTAATGGTTCCGTTCGGACAAGCCAACTCGCAAGCCGTGCATCCTGTGCACCTGTGTTCATTCTTTTCATCGTGCGGCATCACCACTTCTCCTTTAAACCTTTCGGGCAATTGCAAGGTTGCCTTATTATCGGGATACTCCTGCGTGATGATCTCTTTATGATGTGTAAAATAATAACCGGTACGCTTCATGCCCACAAGCAACGACTTGATCGCACCGAAAACATCCTTTATGTATTTTACTATAAACATGATCTATTTTTAATTCACTACTATTTAAAAATGCCAGCCCAGAATCGCCATTAGCGTAACCAATAAAATATTGAACATGCTGATGGGCAACAGGTATTTCCATTCCAGGTTTAATAACTGATCTATACGTAACCTCGGGAACGTCCACCTGAACCACATGATCACGAAAATCAAGAAAAAGGTTTTTCCAAAAAACCAAATGCTCGATGGAATATAGTCCATCACATGATTGAATGACTCCCAATGACCAATGTGAAAAGGCATCCAGCCACCCAGGAACAGTGTTGCTCCAATGGCGCAAACAATAAACACATTCACATATTCTGCCAGGAAAAACAGGGCGAACTTCATTCCCGAATATTCTGTATGAAAACCAGCGGTAAGTTCTGATTCTGCCTCTGCCAGGTCGAACGGCGCCCGGTTGGTTTCTGCCGTTACTGCTATGATAAAAATAACAAACGCAATGAGCATCGGGATATGACCTTTAAATATCCACCAGCCATCGGCCTGTGATAAAATGATCTCATTGAGGTTAAGGCTTCCCGTTAGTACCACTACCGAAAGAATGGCAAGTCCTGCAGATAATTCATAACTCACGATCTGGGCACCACTGCGCATGGCTCCCATCAGGGAATACTTATTGTTACTGGCCCAACCGGCCATCAATATGCTGATCACTGAAATGGAAGAAACCGCAGAAATATATAATACGCCAATATTGAGATCCCATAATTGGAAATCTTTTGCAAAAGCAATTGGCGCCATTAATAACATGGCCACGATCATGGCTACCAGCGGCGCTAAGTTGAATAAGAATTTATCAGCGCCGCCCGGTGTCATCCCTTCTTTCACCAATAATTTTAAGGTATCTGCCAATGATTGTAATATTCCTTTCGGGCCAACCCGGTTAGGACCGAGGCGGATCTGCATCCAGGCCGAAACTTTTCTTTCCATCAACACCAAGACCAATCCCAATGCTGCAAACAAACCGATCACACAAACACCCGCGATCACCATTTCGATGATGAGGGCCCACAACGGACTGAATTGCTGGTTCAGCCAGTTATGAATAATGTTTGATATGCCTGATAAACTCCACATGCCGGTTTGCTGTATTTATTTTACTACGGTTACTTTATTTCATTTGTTTACCGATCAATATCCGGTATCACCAGGTCAAGCGTTCCCATCATCGCCACCAGGTCGCCCAGTTTACTTCCCCTCGCCATATGATCGAGTGCCGATAAATTTGAAAACCCTGGTGAACGGAATTTGATCCGGTACGGCGTTGTGCCGCCTTCACTCACGATATAAACACCAAATTCTCCCCTGGCCGTTTCTACCCTGGTGTAAAATTCTCCTTTTGGCAATTTCAACACAGCCTTGGTTTTCGCCTGGAAATCTCCTTCGGGGATCTGGTCGATGAGTTGTTCTATGATGCGAACTGATTGTTTCATCTCCCTTAACCTCACCATATACCTCGCCAATGAATCACCAGCAGTTTCCAGTACTTCATCAAACTGTACTTTATCATACACTTCATATGGATACAGTTTCCTGATATCACAACTTACGCCACTACCCCTTGCCGTTGGTCCGCTGCAACCAAATGATATGGCATCTTCTTTGGAAAGAATACCTACATCTTTCATACGGTTTCGGAAGATCACATTACCGGTAACCAATTCATCATACTCATCTACTTTAGATTTAAATAGAGTAATAAATGATTTTACTTTTTGCTGGAAATCGGGATGCAGATCGGCCATGAGTCCGCCGGGAACAAAATAATTCATCGTTAACCTTGCCCCGCAGGTTTCTTCCATGATGTCGTTGATCGTTTCTCTTTCCCTGAATGCGTGAAAGAAAGGCGTGAAGGCACCAATATCCATGGCCATGGCGCCCCACCATAATTCATGCGAGGCAATGCGGGTAAGTTCATCCATGATCACACGGATCACTTTGGCCCTTTCGGGAATTTCTATTTGCATTCCCTTTTCTACACAAAGGGCACAGGCGTGATTATTGATATGTGCCGAGAGGTAATCCATCCGGCTGGTAACATATATAAATTGGCGATAAGTAAGGCTTTCGCACATTTTTTCAATGGAACGATGAATATAACCCAGGTGGGGTTCAACTTTTTTGATGGTCTCACCATTAAGGGTAATCACCAGGTGCAACACGCCATGGGTTGCAGGATGCTGGGGTCCTACATTGATGATGAGATCGCCTTCCGTTGTTGTACCAATTTCTTCTACCATGTGACTGTTGAACAGGAATTCATTCTTTTCGAATACGCATTGGCGTGATGAACTTACCAATGCCGGATACCTGGCTCGTTATTTAAAATTTATAATTTTATCATATTTATCGGATCTTCAAAATCCTTTCGCATCGGGTTCTTCCCTTCCCATCCATCGGGCAATATGAGTAAACGCAGATCAGGATGGTTCAAAAAATGCACACCAAACATTTCATACACTTCTCTTTCATGAAACTCCGCGGTACGCCAAATGTGGGTGAG
>Ga0075152_10000959_pt1 | contig 20905 bp, 17 predicted proteins | sample JI61114C2DNA_FD_70964 | JGI IMG/M metagenome (GOLD analysis project Ga0075152, IMG submission 70964) | Wastewater effluent complex algal communities from Wisconsin, to seasonally profile nutrient transformation and Carbon sequestration -... | ecosystem: Engineered > WWTP > Effluent > Algae...
TTCTCCGTTTCGGGTCTTGGGGATCAGCAACGGTTGGATGTCTCCTGGCTCCTCCATGAAATCCTGCAAGTCTTCCAGATGTTCGGGCAGGTAACCACCAGCTTGGTTACCGAATGACTTGGCAAGCATGACAAGCTGTCTGGCTTTGTTGGCGTCTAGTCCGAAAAGCTGACTAGAAATGCCGTCTGTGATCCACTCGCTGCGCATCAGCCAGCTCATTTGATGCACAATGCCTGTGCCGCAGATGGCAGAGCCAAACAGCACGGCCACACCCAGAGTGACGCCGACCGTTGCACGCCATGACCATGCTGCTTGTTTGGCATCGTGCCGGATGCACAGCCGCCGGGCCACCACATCCAGACTGAATGAGGCGAGGATGATGGCGATCACCGAACTCACCATCATCTCCACGGACCAACTAACATCAGGCAAAGTATGCTGAAGATGAAATGCCCAGCCGGCGAATAGTCGAAATGGCACCTCCAGGACAAAACCAAACGGTTCAAAAATGAATAGCAGGACTATCAGAAGCAGAAGGATGGTGAAAAGACGCCAGATGCCATGCAAGAGCGATAAGCCAGCAGCTTTAACGGCCTTGGATCTCGATATGGGTGATTCCTGAGCGGGCTCGTCGTCCGTCATGGTTTGCTGGATTGGAGGGTTGTGACGACTCGCTTTTGGAGTTCGTAGGCGCTGATGATGGCCACACTGCCATCGCTCATCAGCACAGCCCGCTTTGCCCCAAACGAATCGGGTTCATAGGCCACGACGCGACTGCCTTTCCCGGCCAAAGCTCCAGGCACATAGGCGAGAGTATCTCCCTCGGGATGGATGCCCTTCCAGACTGCGGCGGGGATGCCCGGGATCTCGCGATGAGCAGGCAGCTTCCCGTCGTGCTCGCGGGCATATTTCCAGAGGGCATCTCGCAGGTTTTCCAAGGCGGCGAGCCGGGCTGAGTCCAGCCATGGATTCGGATCGCGCTCTGGCGTGGCGATTTGATAAGTGGCACCCTTTTTCACCCAGGCTCCAGGCGTCATGAGTTCGCGTGCACCGGAGATCATGGTGAGCACGACGTAGAGGAAGAGGCTCGAGACGAGCAGCAGACCCAGCGCGTGTTTGTAGCGCAACGGCGGGAGACGTGGAAAGTCAGCCGCCAGAAGATTCCAGGCCCATTTCAGCAGCAACGCGCAGAGGAGGAAGCCCATCAGGAAAAAGGAGATCACATCCAGCCGCGCACCTGCGGCCTCCGTCAGGGAGATGCTCGGCATCCCAGCCTGCGCCACACCCGGCATCAACGCTGCGATAGTAAGGAGGGCGTCCCACCCGTGATTTCTTCGGCACATGGCTGGAGGTTAACAAGTCGGCCGCAACGGAGGCAAGCCTACTGAGCATTTTTCACCGGCTCAGCCGCCTTTCTCTTTCTAAAAGGCTGCCAAAGATGTCCGAGATAGGTCTTGGCGCTTGGCTCCTGAATGCCAAAGGACTCTGGCTCCACACCGGGATGGCGGTAGGTGCCAAAAAGAAGGTCCATGAGGGGCGAGAGGTTGGCGTAGTTCCCGGCGTCGCGCGCTCGATCATGATGCCAGTGATGCAGCTCTGGGGCACCGATGATCATGCGCAACGGCCCCAGCGGCAGCTTCACGTTCGAGTGGATGTAGATGGCCCACATGCCACGAAAGGCGATGAAGCCCGCGAGTGTCTCCAGCGGAAAGCCGAGCACGAAGGCTGGTAGATTGATCAGCCCGACCGTGTAGATGGTGTCCAGTGGATGCTCACGATGCGCCGCCAGCCAGTCGAGATGCTCGGAGCTGTGATGGATGGAGTGAAAGCGCCAGAGAAAGCTCACACGGTGCTGGAGTCGATGCCCCCAGTAGATGAGGAAGTCACTCAGCAGCACGACCTCCACCGCCTGAAGCCACCAAGGCTGGGCGGCTACCGCTGCGCGGAAATCGCTGGGGACGAATCCATCCAACCATCCTCTGAAAACGGCCAGCAGCGCAAAGACCAGGCTGCTCCACAGCAAATACTGCCCGAGAAAGAAGCACAGATCTGTCCACCAAGCCGGGCGCAGGAAACCCTGCTCACGAGCCCGAAATGCGCGCTCCAAAGGCACAAAGAGCACGATGAGAAAGAGAAAGCTCAAACCCACAGCACCCAGCATTCCGGCGACGATCATGATTTTTTGTGAGCAGGTGTGTGGAAGATCTCAGCGCTCGATCTGCTGAAGGGAATAGGGGCTGAAGATGCGCCCGGATTTGCTGCTATCAAACATTTGAGGTGAGGTGAGAAGGGACGGCTCAATCAAGCTCCGAATCAGTGGCGAGGCGGACTTCGAGAGCTTTTCCAAATCTTCCTGGGTCAGACCGGATTCTGTCCGCGTCAGAGGACTGCTGCGACTGTCAGGTGTGGGTTTTGCTTTTCGTGGGTTGAGGTCAAAGAGCCAACTCCAGATGCTGACTGGATAGCTGGATTTGATGACAGTGACCTTTGAACTCGAGATCATTGTTCCGTTGTAGCGGGTTTCTTGGTTAAGCGCTGAGGCATTGATGGTTTCCGCTTCTGTCCCAAAGCGGCTCAAGGTGTCTGGGGCAGGCATGTGCATCAATGGAAGCCGAAAAACGGGAGCCGACTTGCTGCCAGTCATCAGGGTCGCAGTCTGCGCATGATGCTTGCTTACGAGACTGCCGATCGTGACGCTTGTATCCACCAGCGGCTTTGGCTTCAGCGGGACGGGGCGGCTGTCTGGCTGCCAAGAATGAGACTCGGGGAGGATGACTCCTGGAGTCGGTTGGAAGTTGCTGGCAGGCTCTTTCGTGGCTCGCGGTGCCTGCTGAAGCAGCAGCGCCTTCACCTCCGCCAGCTCTGCCCTCACGGCATCTGCCTCGTTTTGAGTGTGCCTGACATAAGTAGCGAGGATGCCGAGCGCGCTGAGCAGGACGACACCTTTAAAGAGGGACTTCAAAACCGAAGACTTTTCCATGAATGGGAGCTTATCAGAAGTTCGACATCCCCGTCCACACGAAAGCCATTGGTTAGTTCACGCCGTTTCATAGGTGTATCAGGGCTTCGTCACAGCAGCCGACTTTTCAGAGACAGGCTTCAAGGCGAGTTCGATTCTGTCTTCATGCCCTGGCTTGATGATCACGTCAGCGGGCTCGTAACCATCAGAACCGAAACGGAGCAACAGGGGCTCGGCGATGGCAGTTTTGATGGAGACAAACGCAGCCTGATATTTGTCGATCATGGTCGATCCAGAGAATGCTTGGTGCTGTTGACGAAAATTGTCATCCAAGCCGAGTGGTGCCGCGTGGCTGCTCAGCATTTGAATATTGCCCAGTGGAAGCTGGCTGGCGGAGTCACGCACGAACACCTGAGTGATGGTCGGCTTCATAGCTTGAGCATACTTTATCTCGAGGTGGTTCCTGAAATGCAAGTGGGCGGAACTCAAAGAAAAAACTGCGATGAGGCATGTCAGGACATGTGGATGGATACTGGCCTTCGTGGACTCGAAATAGCGATCACAAATCGAGCTTTTCAAGCCGAGCCATGTAACCGTGCAGAGGACTCCAAAAGCCAACATGAATGCAGCTTCGCCGTAATGTTTGTAACCACGAACAACACGGTCACCAGACTCAAAGCCGATGATGCTGAAAATGCCTGACACCAGGGGAATGAGCGTCACAACAGCGAAGTAGTGCAGGGCATCTCGGCGATTCTTCGTGCCCTGATTGAGCATGGAATGCCAGATCAGACTTGCAAAGACCACCCCCCAAAAAACTCCATCACGGTCGCTGTTCCATGGCGGAACAAGAAATCTAGCCAATGCATCACCAACCAAGCTGGCTGTGAGGACAGCGACCAACCAGACAGGCCATGGAACGGTATCGTCCGCGTGTTGTTCAGTGTCTTGCATGCTTTGGCTTTCGTTTTTGACTTCACTCGGCCCCAGCCTCCCCCTCTCCCAGCAGCCTGACCTTCCGCTCCACCAGCGGCAGCCAGAGGCTGACTCGGGTGCCCTGGCCGACTCGGGACTCGATGTCGATCTCGCCGCCGTGCTCTCGGATGATGCGGCGGACGATGAGGAGGCCGAGGCCGGTGCCGGTGGGGCGGGTGGTGGAGAAGGGCTGGAAGAGCTTGCCCATCTGCTCGGCGGAGATGCCTTTGCCGGTGTCTTCAAAGCTGAGCCGCACTTCGAAGTCGGTGTAACTGCCGCTGATGGTGAGTGTGCCGCCTTTCGGCATGGCCTGGGAGGCGTTGCGGATGAGGTTGTAGATGGCCTGCTTCATCTGGTCGGCATCCAGCGGCATCGCGGGCATGTCGGAGCGGAGGTCGAGCTTCACTTTCACCTTCGCCTGATCCAGCTCGGGCTTCAGGAAGCGCACGCTTTCCTGCACCAGATCGGCGATCTGGCTGCGTTGAAGCTGTGGCTTCGAGGGGCGGATGGCGGCGAGGAACTGGCTGATGATGGTGTCCATCCGCTTGATCTCGCCCGTGGCGATGTCGAGATGCTCGCGCAATGAGTCGCCGGACTTGCCCATCTTTTTCAAACGCCGCTCCAGAAGCTGAAGGTGGATCGTCAGCGAGTTCAGCGGGTTCCCCAGCTCATGCGCCACACCGGCGGCGAGCAGGGTGAAGGCGTTCAGGCGCTCGCTTTCGAGCTGCTGCTCGGTGCGCTTCCGCGTCTCCGTGACATCGCGGATCAGCATCACAAAACCGAGCGGCTGCTCTTCATCGATGCTCGTGATATAAAAGTTCAGGTAGCGGTTCTCGGGATAAAAGACCTCCAGATCTCGGCTCACCACCGCGCCGGGTTTCAGCAGCTCATTCCAATCCAGCCCGCGCATCCCTTGCTGGAGCTTTTGCCCGATCACTTGTTCAGCCTGTAGGCCGAAGAAGGTGCAGGCGGCCTGGTTCACATAGGTCACCGCACCTTCGGGATCGAGGAGGATGACACCCTCCTGCAGCGTCTGAAAGACCTTCTCCAGAAAACCTTTCTCCTTCATGAGTTCGAGCACGACGCTCTGCACCTCACCTGGCTCCAGGCGGTCCATGCGTTTCAGCAGTTTGTCGATGAAGGCGGATCTCATGCGGTTGGCTGGCGTGATTCAGTCGCAGGACAGGCGGGGTGTCAAACCCGGCACGCAGGCAGACTTTTTACTCATTTGTCATTCCCGCCCCCCGCCCACCATAAAGCTTGCCGCCCCGGCCCTCTGTGGTGCATGATCGGCAGTTCGTGAAGTTTCTCTTCCATTTCCTGCTGATGACGACGCTCAGTGCGCTGGCTGGCGCCGCCTGGGTGGCGCATCGTCCTGCACCCTTGCCTGCACCTGTGGTGCCAAAGGCGGGCACGAAGCAGCGCGATCTGGTGGATGACCTGAAGCAGGCGGCGATCAAAGGCTCCGGCATCGTGGAGATCAGCGAGGGCGAGCTGAACCGCCATCTCGGTCGTGTGCTCACCGCCCAGGTGCAGCCGCCGCTCACGAATTGGGCGAAGTTTGAAGTCCTCCACATCGATCTCGAACCCGACGTGGCCCATGTGACACTCGTCTGGGATGTCAAAGGCCATCGCAGCACTGCCACTGTCGCTTTGAAGGTGGTGCGGCTGGAGAAAGTCTTCCGTGTCGAGGTTGTTGGGGGAGCTTATGGGCATCTCACGGTACCGCGCGGCTTGCTTCGGCCTCTGGCTCCCGCCTTGCGCGGTCTGAGCGATGTGCTGAATGATGAGATCCAGGCACTCTTCCAGATGAACGAAGTGTCCATCGCTCAAAACAAGCTCGTGCTCGATCCGCACTTCCCCTGATTTTCCCGTTTTCATCCCCCCAGACCGCGCATGTCCAGTCGTCTTGTTCTCCTCTTCATTTTCATCGCTGCCTTAGCGGGGCAGCTCATCGCGCAGCAGCCTGCCGCTGATCCAGCAAAGGCCGCTGCCATCGAAGCTCCGCAGGTGCCGCCGTCAGTGCCCGCCACGGCTGCGCCAGCCGCAGCACCCGTCGCCCCGCCTTTACCCGGCCAGCTCACCGCAGCACCCGCCGCTCCTGCGAGCCGCATTCCTGATGTGCCCGCGCCTCAGGCCACAAACGTCCCCGTCACACCGCTCAGCACGACCAAAGGCGTTCCCTCCACTAGCAGCAGCGGGCAGTTCATCGTCCATGGTAATGACATGCCGCTGCGTAGCGCCTTCTCCACACGCTGCGAGGAGATCCACGATGAACTCCGCCAGCTCCTCCACGATCAACAACCCTGGGTGCTGCCGATCGTCGTCCTGCTGAATTCCGGCGAGACCGCCCGCAAGGCCGACAAGACCGTGATCCTCACCCTTTCCGAGATCACCAGCGGCGGCTTCCACATCCAGGTCACGGTGAATCTCCGCCCCGATCTCCGCCCCTCCGAGTTCCGCGCCGAGCTCGTTCGCGCCCTGCTCATGGAGCGTGTGCTGCGCCATCAAAAAGACAGCGCCAGCAAACGCGCCTCCCTCCTGCCGGACTGGGTTTACACCGGGGCCATGGAGGCGCTGGACTATCGCAAGCAGGCACGCCCCAGCACCCTCTTCGCCGCCATCTTCAAGTCTGGCAAAATCTTCGGCATCGAGGAGATCATCGAGGCCTCCCCCACTCAGATGGATGCCCTCTCCAAGACCATCTACAACACCTCCTGTTGCGCCCTCGTGCTCGCCCTGCTTGACCAGCCAGAAGGCGGCGCGCGCATCAATCGCTTCCTCGCCTCCCTCGCCAGCGATGCCCGCCCCGAGCGCGAGCTGCTCGACCAGGCCTTCCCCAGCTTCACCACCAGCCCCACCAGCCTGAACAAATGGTGGGCGCTCCAGCTCGCCAGCCTTTCCCGCCCAGGTCTGTCCGAACCGCTCAGCCCCGACTCCACCTTCAGCGCTCTCGAGGACGCCCTCACCCTCCGCTACCAGGCCCGCCCCAGCGAGATCCCCCAACCGCGTCCCGTCGTCGCCAAGATCACCCCAACGGAGCCTGCCCGCATTTCCAAGCCCAGCGAATCCAGCCCGGTCGTCGTTTCGGAAATCACGCCACTTGCTGAAAAGAAGCGCTCCATCTTCCGCTGGCTGAATCCTTTTGGCCGAAAAAGCAGCGAGGAGGCCGCCATCGATGCCGCCATCGAGCAGGCCGCCGAGGAGGAGGCCAAAACCCGCGTTGCAGAAGAAACCAAAGCCGCTGACAAGCCTGTCGAAGTCGCCACCATCATCGAGCTCCCCACCGCCGATGGACCACGCGCCGAACCTTCGGAAGAGCGGAAGACCATTTTCAATAAATGGTTTGGCAATGGTCGGAAGAAGTCATCCGACGACACCGCCCCAGCGGCAGAAGAAGCCGCTGAAGAGGAAAAGAAACCCTCCCGGCTGAACCCGCTGAACTGGTTCCGAAGTGGCAAGGGCAAAGATAAAGAAGCAGCCGAGCCTGAAGCTCCTGAAAAACCTGCGGAGAAGTCCACCGCCAGCCTGCATCAAGACTGGTTCACCGTGGAGGGGCGGCCCCTGGTCGCCTTTGTCTATCAAGAGACGGCCGTTGAAGATGCGCCCAAGAAGAAGCGCATGTTCGGCATCTTCGGCGGCGGCAAAAAGCCCGAGGAACCCAAAAAAGAAGAGCCCGAGCCCCAGAAGGAAGACAAACCAGCTCCCAAAAAGGAATCCAAGGAAAAGCCCAAGGCTCCCGAGCCCAAGCCATCCCCTGCGGAAGAAAAGAAGCCCGAGCCAAAGAAGGTTGAGGAGGCCAAGCCCGCCGCAGCAATGCCTGCCGAAACCACCGAAGCTCCCGCCGACCCGGCGAAGCCTCGTCGCGGCGGCCTGCGCGGCCTCTTTGGTGGTGGCGAAAAGAAACCCACCGAGCAGCCAAAACCCACTGAGCCACCCGCTGAAGCAACGAAGCCCGAGCCCATGGCCGCCGAAGCCAAACCAGCGCCTGAAAAGCCCGCCGAAAAACCCAAGGCCACCGCCGAGGCTCCGGCCAAGACTGAAGCGCCCAAGCCCGCCGAGATGCCTGCCGAGCCCGTCGCAGAAGCCGACAAACCCAAGCGTGAGCCCATGAAAATCCGGCCCCTCTTCGGCGGCGGTAAAAAGCCGGAAGACGGCCTCATGCCCGGCGAGACCCCCGATGCCGCCCCCAAAGCCCAGCCCATGATCGCCGAGCCAACGCCCGAGGAAGCCAAGCCAGTGCCCAAACCCAAAGCCGTCGCCGAAGAAACGCCGAAGCCCGCCAAGCCTAAAACCGAGCCAGAGCCCGAGATGCCCGTCGTCAAAAAAGCCCCCGAGCCGAAGCCCGCGAAGAAGCCCGAAGAAACCGAGCCCACCGTCGCCGCCACCGTGCCCATCGAGGACTTCGCTGCCATCATGAAGCGCCCTGACCGGAAGGAGATCCTCCAGCGCAATCTCGCCGCCCTCACCGCCCTCCAGCAGCGGAGCGCCATCCTCTTCCGCCCCATCGTCGTCGAGTACACCGCCCTCGTCAGCGAGCTCAGCGAAGGCAAAAACAAAAACGTCGAAGAGCGCCTCGCCAAACTCCGCGAGCGCAGCCAGCGTGCCCTCGATCAAAGCAAAGCCATCCGCGACCAGCTCGACCTCCACGAAGCCAACAGCTCCCCCGCCATGTCCGGTGCTTTTGAGGACTACCTCCGCCTCCCCGAGACCATTCAGAAAGAGCTGCCCGCCCGCCAGGACGCCATCTCCAAATACCTCGACTCCCTCGACCGCGAATTCGCCAAACCGTAGGCGGGTGAAAAATGACGAAGCTCGAATGACGAATGACGAAATTTGTTCGTGAAGCTGGTTCGTCATTCGGATTTCGTCATTCCCCATGTTCCTCCTCTCCCCGGACCCCATCATCGACCCCCAGCCCTCCTTTGCACCGGAGGAGGGTGCCGAGGTCCGCTTCCTCGGCACCGTCCGGGGCATCGAGGATGGCCGCCCCATCACCGGCATCGACTACAGCGCCTACCTCCCCATGGCGGAAAAAATGCTCGCCGAGCTCATCGAGCACGGCACCCGCGAACACGGCCCGCACAGCGTCTTCATCCAGCACCGCCTCGGCTTCGTCGCCGCCGAAGAGCCCTCCATTCTCATCCGCGTCCGCAGCAAGCACAGCGCCGAGTCCTTCGACCTCTGCCGCTGGTATCTCAAAGAAGTGAAGACCCGTGTCCCCATCTGGAAGAGCCCCGTCTTCGCCTCCCCTCCGCATCATCTATGAAAATAGCCTTAATCATCGTGAAGCCTGGGGCTATTGAGCTGAGTTGGTGATCACAATCGAAATGCCCCAGTCATTTCTGACAACAACCAACCACTCTACTTTGAGTGGCAGTTTGGCGGCCGACATTCCTACAACCCCTGGATTTCGTGGCGGTAGCGACCAGTGATCGCCGAACTGTCTGAGCCTTTGGCCATTTTGCTTTGCCGCTTGGTCTCTTCTTGCGCGGCTGTGTGGAAGTTTGCACTCGACGCTGCGTTTCCTTCCCGCTAATCCAACCCTGACTTCCATGAAAAAAGCACTCCTTCCTTTCGTCCTGCTCGCCTCGGCAGCCGTGTATTTTGTACAAGCCGCTGAGAACGCCGCCAAACCTCTGCGCGTGCTTCTGCTCGCGGGTGGTTGCTGCCATGAGTATGACAAGCAGACGATGTCCCTGAAGGAGGGCATCGAGTCGCGGCTGAATGCGGTCGTCGATGTAGCCTACAATCCTGACAAGAGCACCAAGGCCACCTTTGAGATCTACAAATCGAAGGATTGGGCCAAGGACTTCGACGTCATCATCCACGATGAATGCTCAGCTGATGTCACCGACCCAGCCTATGTGGCGAACATCCTGAATGCCCACAAAGCCGGGGTGCCTGCCGTGAATCTTCACTGCGCGATGCACAGTTATCGATGGGGCAATTTCCGTGAGGCCGTGAAACCCGGTGCCGACAATGCCGGCTGGTATGAAATGCTCGGCCTGCAATCCACCGGCCACGGCCCGCAGGAGCCTATCGAGATCACTTTCACCGCCAAAGATCACCCGGTGACCCAGGGCCTGGAAAACTGGACGACAATCAAAGAAGAGCTCTACAACAACATCCAGATCCTGGGTGCCACCCCGCTGGCCAGCGGCAAGCAGATGGTCATGCCCAAGGTCAAGAAGGGCGAGACCGCCGACCCTAACGCCAAAGCCACTGAAGCCAATGCCGTCGTCGCCTGGGCGAATGAATACGGCCCGAACAAGACCCGTATCTTCAGCACCACCATCGGCCACAACACCGCCACCGTGCAGGACGAGCGCTACATGAAGCTCATCACCCGCGCCCTGCTCTGGACCACCGGCAAGCTTGGTGCGGACGGCAAGGCGGCTGATGGCTACGCGAAGTGATTTTAATGATCCGACCGTGATTCTCAGGGGAGTGATTCTGCCAGCCCGGCAGCGAAGTGTTGCCGCCCATGGCCGCTACCGCTACACTGCGCAGGAAATCCCCCCAAAATCATGGCACGCCGCGCGCAATCCGGGCTCAAGCCCGCCCATCTCATCGCCATCGTGGCTCTACTCGCTGGAGTCATCGTTGGCGGCTACTCGCTGCTGAATCGCGGCACGGACCCCATGACCGGGCTCACTTTGTTGAGCACCGAGGAGTATCTCGACAGCTCGAACGCGCTCAGTGGCAACACCTACAAAGTCGAAGGCACCATCGACAACCGGCTCGACTCCTGGAAGGGCAGCGACCGCCTCTTCTCGGTGCAGATCAGCGAGGGTGGCACCTTTGTCCCCGTGCTCGTTCCATCGACGCTGGAAGCGAACATCCAGCGCGGTCAGCGCTACGTTTTCAAGGTGCGTGTCTTGGAAAATGGTGTGCTCGAAGTCATGCAACTGCTCAAAGCCTGATCCCTCATGAAGACGAAGAAACTCCTCCTCGGCATCGCGCTGATCACGACCACCTCCTCAGCCCAGGTCCTGCCCGCACCCGGTGCGCCGCAGTCCTCGCCTCCTTCAAATGCGAACTCCTCAGGTGGCGGCAATAACAACCAGTCCTCTCAAAACAATTCCTCCATGGGCGGAGTGCTGCCCCATGCTGACACGGGCAATGAGATGGTCACCTGGGATGGCAAAATGTGGCAGGTGAACAACAACCGCCTCGTCCGCTCGAAGTTCGAGATCTACCTCGCCACGCCGGAAGCCAATGGCGCAGAAGATCAGGCTTACCGCGACATCATCGCCCAGATCGTGCTTCTGCTGGCCCCCACACGAAAGGAAGGCCCCGACGTCTCCTCCGCCTTCGCCATGTTGCCTGAAGCGGGTGCTTTCCGCATTGATGCCGGCCTTTGCAACACCATGGCAAATGCCGTCTATGATGTCTGGCTGGCCCAACGAAAAGTAAACAACCTCCGCGCCGCCAACGATGCGATGACAAAGCGCCGCAAGCAGCTCGAATGGAACAACGAAGTCGCCATGTCGAACCAGGAACTGGCACCACAGACAGGCGGAGGCACAGCAAAAGGTGGACCAGCAGCAGCCAATGCGCAGAAGCAGGCCACAGCCATGAGCATGGGGCGTGTCTCCGGCTACATCAAGGACATGGCCGAGATCGAGGCGCGCAAGAAGCTCAATGAGACCGCCATGGGCCTCTCCGAAGTCACCAGCAAGGTGCAGTTCCAGGCACTCATCCTGCAAATGTTCCTCCAGCGCCGCTTCGAGCACGCCCTCATCGCCTGCCGACTCTATCCGCACATGTTCAAGGATGGAGACAGCGTCCTCCAACTCGATGACAACTCGGACATGAAGAAGGCCTTCTCTGCCGGCCTCGGCGTGCCACCCACCGTCAGCCTCATCGACAGCCTAGCCTCCGAGGCAATCCGCGGTGTCGATGAAGCCATCGTCGCCTTCGAACAACTCGTCCTGCGCCAGGATTATCAGAGCGCCAGCAACCGCCTCATGGAGGCCTTTGCCATCGGCGAGTATCTCCCCCGCGTCCGCCGTCTGCCCATGTCTGAAAAGCTCAAAGTGCTCGACTACGTCCGCGATGGAAACCAGCTTGTGAACGCCCTCGAGATGAAGGACTTCACCCTCGCCGAAGAAATGGTGACGAAGATGCGCAAGAACTCGAAGGACTTCGATTTCTCCAAGCCTCAAGCTGCCATCGAAACCGCCCGCGCCCTGGCCGACATGCGCCTCACTGCCGCCAAAGCCGCCATTTTGAAAGGCGATCAGGCCACCTATGCCACCGAGATGAAGGGAGCAGCCGAACTCTGGCCCACAAATCCGAAACTGCGCGGCCTCTCCGAAATGGTCGGGCAAAACAGCGACGTTCAAGCCCAGGCGCTGCTTGATCTGGACCGCCACCTCAGCCAGCGCGCCTATCGCCAGATCTTCAATGAGCAGGGCCGCTATCTCGCAGCCAGTATCAATGATCCGGCACGACAGGAGCAGATCAAAAAGGTCATCACCGATGTCACCGAAGTGACCATGGTCGTGAAGATGGCCGAGGAGCAAAGCAAGACCGGCAATGCCTTTGGTGCCTGGGAGGCCGTGGAGCGTGTTTATACTCGTTTCCCCGAAGACCCCGAAGTCACCAAGATGCGCTCCGAGCTCAGCGTGAAGGCCAGCGAGTTCGTCAGCGCCATCGAGAAAGCTAAACAGCACGAACAGCGCAAGCAGTCCGGCTCAGCCCTCGGCTGGTATCTCAAGGCCCGTCACATGTACCCGCCGAGTGAATACGCAAAGACAGGCATCGACCGTGTCGTCAGCAGTTTGAAGGGAGACGGCTCCACTCCTGCCAGCGCGGACGCATTGCCAACGACCTCTCCGTAAGCTGAGGCATTTCACTCAAAAGGTATTCAGCCCCGGAGGCGTCCCGCCACCACCCTGGTATGAAGGCGCGGCGGGAGTACCGTTGCCGCCAAGCCTCTGGAAAAATGAAGGCTTGGGCTGCTGCACAGGTGTCTGAGCAGGAGCAGACTGCGTGGGATAAGTCGGCACACGGTAGTTCGGTGCCACTGACTGTGACTGCGGATAATACGGCTGCTGGGCTGCGGGCTGCGTCTGATAAGCTTGCGGTTGCACATACGCCTGCTGCTGCGGGTAAGCTTGCTGTTGAGGATAGACCTGTTGTTGCGGGTAGCTCTGCTGCGGCGCGTAGTTCGCCTGTGGGATTTTATAAGCTTTCACCTGGACCTGGGCGAGCTGCATCCTGGACATGCCGATGTAGTTTGCTGCGGCGCTGGAGAGATTGATCACCCGGCCCGGATAATACGGAAAACGATCCGTCACCACCGCCTTCACACTGCGGCCCGAGTAAAGATTCTTCACCTCCACTTCTGTGCCAAAGGGCAGCGTGTTATGCGCTGCCGTGTAGTAGTTCGGGTAATAGACCTGGCCCGAAGATGTCATCCGCCCCGCATAGCTGTCCGCGATGTACGAGGCCCAGCCCTGCTCCTGATAAGCAGGCGTCTGGCAGCTCACGAGCACCAGAGAAAAGAGTAAAATGGCGGACCGGAAAAGCATCATGCTGGGGTGATTTATACACAGCCTCACGCCCGCCGTCACGCGCGATGTCGTTTCCTGTGGCATGTCTTCATTGCGCGGGCATCTAAGCCCGCCATCCTCAGCGCCTCCATGATCAGCATCCTCGAAGCCACTCCCGGCGCCACCGGCCCCTCGCTCGCCGACCGGATGCATCTGGCCTTTTCCCAGGATGGAAAGCTGGCCGAGTCGCCTCAGTTCGAGTTCCGCCCACAGCAGCAGCGTATGGCAGAGCTGGTGGGCGATGCTTTGGAAAAAAACCGTGCCCTCATCTGCGAGGCCGCCACGGGCGTCGGCAAGTCGCTGGCCTACCTCATCCCTGCGGCCACCTTTGCCCTGGAGCACAAGCGGAAGGCCATCATCTGCACCCACACGATCAATCTCCAGGAGCAGCTCATCCACAAAGACATCCCCATCGTCAAAAAGATCGTCGGGGACTTCCACGCCGAGCTGCTGAAAGGCCGGAACAACTACCTCTGCCCCACCCGCCTGAAGCACGCCTTTTCACAAACCGGCGATCTCTTCAGCAGCAGCGAGGCCGCCGAGCTCCAACTCATCGAGGAATGGCATCGTGAAAATCCCACCGCCACGCTGAGCGAGATGGACTTCACCCCCGGCGCACGACTTTGGTCCATGATCCGCAGTGAGCCGCACGCCTGCACTCCACGGCGATGCCCGCCAGGAAGCGGCTGTGTTTACCAGGACGTCCGCCGCCGCATGGCTGCCGCGGACGTGCTCGTGCTGAACCACACGCTCTTCTTCACCCTGCTGGCCTCTGCCGATGAAATCCTCACCGAAGACGCCAACTTCATCTTCCCGCGTGACTTCGTCATCATCGACGAAGCCCACACCATCGAGAACATCGCCGCGCAGGCCTTCGGCATCCACGTGAACGAATCCAGCGTCCGCTTTGAACTCGGCCGCCTCTACAATCCGAAGACGCGCAAAGGCTTCTTCCAGAGCGTCGGCGACAGCGATGCCATCCGCGAAGTCACTCAGACCATCGGTGCTGCGGAGATGTTCTTCCGCGAGGCCGAAGCCCGCTGCAAATTCAGTGGCCCGTATGGCAAAGAGTTCCGCATTCGCGAAGCCGGCCTCACCGAAAACACGCTCGCTCTGCCGCTGCAACGTGTCGCCAACTTTGCCCTCAAAGCAGGCGATGCCGCGAAGAGCGAAGGCCAGAAGCTCGAGCTGCACGACATCGCCAAACGCCTCACCGCACTACGCACCGACCTCTCCGCCTTCCTCGATCAAACCGAAGACGGCCATGTCTATTGGGCCGAACGCGGCACCGGTGATACGCGCAATCTTTCCCTGCACAGCGCGCCCATCGATGTGGCACCGAAGCTCGAAGAGATCTTCTTCTCCGGCGGCAAAGCCTGCGTTTTTACCAGCGCCACCCTCGGCGTGGGAGACGACGATCAGCTCAATTATTTCCGAAAGCGCGTCGGCGCTCAAAAAGCCCGCGCCTCCTGCATCGAGAGCCCCTTTGACTTCAAAAAGCAGATGCGGCTCTACCTCGTGAAGAAGATGCCCGAACCAAAAGAGGCATCCTACGCCGATGCACTCCAGGAGAAGATCGAGCACTTCCTCGAACTCTCCCAAGGCCGCGCTTTCGTACTCTTCACCAGCTACTCCCAGCTCACTGCCATGGCCGACCGGCTGGAGGATTTCTGCGATGACCACGGCTGGCGCTTGCTCGCCCAAGGTCGTGGCATGCCACGCCATCAAATGCTCGCCGAGTTCAAAAAGGACGTTCACAGCATCTTGTTCGGCACCGACAGCTTCTGGACCGGCGTCGATGTCCCCGGCGAAGCCCTGAGCAACGTCATCATCACCCGGCTACCCTTTGCCGTGCCCGATCATCCCGTCGTCGCCAGTCGCTTGGAGCACCTCGAAGAACAGGGTCGCAACAGCTTCAGCGAATACAGCGTGCCCGAAGCCATCCTCAAACTACGTCAGGGTGTGGGTCGCCTCATTCGCACGCAGAAGGACAAAGGCATGGTCGCCATCCTCGATCCCCGCATCATCACCAAACCCTACGGCCGCGCCTTCATGGCCAGCCTGCCAGATTGCCCGGTCGAGATCCTCGGGTAAGCACGAGAGCATGTCGGATCATGCGCTGGGCTTGTCGAAGGTTGTCATGCAGGGTGATTTGAGGTCAAAACCAACTCCCCCAGACGTTCTTCTTCCCGATGAAGCCAACCTTCGCCCTCTTCCTGCTACTCACCGCCTCCGCCCACGCCGTAGATTTCAATCGTGATGTGCGTCCGGTGCTCGCGCAGCAGTGCTTCACCTGCCACGGCATGGACGACCACGGTCGCAAAGGCAAGCTGCGCCTCGATCTGAGCGAATCCGCCTACGGCGCGGGCAAATCCGGCGAGATCGCCATCGTCCCCGGCAAGCCGGATGCCAGCGAGGTCGTGAAACGCATCCTTTCCACCGACGAGGACGAGGTCATGCCGCCACCGCACACGAAGAAGGTGCTCTCCGAGAAGGACAAAGCCACGCTCAAAGCTTGGATCGCCGAAGGCGCTAAATATCAGGCGCATTGGGCCTACACAGCGCCGCAGCCTTCGAAGGACCCGAAGGCCAGCATCGATCACTTCATCCGCGAGCGTCTCGAAGCAGAAGGGCTGAAACCTTCGCCGGAAACGGATGCCTACACGCTCGTGCGCCGCGTCTATCTCGATCTCATCGGCCTGCCGCCCACGCCCGCTGAAGCCGATGCCTTCGTCCAAAGTCAATCCGGTCAATCCAGTCAAGCCTACGAAAAGCTCGTCGATACCCTTTTAGCCTCCAAACAATACGGCGAACGCTGGGCGCGCCGCTGGCTCGATCTCGCACGCTACGCGGATACAAACGGCTTCGAAAAAGACCGCCCGCGCCAGATCTGGCCTTACCGCGATTGGGTCGTGAAGGCGCTCAATGACGACATGCCGTTCGATCAGTTCAGCATCAAGCAGCTCGCTGGAGACATGCTCCCGAATGCCACGCCGGAGGACATCATCGCGACCGGCTTCCATCGAAACACGATGCTGAACGAGGAAGGCGGCATCGATCCGAATGAATACCGCTTTTACGCCATGGTGGATCGCGTCGGCGTCACCGGCACGGCTTGGATGGGCCTCACGCTGAACTGCTGCCAGTGCCACACGCACAAATACGATCCCATCCTGCACACCGATTACTACAGCGTCATGGCACTGCTGAACAACGCCGACGAGCCCACTTACAACATCCCGACGCCTGAAATCGAAAAGCAGCAAAAAGCTCATGCCGAGCGCATCGCGGAGCTGGAGGCCGATTTGCCGAAAAAGTTCCCCGGAGGCGAAAACGCCATGCAGAGCCGTTTGGCCGGCTGGATCGAAGGCGAGTCGAAACGGGCCTCCAACTGGCAAATCATCCGCCCCACGGCCATGAAGACCACCATGCCGCATCTCGAGCAGCAGCCCGATGGATTCATCCTCGGCAGCGGCGACATCTCGAAGAGCGATGTGTATGATTTGAGCTTCAAAGCGCCGATCAAAAGCGTCACCGCCATCAAACTCGAAGTCGCCAGCCATCCCAGCCTGCCAAACGACGGCCCCGGCCTCACGAATTACGAAGGCCCCCTCGGCGGATTCTTCCTCAGCGAGCTTCAAGCCTTCCAAAACGGCCAGCGAGTGAAGATCACCAATGCCGAGGCCACCAACGAAGAAGAGGAGGACAAGATCAACGATCAGGCTGCCACCGCTGTGAAGCCGAAGAAGGCTGCTGCGAGGAAAGCCGCCGCCAAAAAGACCAACAACGCCCTGGCCACACTCGACGCCGAGATGAGCAGCGGCTGGCAGGTGCTCGGCGGTTACGGCCAAAGCCACGCCGCGGTGTTTCATTTCGAAAAACCGGTCGATCTGACCAACGGCTTCGATTTGAAGATGCTCTTCGAAAAGCATTTCGCCTGCCCGCTCGGCCATTTCCGCCTCTCCGTGACCACCAGCGATCACGCCGAAGCCACCGGCCATCCGTTTGAAGTCGAGAACGCCCTCGCCACCAACGATCAATCGAAGCGCGAGGCCCTGATGCGCGAGTTCCTCGTCACCGCTCCGGAGATGAAGCAAGCCGCCGCGCCTTTGCTTGCTGCGCGTCGTCAAATGCCGCGTGGACAGGCCACGTTGGCCTTGAAGGAGCGTCCCGCATCGAATCCACGTCCGACGAACCGCTACCATCGCGGCGAATACCTCCAGCCGAAGGAAACCGTGCCGCCCGCCGTGCCCGCCTTCCTGCCGTCGCTGCCGAAGAACGCGCCTGCGAATCGACTTACCTTCGCGAAGTGGCTTTTCGCACCCGAAAACCCGCTCACCGCCCGCGTGACGGTCAATCGCCAGTGGCAGGCATTCTTCGGTCGCGGCCTCGTGAAGAGCCTGGAGGATTTTGGTTATCAAAGCGAAGCTCCGAGCCATCCCGAGCTGCTCGACTGGCTCGCCGTGGAGTTTGTGAAGCAAGGCTGGAGTCTCAAAAAGCTGCACAAGCTCATCGTGATGTCGCAGACGTATAAGCAGGCGAGCCGTAGAACGAGTTTTCCAACTCGTTCAGAGAACAGCGAGTTGGAAAACTCGCTTTACGTCATCGCTCCGCGCTTCCGCCTCGATGCCGAAATCATCCGCGACTCCGCGCTCAAAGCCGCCGGCGTGCTCTCACTCAAAATGGGCGGCCCGGGCGTGTATCCGCCGCAGCCAGCCAGCGTTACCACCGAGGGCACTTACGGCAAAGTGGAATGGAAGACCAGCGAGGGTGAGGATCGCTACCGCCGCAGCCTCTACACCTTCACGAAGCGAACGGCACCCTTCGCCATGGCCACCACCTTCGACGCGCCCACCGGCGAGGCCTGCCTCGCCCGTCGCGATGTCTCCAACAGCCCGCTGCAAGCCCTCACGCTGCTCAACGACCAGATGTTCATGGAAGCCGCCCAAGCCATGGCCAAAGCCGTCATCGCCGAATCCCAAGACGACGACTCCCGCCTCACCAACACCTTCCGCCGCTGTCTCACCCGCCCACCCGCCGCCGATGAGCTCACCATGCTCAAAGCCTTCCTCGCCAAACAACGCGCCCACAAACTCGAAAGCGAAGCGCTGTGGACTTCGGTTTGCCGGGCGGTGTTGAACCTCGACGAAGCGATTTCCCACCCCTAATTCATGATGTCTGAACTCGCCATTGTGATCGATCCATCAAGGCTTGAGAACGCCGATTTGGATATTCGTTACGACCTACCAGATTTGATCACAGCTAAATCAAACGGTCTTGTTCATGGAACAGGCTACGATTACGTCGGACCTAATTTTCACTTGGCCCTCTTTTTCAAGTGTGCTGATTCGGAGGCGGGAAAAGAATGGATATGCGATTCAGTAACGAAGGAAAAAGTTCTGGGAAACAACCTAGCCCTCGCCTCACAAGCGTACCTCAAAGATGGGGACGTCTGGAAGTGTTTCTATCCATCTGGCCATGCTGGCCCATGCTACCTGTGAAGCTGTTTGATCTTTAGACCATGAACTCCCCCAACATCACCCGCAGACACTTCTTCCAGGATTGCGCCGTCGGCACGGGCAAGATCGCGCTGGCTTCGTTGCTGGCGGAATCGGCTTATGGAGCGTCGAAGAGCCCGAATGTGGCCGCGTCGTCGCACTTTCAGCCGAAGGCGAAAGCGGTCATTCACATGTTCATGGCCGGTGCGCCTTCGCAGCTCGAAATGTTCGATCACAAGCCGATGCTGACGAAGTATGAAGGCAAGCCGTTGCCTCCCTCTGTGATCGGTGGGCAGCGTTATGCTTTCATCCGGCCGGACGCGGCGGTTTTGGGGCCGCGTTTCAAGTTCGCGAAGCATGGGCAGTGCGGCGCGGAGCTCTCCGAGGTGCTGCCGCATCTGGCGACCATCGTGGACGACATCGCCATCGTGAAATCCTGCCGCACAACGCAGTTCAACCACGCTCCGGCGCAGATTTACATGAACACGGGCTTTTCGCAGCCTGGACGGCCGAGCATGGGCTCGTGGGTGACGTATGGACTCGGCGCGGAGACGCGGGATTTGCCGAGCTTTGTCGTGATGAGCACCGGCAGCGGCATCAGCGGCGGTGCGGCCTGCTGGAGCAGCGGGTTCCTGCCGAGCGTGTATTCCGGCACGCGCTTCCGCAACACGGGCGATCCCATTTTGAATGTGAGCACGCCGGAAGGCATCGCGCCTGGCACACAGAAGGACACCATCGAGCTCATCAACGCGCTCAATCATCGCCGCCTGAAGCTCGATGGCGATGGCGAGACGGCCACGCGCATCGCGAACTACGAGATGGCCTATCGCCTGCAAACCTCCGCGCCGGAGCTGATGGACCTGACGAAGGAAGACGAGGCCACGCTGAAAATGTATGGCTGCGATCCGAAGGTGCCGTCCTTTGCCCGGGCCTGCCTGCTCGCGCGGCGCATGGTCGAGCGCGGCGTGCGCTTCATCAACATCTACAACGAAGGCTGGGACGCGCACAGCAACGTCGAGGGCAACGTGCGCAACAACTGCAAGAACACCGACCAGGCCAGCGCCGCGCTGATCAAAGATCTCAAGCAACGCGGCCTGCTCGACAGCACGCTCGTCGTCTGGGGCGGTGAATTTGGCCGCACGCCGATGGTCGAGGCCAGTGTGTCGCTCGGTCGCAGCATGGGCCGCGATCATCATCCGCAGGCCTTCACGATGTGGATGGCCGGCGGCGGCATCAAAGGCGGCGTCACGATGGGCGCGACGGACGAGATGGGCTTCAACATCATCGAAGACGAAGTCCACGTGGCCGACATCCACGCAACCATCCTGCATCAGCTCGGGATGGATCACGAAAGGCTGTCCTTCCGCGCCGCGGGACTCGACTTCAAGCTCACCGGCGTGGAGCCGTGCAAGGTGATCAATCAGATTGTCGCATGATCCCCGCGACTATCGTCCAAGGTCATCGCGTCGCATCCGGCCTGAATGGCAATCCCAAATTCCCAGGCGGCACGCTGCGCATGCAGTTGCCTTTCTTCCGTGAACTTGGTCTCGACTTGAGCGGCTACCACCTTGGCACGCTGAACGTCAGCATTGCGCCGCTGAGTTATCGTGTTGTACAGCCGAAGTTCACTTTCCGCAGAGTGAAATGGCATCTGACTGAGCCTGCGGAAGACTTCTCATTCTTCGATGTCGTGGTGCATCGCGATGATGCGGCACCCATCAGCGGCCTGATTTACTTTCCGCATCCCGACACGAAGCCGGCGCATTTTCAGAAGGCCGATGTGCTCGAACTCCTGTTGCCGTGGACGACAGGTCTGGGGTATGGCACCCAGATCAGACTGGATGTGCCATCAAACCAGATGACGTTTGTCTGAAATCACTCCGCCTTTGGACGTGCGCGATACTTCTCGG
>Ga0075152_10000960_pt1 | contig 20895 bp, 18 predicted proteins | sample JI61114C2DNA_FD_70964 | JGI IMG/M metagenome (GOLD analysis project Ga0075152, IMG submission 70964) | Wastewater effluent complex algal communities from Wisconsin, to seasonally profile nutrient transformation and Carbon sequestration -... | ecosystem: Engineered > WWTP > Effluent > Algae...
TCCACCGTGATCTCCAGTCCACCCTCCGCTGGCCCGATGAAGTAGTGATCCATCCCGAGTTCCACGAGAGAGCCCATCTTCACCGTCGGTCCACCCGTTGCAGGCAAAGCCGCAAAGTTCCGCATAGCCTCCTGAAGCTCCGTCACACGCTGTGCCTGACCTCTCGCGACATAGGAGGCTTCCAGCGTGCGGGTGTCATACTTGTTCTCCGCCTTGCTGTCCGGGTCCGTGGCGGCTGCAAAGGAGGCCTTGGCACCACGCGTCAGAGTTTCGAGCTCGATTTCGAGCTGGGCTAGGATGGCTTTGAGGACGGCTTCTTTGGACATGGTGAGTGGCAGGCTTTCCATTTGCACGGCTGGCACAGCTTTCCAGACTCGATTCATCTCATGTCACTTCGTTTTCTCTCATTCGCCTTTCTGTTTTCCCTCCTGCTCAGCAGTTGTCAAACGGGCGGCCCTACTGATGCACGCTCGCAGCAGCTCATGGAGTATCGCCGCATGGCCATCGCCACCGAGGCACCGGGTGACTACTATGTCGGGCGGCGCTTCCACATCGATAAAACGCACTTCTGGGGCTATGTCCGCCGCCCCGGTGAAAGCTGGGACAAATCCCGCCTCGTCGTCGTGAATGAGCGCTTCATACGCCAGCCCGACCGCTACCCCGAGATCCCTTCCGGCGATGGCCCCGCCTACGGTTCTGATCACAACACCGAGTATCGCCTCTGGGGCTACTTCTCCGGCCGCAAGGTCTATGATCCGAACAGCAACATGATCCTGCCCGAGTTCGTGCTCCAGCGCTACGAAGTGAAGGATCAATCGCCTGGCTGGCTCTTCAAGCCGAACGAAAAATTCGACGGCATCCACCTCTACCGTGGCGAAGTCGGAGCCACTCCGGGCAAGCGTTATTGATCATCCGAGCGGAGGCGCATGATCCACATCGTCCTCTATCAGCCCGAGATTCCGCACAATACCGGCGCGGTGGGCCGTTTATGCCTCGCCACCGGAGCGCGGCTGCATTTGATCAAACCTCTCGGCTTCAGTCTCGAAGACCGATACCTCAAGCGCTCTGGGCTCGACTACTGGCACGAGGTGGATGTGCATGTCTGGGACTCGTGGAAGGAGCTGCATGAAGCCGCCAACACTACCGCCGTCTTTAAATTCGTCGAAGTCCAGGGCACCGCGATCTACTGGCAGAGTGATCTTCACAGCGACTCCGAAATCTACCTCGTCTTTGGTCCAGAGACTCGCGGCATCCCGCCGGACATCATGGCGCTGGGGGAGTCCCTGCACATCCCCATGCAGGGCACCCGCAGCCTGAACCTCGCCACCGCTGTCGCCATCACGCTTTACGAAACGGTGCGTCAGCGTGCCTGAGAAAGACAGCTTCATCCATCACGTTCACCGCCACTTCCATGCGCTCGCTCATCGCACTCCTCTGCCTCTCCGCTCTCAGCCCTCTGCTTTCCGCAGAAAGGCCAAACATCATCCTCATCAACATCGACGACCTCGGCTACGCGGACATCGGCCCCTTCGGCGGCAAGGTGCCCACGCCGAACCTCGACCGCATGGCCCAGGAAGGCATGAAGCTCACGAGCCACTACGCCGCACCCGTATGCTCGCCATCGCGCGCCGCCATGATGACCGGCTGTTATCCAAAGCGTGTGCTGCCAATCCCTGGCGTGCTGTTTCCAGCCGCTGCCGTTGGCTTGAATCCCAAGGAAATCACCATCGCCGAAGCTCTGAAGCCCGCGGGCTATGCCACCGCCTGCATCGGCAAATGGCATCTCGGTGACCAGCCCGAGTTTCTGCCCACGGCGCAAGGTTTCGACAGCTACTTCGGCATCCCTTATTCCAATGACATGGGCCTCGCTTCAGAAGGCTCGAAAAGCAATCCAGGCGAACCTTTGCGGGAACCCAAAACTGCCGCAAAGGCAAAGCTGCAAGCCACGCAGGGCACTGACGAAACCGGCCTCAAAGGCAACAGCCAGCCGCCCTTGCCGATGCTCGATGGCGCGAAGGTTGAGCGCGTCAAAGCCGCCGAGCAGCACACCATGACGCGCCGCTACACCGAGCGCACCGTGAGCTACATCCGCGAGCACAAGGACAAGCCCTTCTTCCTCTACCTGCCGCACAACGCCGTCCACTGGCCGCACTACCCGCATCAGGACTTCATGGGGAAATCCGGCATCAGCCTGCAAAAGGACTGGGTCATGGAAGTGGACTGGTGTGTCGGCCAGGTCCTCGACACTCTCCGCGAACTCCAGCTCGACAGCAAAACGCTCGTGATCTTCACCAGCGACAACGGCGGCCCCACCAATCAAGGCGCGGACAACACGCCCCTGCGCGGCAGCAAAGGTAGCACACTGGAAGGTGGCATGAGAGCCTGCACCATCGCGTGGTGGCCGGGGAGAGTCTCCGGTGGAGCCACCACCAACGCCATCACCAGCCACATGGACTGGCTCCCGACTTTCGCGGCGATTGGCGGCGGTGAGACACCTTCGGATCGTAAAATCGACGGCATTGATCTCTCAGCCTTGCTGCTCGGTGACCGCATGGCTTTCAAGCCGCGTGAAACCTTCTTCTACTACCGAGGCTTCGCCTTGGAGGCCGTCCGCTCTGGCCCGTGGAAACTCCACCTCGCCAAAAAAGAACTCTACGATCTCGACTCCGATCCCGGAGAGGCGGAGAACATCGCCGCGACCATGTCTGATCAAGTCACCCAGCTCACCGCGCTCGCAGAAACAATGAAGTCCGACCTCGGCCTCGATGGTGCCGAAGCCCCCGGCGTGCGCCCGCTGGGCCGAGTGGAGAATCCGAAGCCGCTGATTGCTCCCTGAGCTCGGAGCATTTTCCAATTTTCAGTTTTCAGTTCTCAATTTTCAGTCCGATTGAGAGCCCATGCCCCGCCCCCTCCATCTGCCTGAGCTTCTCTCCCCCGCCGGAAACTGGGAGTGCGCGCGTGCAGCCGTCGCCAATGGAGCCGACGCCATCTACTTCGGCCTGCCGAAGTTCAATGCACGGATGCGTGCCGACAATTTCACAGCGGATGACCTGCCGGAACTGATGACCTTCCTCCACAATCACGGCGTCAAAGGCTACTGCGCCTTCAACGTGCTCATCTTCACCGGTGAACTCGCCGATGCCGAGACACAGCTCCGGGCTTTGGAAAGTGCAGGCGTCGATGCCGTCATCGTACAGGACCTCGGACTCGCCCGCATGGTGAAGGCGCTCACTCCCGGCCTGCGTCTCCACGCCAGTACGCAGATGACCATCACCTCGCCGGAGGGCCTCGAACTCGCGAACACGCTCGGCATTGATCAGGCCGTGCTCTCTCGTGAGCTGAGCCTGCGTGAGCTGGAGCGTTTCAAAGCCAATGACTCGCCACAGCTCCCGCTAGAAGTCTTCGTCCACGGTGCCCTCTGCGTGGCCTACAGCGGCCAGTGCCTCACCAGCGAGTCCCTCGGACGCCGCAGTGCCAATCGTGGCGAGTGCGCCCAGGCCTGCCGGATGCCGTATGAAATGATCGTCGATGGCGAACTGCGCGATCTTGGCGACAAACGCTACCTGCTCAGCCCGCAGGATCTCTCGGCGGTGAATGAAATCCCGCGCTTGATCGAGCTCGGTATCCGCAGTTTTAAGATCGAAGGCCGCCTCAAGACACCCGAATACGTCTCCGCCGTCACCCGCGTGTATCGCAAGGCCATCGACGCCGCTTTGGCGGACAAGGATCTCTCCGAAGTCATCACCGAAGATGACCGCTATGAACTCGAGATGACCTTTTCCCGAGGTCTCTTTTCCGGCTGGATGCATGGCGTGAACCATCAGCAACTCGTCGGAGCCATGTATGGCAAAAAGCGCGGCTACTTCGTCGGCACCGTCACCGCTGTGGAGCCGGACAGCATCCAGCTCGAAGCCGTGCCCGATCACCTCAAAAACGGCGATGGCGTCGTCTTCGAGAACCTGAAGGACACCAACGACGAACAAGGGGGCCGCATCTACGGCATCCGCGGTCGCTGGCTCGACTTCCAGCGCGGGCGTCTGCGCAGCCAGTTCATCCGCCCCGGCATGAGAGTCTTCAAAACCGGCGACCAAGTGCTGGAGCAGAAACTGCGGCAGTCTTTCCAAGGTGAAATTCCGCTGAGGAAGAAGACGCGGCTCGATCTGGTCATCTCTGGCAAAGCGGGAGTGCCGCTTGTCGTGCGGGTCAAAGGTCAAGAGGTCAAGGTGGAGTCCGCGATGCCACTGGAAGTCGCCACGAAGCGTCCGCTGACCTTGGAGAGCCTCAAAGAGCAGTTCGGCAGACTCGGCGGCACGGGCTTTGAACTCGGTGAAGTCGAAGCAAACCTCGTGGGAGAAGTCATTGTGCCCGTCAGCGAGCTGAATCGGATGCGGCGAGCACTGGTGGATGCATGGAGCGCCAACGAGTCGTCGGCCATCAAGCCTCATGCCCCCATCACCGCGACCTATCGTTCGCTTCTACCCTCACTAGGTGAACAAGTAACCGCAGGCGGCTCAGAGGATTCGTCATTGCCCCCCACCCTCCACGTCCTTTGCCGCACCGATGAGCAGATCGACGCCGCCCTCACCTGCGGCATCACTCATCTCTACGCGGACTACGAAGACATCCGCCGCTACGGCGATGTCGTGAAGCGTGTGCGTGAGCATGGCAGCGCGAAGCTTTACCTCGCCACCCCGCGTATCCAGAAGTCTAGCGAGGCAGGTTTCTTCAAACTCATCGAGCGTGCCGAGCCGGATGGCGTGCTCATTCGCAACCTCGGAGCCATCTCCTATTTCCGCGATGCCGGCATCCCGATCACGGGCGACTTCTCCCTCAACGTCTCCAACCCCTTGAGTGCCGACTTTCTCAAACAGACGGGCCTGGAGCGTCTCACCATCAGCTACGATCTGAACATCGAGCAAGTGCTTGACCTGCTCACCGCCGCACCGCCGGAGTGGTTCGAGATCACCCTGCATCAGCACATGCCCATGTTTCACATGGAGCACTGCGCCTTCGCCGCCTTCCTATCCAAAGGCACCGACTTCACCAACTGCGGCCGCCCCTGCGACCATCACAAGGTCCGCCTGCGTGACCGCGTCGGCATGGAGCATCCGCTCAAGGCCGATGTCGGCTGCCGGAATACCCTCTTCAATGCCGTGCCGCAGACCGGGGCGCAGTTCTTCACCGGCCTCATGCAGGCTGGCTTGCGCCATTACCGCGTCGAGCTTCTCGAGCAGGACATCCCCGAAACAAAGCGCATCCTCGAAACCTACCAGGCCCTCCTGCGCGGCACTCGTGCCGGGGAAGTCATCTGGCGTGATCTGAAAGCGCAGTCTCAGCTCGGCGTCACGAGAGGAACCATGGCGGAACTCGTTTAAACTGCTGCCCATGAAAGCCGCTGATGCCGCCCAACTGCGCTCCAAGTTCCTGAGCTCGCTCGATTTGCAGAGCCAGTTCTACCGCATGTTCGACAGCCTGCCGGGCATCTCCTTCTTTGCCAAAAACCGCGACTTCCGTCTCGTCTGCGCGAACCGTCATTTCATCGAAACCATGGGCTTCAAGAGTGAAGACCAGATCATGGGCAAAGACGACTTCGACCTCTTCCCCCGCCGTCTCGCCGAGAACTTCCGCCGGGATGATGAGGAGATCTTCCGCACCGGTGAGTCGAAGCTGAACATCGTCGAGCTGTTCTTCAATTCGCAGGGCATTCCTGATTGGTTCATCACCAACAAGATGCCGCTGCGTGACAAAAAAGGCCGCCTCGTTGGCATCATGGGTGCCACGCAAAGTTACGGCCAGGCCATGACCATCGTCCACGCCAGCCAGCATATCGAGCGTGCTCTGGCCTACATCCGCGAGCACTTCCGCACCCGCCTCACGGTGGAGGATCTGGCCCAGCAAGTCCACCTCAGTCCCCGCCAGCTTCACCGGAAATTCGTCGAGACCTTCGGATGCAGCCCGCAGACCTTCATCATGAAGCTCCGCATCCAGGCCGCGTGCGAAGCCCTCCAGCACGAAGACGCCCAAATCAGCCAAATCGCCATCGACCTCGGCTTCTACGATCAAAGCGGCTTCACCCACCACTTCCACAAACACGTCGGCCTCACCCCACTGAAGTATCAGCGGCAGTTCAGGCTTGGACGACGCTGATGGAACCATCTCTCACTGAACGATTGGATTAAACAGGCGAGCGAGTTAAATCACTGACCTCGATAATCTTCGAGCTTGCTCCAGATTGTTTTCCAGAAGCCTGGAGGTGTTTTGCCGTAATAGCAGGAACCAGCATGGTCTGTAAATACAACCACATCTGGTGCAACGACGGAGACGGCAGCCTGCGTGTGGGCCACACCACTTATGTGAATATCAGCGCCCGTCAGCATTATTGGAATCTGCTCAATTTTTCTCCAATTAGAAGAATTGGTTTCGAGCAAATCTGCAATCTCAGCGCAAAGAGAAATATTAGAAACAGTGCGCGACAGAGGGCCATCCTCATAGCCACGTAGATTGGCCTCAAATGAGTGTCCACTGAGAAGCAGTTCGCTCAGCACCTGATGAAAGCGCTGGGATTGCGTCTTTTGAGTGGTGCATCCTGCAAACAAAACGGCAGTGAGGAGGGAACTCAGCAAAGCTTTCATAAAGCACACTCATTTGCTCCCGAGCCATTCAATATAGCCTCACTGCACATCCAATTCTGGCTTGAAATCCGCCGCATGATACGAGCTGCGCACGAGTGGTGCACTGGCAACGTGGCGGAAGCCTTTCTTCAAAGCGATCTGCTTGTAGTTCTCGAAAGTGTCCGGGTGGATGTAGTCGATCACGGGCAGGTGCTGGGCGCTGGGGCGCAGGTATTGGCCGAGGGTGAGGACGGTGACATCGTGCTCCAGCAGATCATCCATGGCTTGGAAAAGCTCCACCTCTGTCTCGCCGAGGCCGAGCATGAGGCCGCTCTTGGTGGCGCATTTGGTGCCCAATTCGACGGCCATGGCTTTGGCACGCTTCAGCACGTGCAGGCTGCGATGATACATGGCGCGGCTGCGCACGAGCGGAGTCAGTCGCTCCACGGTTTCGAGGTTGTGATTGAAGATGTGCGGGCGGGCTTTCATCACCACTTCCAGCGCGTCGTCCTTGCCATTGAAGTCGGGGACGAGGATCTCGATGGTGATGTGCGGCACGGCCTCGCGCACGGCCTCGATGGTGCGGGCGAAGTGCTCAGCACCGCCGTCTTTCACATCGTCGCGCGCCACGGCGGTGATGACGATGTGGTTCAAACCGAGGCGCTTTGTGGCAGCGGCCACGCGCTGCGGTTCGTCAGCTTCGAGGGCGAAAGGTTTGGCGGTCTTGACCGCGCAGAAGCCGCAGGCACGGGTGCAGCGGTCCCCGGCGATCATGAAGGTGGCGGTGCCCTGGCTCCAGCACTCCCAGCGGTTCGGGCACTGGGCCTCCTCGCACACGGTGTGCAGCTTCAGGTCGGAGATCAGGGACTTGGTGCTCCAAAAGACTGGGTCACGCGGGAGCTTCACGCGGATCCAGTCGGGCTTTTTATCCTGATGCAGAGCGGGGTCGATTTTGATGGCCATGACGTCTTGCTACGAATGAACGGCTGGGGGCGGATGACAACCCGGCAGTCGGGGAAAGTTGGGAGCGGAAAAAGCCTGTCCAAAACCAGGGTTGACGCACCTCTCCTCCATGACGCTCTTCTCCGCATGTCTGACTCTGACCGCACCACGTCCTTTCTGGAACTGCTGACCGCCCATGACCGGGCGCTCTCGCTCTACGTGCATAGTCTGGTGCCGCGAGATGCGGCGGCGGAGGACATCCTCCAGCAGACGAAAATGCTGCTTTGGAAGCATTTTGATGATTTTACCCTCGGCACGAATTTCCTGGCCTGGGCACGAAAGACGGCTTTTCACCAGATCCTGACGCATCGCAGGCATAAAAAGCGCGAGCACCTGCCGCTGGATGAGGTCTCGCTGGAGGCCTTGGGTGCAGCGGTGAGTGAGTTGGCCGGGGATGTCTCCGCCAAACAGGAGGCGCTGCGTTTTTGTGTGGCCCGTCTGCCGCAGGAGCACCGCCAGCTCGTGCAGCTCCGCTATTATGAGGACCTGGAGATCGAGCAGGTGGCGGCGCGTGTGAAGCGGACGGTGGCGGCGGTGTATCGTGCGCTCAGCCGGGTGCGGATGAGCCTGCTGGAGTGCGTGGAGCGCCAAGCAGCCCAGGGATAAGCCTTTTTCAAATCAAGACGACCATGAAACCGAACGAACAATTTCAACTGCTGGAGCTCTGGGAGCGTGCCCGCAGCGGTGAGATCAGCCCCGAGGAAGAGATTCGGCTGAATGCTCTAATTCGTGATGACGCAGAAGCCCGCACCTTGATCGCCAAAGCTGCGCTGATGGATGCGGAGTTCCGTCATGCCGATGAAACCTTCTTTACCGAACCGATGAAGCAGGCTGATCACCCTGCTGCAAAACTGCGCCCCTGGTATTGGCACGCCGTCACGGCAGCGGCGGCAGCCATCGTGGCTGCGGGTGCTGTGTGGCTGATGGATGACACGCCAAAACCGGTGGCCACGCTGGCGAAGGCCCGCTCCTGCAAATGGGGAAACAGCGCTCTGCCGACGCTGGAAGGCTCTCTGCTGAATCCCGGCACGCTGGAGCTGCTGGAAGGCATGGCGACGCTGAAATTTGACAGCGGAGCCGAGGTGACTCTGGAGGCACCGGTGAGCTTGGAAGTCGTTTCAAACATGGAGTGCCGGGTGAAAACAGGCACGGTCGTGGCGGATGTGCCGCCGCAGGCGAAGGGCTTCACCATCCACACGCCGGACACGAAGGTGGTGGACTGGGGTACACGCTTCGGCGTCAGCGCGGGTGCGGATGGAAAGTGTCTCGTGCATGTGATCGAAGGTCTCGTGGAAGTGCAGCGCGAAGGCGAGACGAAGTCCCGCGAGCTGCGTGCGGGTCAACGTGTGGACTATGGGAACTTCCTGGCGACCGCCGTGAATCCCGACGCGAATCGCGAAGACCAGCCTGAGTCTGGTCGCTGGCTCCCCGATACCATCCGCGACCTCGGCGATGGCTGGCAGGCGGTGACGACAGCCTACGGCGAGGGTCGCGACTCGTGGATTCAATCCAATCCGAGCATCGAAGTCACCGGCCATGAGTCCTTCCTGCGGGTGAAGCATACCTCGCATGATGGAAAGCTGGATCGCAAAGCCTACATGGCCTTTGATCTCTCCCGCTTCCGTGGCAAACGCATCGCCGATGCCGAGTTTGTGATCCATGTGGAGCCGAGTGAGCTGGGTTTTGCCTCGCTCGTGCCAGATGCCACCTTTGTCGTCTATGCCCTCACGGATGAAAAACAGGACATGTGGAGCGAAGAGACGCTGAAATGGAATGCCGCACCTGCCCATGATGATGCGCCACAGCACCGCACCCAGGCCATCCCAACTCAGGCAAAGCGTATCGGGCAGTTCATCGTGCCCCAGGGCACCACGCGTGGAGCCTTCACCGTGAAGAGTGCCGAACTCGTCGAAGCCCTGCGAGCCGACACGAACGGTCTCGTGACCCTCATCCTCTGCCGCGAGACCGATGAAGTCACGAAAAACGGCCTCGCCCACGCCTTCGCCAGCAAAGAGAACACGAGGAACTCACCGCCGACGCTGCGCGTGAAGGTGGACTGAAGCCCTTGGACTGCGGCAGCCCTGCTGCCGCTTTCTCCAGCCAGCCCTGCTGGCGTCGAGGGTGGAGAGATGTCATTCGGTGCCCAGCGGCTCCGCCCTCGCGGGAGCGGCTCGTTTTCACTACCCGCTGAGGACTCCGACGGCAGCAGGCTGCCTCTAGAAAGCGGCAGCAGGGCTGCCGCAGTCCAAGGTGTCGTGCTTGATCGCTTGCCGCCGCGCTCCAAAACACTGCCGCGTTGAACGGCTACGAGGTCGCGATCACGAACTCCTCCACGCGATCCGCGGCATCGAAGAAGATGTAGATCTTGATGTGGAACTGCGAAAATGCATAACCTATGTGGGTGGCAGATCGGGTTAGTAGAGGCCGCCAACCTGTCATTTGAAAACGTTCGCCTGGCTTGAGCGTCACTTCGGGTGGTTGACGAAAGTGGGCCAGCACTTCAGTCCGTGTTGGATGGCGGTTGAGAAACTCTCGCCATTCACCCGGTTGAACGAAGTAGGTGTAAAAAAAGGTCGAGTAGAACAGGATGCCGACCGCACTCAACAGGGCGATGAGCAGCAGACTCTGGAGGGTATGAGCAGATGCCTTCTTCATCTGCGGACTCTACCTCAAAGCCGGTAATCCAAGCTAACAAAATCCAGCAGCTTCATCAGCGCGGTGCGCCAAAGAGGCTGTATGGGGCCGTGGAGGAGGGTGGTGCCGGTCATGCCGGGGCGGAGGGATTGGTCAGGGTTGGGCAGGGAAACAAGCACGCCATAGGTCGTCTCCAGCGGGGTGAGGCGGCCTTCAGCATCGGGTTGCGCGGCGAGATCTCCGCCGAGAGTGGCGACGAGATTCGGGGGCAGCTCGCGGGTCGGGGGAGTTTTGGTATCGGAGATGACCTGACCTTCGAAAGTGCGGGCGGGCATGGCGGGGACGCGGAGTTCGACCTTCTGTCCGGCGCGGATGTGGCGTGCCTGACGTTCGTTCAGCGGGATGTAAATCTGGATCGGATCGAGCGCGGCGATCTCGCACACGGCATCGCTGGGGCGCAGGCTCGCAGTGGCGAGGCGGTCGAGGTCGGGGGTGATGACGATGCCAGCTCGCGTGGTGCGGAGGGTGAGGCGTGATTCGATGCGTTGGGCTTCCTGCACGGCGGCTTCGGCTTGGGCGAGACTGGCCTGGGCTTGTTTGTAGGCGGCGGGTTCGGCGGTGCCGATGGTGAGATCGAGTTCACGACGGGCACGCTCACGGCGCAGTTCGGCAGCGCGGAGATCGGACGTGACTCGCGGGCTGGAAAGGGTGGCGATGACATCACCGGGCTTCACTTCCTGGCCGGATTTCACGGCGATGTGGGTGATGCGCCCGGCGACTTCGGCACGGACGAATTCGGAATCGACCGGCTGGAGCACGGCAGGTCGCTCGATCTTCACGGGCCAGGGCACTTGCAGCACGAGCGCGAGCAGCAGGACGAATCCACCGAGCATGAGCCACGGACGGCGGCGGCCATGCGAGGTGTTGTCGGGAGCGGAGAGCTGTTTTTTAAAGAAGGCGACCACGGGTACGATGAGCATGGAGACAAACGCGCCGATGCCAAGCCAATCACCCAACCATGCGAGGCCGTAGGGCATGAGCAGGTGATGGAAAATCATGGCGATGCCGAGCGTGATCTGGAGCAGGTAAAGCTGCGCAGCCACGCTGTAGAGCACGAACCAGCCGCGTCGGCGCTGCGGGAGGATGGCCTGATTCGCGGCGCTGCCGCCCTCGCTGCCGAAGACGAATTTGCGCGCCATCTCGCTCACGCACATCTGGGCTTTCGCGCGCAGATTGGGCACGTCGAGCAGGTCGGTGAGGATGTAGTAGCCGTCGAACTTCATCAGCGGGTTGGCATTGAAGAGCACGGTCCACACGCTGGTGATGAGCATGAGATTGAAAAGAAGCTGCTGCGTGGGGCCGGGCTGTGAAATGGCCCAGAGCAGCGTGGCGAGCGCGGCGATCACCAGCTCGATGTAGATGCCCGCTGCGGCGACGAGAATGCGGTGTCGTTTGTTCGGGAAGAGGTAGCTGTCCGTGACATCGGCGTAGAGGAAGGGGGAGAAGACGATAACCATCGCGCCCATCTCATGCACCTCGCCGCCGTAGTGCTTGCAGGTCAGGCCGTGGCCGAACTCGTGGATGACCTTCACCACGATGGTGAGCGCCCAGATGGTCGCGAGATTTGGCAGCGTGAGGAAATCATTCAGCGAAGGTGCGATGCGCGGCCACTCGATCATGAAGACGATCAGGCCCGCCAGGAAGATGACGAAGCTGAGCGCCATGCCCGTCCACGACCAAACCCAGCGCATCCGCCGCTCCATGCGGATGAGCAGTGGATCAGGATCGAAGAGCGGTATTTTCAAAAACAGCGCCTTCATGAACAGTCCCCAAGGTGTGACGACGGGCCTGCGTGCGGCCTCCATCTTCTGCTGCTGCCGGACTCCGGCGGCGGTGGCTTCGAGGAATCCGCTGAGCAGCAGTTCGTTCGCGAATCGCGTGATGCGCTCGGTGAGTTCATCGCGCGTCTGCTTCAGCGCGGCCTGCGGCTGCTGCTGGAAAAAGGTGGCGCGGATGACCGCGACGTTGCGTTTGCCATCGAAGAGCGAGGCGAGCGCCAAATCCTCCGATGGTAGGCGGAAGTACTTCAGCGAGAGCGGGTCTTTGATGATGGCATAGGCGCGACCTTCAAAGAGCTGATGGCTGATGTGCAGGTCCGACCTCAACGCTGAAGGCACCGTGCTGTCCACGTCATGCGGCGTGGCGGCATCGGTGACTTGAATGACGATGGACGAATTCACGAATGACGAAAGGTGCTGAGGTTTCGTCATTCGTCATTCGGGCTTCGTCATTCCCGAAGGGTTAGCCCCGAGCCGCCAGAGACAGCTCGATGATGCGGCGGCAGAGTTCGGGGAACTCGATGCCGATGGCGCGGGCGGCTTTCGGCAGGAGGCTGCTGCTGGTCATGCCGGGGATGGTGTTGATCTCGAGCACGAAGGGCGCGTTGTCGCTGGCGCGGAGCATGACATCGACGCGGCCATAGACTTCGGTGCCGCAGCTTTTAAAGGCGGCCATGGCGGCGTCTTGCACGCGCTTCGTGGTCTCGGCATCCAGCTCGGCGGGGCAATGGTAGAGCGTTTTGCCCGTGCCATTCATCCAGGGATACTTGTTGTTCATGTCGTAGAAGCCATCCACGGGCTCGATGTGGATGATCGGCAGCACCTGATCCCCGAGGATGCCGATGGTGAGCTCTTTCCCCTCGATGAAATCTTCCACCAGCGTCGTGCTGCCGAACGTCTTGGCTTCGACGAGTGCCTTGGCGAGGTCGTCTTCATCGCGGCAGATGCTGACGCCGACGCTGGAGCCTTCGCGGGGTGGTTTCGAGACGAGCGGGAGGCCGATGGCCAGGGGCTCGGTGCCATCGAGCGCGTAGTTTTGGGAAAGCGGTGTGGGCACTCCAGCGGCGATGAACTTGTCTTTGCTCAGCGCTTTATCAAAACAGACGCGGCTCGTCTGCACTCCTGCGCCGGTGTAGCGGATGCCGCGCTGCTCCAGGATGGCCTGGATCTGGCCGTCCTCGCCGAAGGTGCCGTGGATGAGATTCATGGCGATGAAGGTGCCTGCGGGCACTTCGAAGTCGGGGCCGGTGACATCGACCTCCACGACCTCCGCGCCGATGCTGCGCAGCGCCTCGGCCACGCTCTCGGCGGTTTTCAGGGACACGGTGCGTTCGTTGCCGGGGCCGCCTTTGAGCAGCGCGATGAGTTTGCCAGTGAGATCGAGCATGGGATGTGAAGTGGCCGCAGTTATGCAGCGCGGGGGCGGCTTTGGCAAATCGTGTGAGCTTGTGCCGTCAAGATCGGGAAAATATCTCGCCAGTTTGACCTGGAGGCAGGTACAGTCCTCCGCTGGACACTCATGCCTGACCATATCTACAGGCTGCCAACCCTCCGGGTTGTGTGAAGCCATCCCCCCCATCTCCGTGCGCTTCATCCTTCGCAGTAAAGCTACGGAGAAGGGAAGCACACCTTCAAATCTCCGGCTCCGCCATCCCCCTGTCTGGCCCGCCGTTGGGCAGGCCACCCGCCCGCGCCTGTGTTGCTGACTTGGGCAGGGGAGCCGTGTTCCCAGGGTTGCTCCTGCTTGCTTCGGTGAGGGAGAAGTGGGGGTGGGCCTGAGAGCTCCGCGCTCAAATCAAGCGACTCTCGGCTGGCGTCCAACAATTGTCGGATGAGACCCAGGAGTTGTTGGCTGGCGTCCAACAATTGTCGGGCGGGACCCAGGAATTGTTGGCTGGCGTCCAACAATTGTCGGGTGAGACCCAGGAGTTGTTGGCTGGCGTCCAACAATTGTCGGGCGAGACCCAGGAGTTGTTGGCTGGCGTCCAACAATTGTCGGACGAGACCCGGGAGTTGTTGGCTGGCGTCCAACAATTGTCGGGCGAGACCCAGGAGTTCTTGGCTGGCACCCAGGAGTTCTCGGCTGGCGTCCGACAATTGTTGGGCAGGACCCAAGAGTTCTTGGCTGCCACCCAGCAGACCGTTTTCCCGACCAGCGAAGCCCACGAAAGGACCTCGGAACTCCTTTTCCCAGCCGTCGAGTTCCTTCCTGAGATCCGCCAGCTTCTCGGAGAGGCCAGTCATTACCCCGGCCTGAGCCGTCAGTTCCATGTCGGGAGCCGCCAACTCCTCCGCCGGAGCCGCCAGCACTTCGGCGGGCACCCCGTTCCCCAGGGCAGGGGCGGCGGGTGGATGGGTGCCGGAGGCACCCTGGCTGGTAGCCGGTGGTGGAGTGAGCTTGGCGTATGGGAACCACCGGTGGGTACCACGAAGAACCCCACCATCATCAGGAGAGCGTCACGGCAGGGACGCCGGAAGTCGGCTCATGGCCCATCGTCGCCCGCACGGGCCAGCGTGGATTTCCAGCGCCCCTGCCGGGACGCGACGATGAATGCGTGACGCATCCCCCTGTTCCGGTGGTTGTCATCACCGGCTACCGGCCTTCATGCCTCCGGCATGGAAACATGCCCAGAAGGCCCCGCCCGCAGCCAGAGCTTGATCGTGGGTGCCAGAAGCACGGTGAGCCGTAAGGTGGGAGCGCTGGGGAAACCCTTGCCCAGATCACGGAAGCTGCTCAAACTGCCACGCAAGATCCTGGAGACGAACGTCTGAGTTTTTTGAATTTCGCAAAATGAAAAACCTGTCCCCTTTAACTGCAAGTGATCGACTTATTTCGAAAATCCCAGCGCTGCTGTGTTTCTTTTTTGTTATGGCTTCGGTCGGCTTTTTTGTCGAAGCTGTAAGGTTTCATGTCTATTCATACTTAACCATTTACTGGACATTGGATCGACTGCCCAGACTAAGTCGGTTTCTGGTCATGTTGCCTTCAGAAGAGCTGTATTCACGATTCAAAATATACATTTTATTCTTTCTGCTACCATGGCTGATTGTGGTGCTTCGACTCAATAAGATGACCGCTGAACAGGTTTGGAGAACTTCATTTATTGGGGGAGCTTTGGCTATGGTAACAGGCGGCTGGGTGTCTTACTTCATGATAAGCCCTTGCTTATCACGAGTAACAATGTTGCAACCCGATGAATTGCCAAGCAGCTTACCCGCCGATATAATAGCGATACTCTTCGTTGGGCTACTGTTGGCCGCTATTTTCAAACTCCTGTTTTTTCTGCAACGAAAGAAATGAACCAACGAGCCAATCAAGCGTTGGCTATGCCAACCTATTTGAAAGGGGACTAGGTGTTTCAAATGGCAAGGTGCCAGTTTTTAGAGGGCTCTTGAACCATGCCAAGACAGGTCCGCCTTCAGACTCCAAGAACGATTGATCCTGTGATGGCGTTGGAGGTCTTGAGCGAATGACCTTCCCTCGGACTCCTCGGCAGCAGGCTGCCTGACCGAAAGCGGCAGCAGGGCTGCGCGCAGTCCATGGTCCATGAGAGTCTCGACGAAACCATGCTGGCAATGCGGCGTGGGCTCGACATTCTCCGCGCCATGACCCGAGAAGCTGCTGCTGAGATCTTCGAACGAATCGCCCTCCTGATGGAATTGAAGGGGGAGAATCCTTTCAAAACGCGTGCCTATAAAATGGGCGCGGAGATCGTGGAGAGTCATGCGGGTGACATCATGCAGATGGCCCGGGACAATGATCTGGCGGGCATCAAAGGCCTCGGTGAGGCGCTGCGCGACAAGCTGCATGAGATGGCGACGACGGGTAAGCTGGAGTTCTACGAGAGGCTGAAGGCGGAGTTCCCAGAGGGGCTCTTCGAGCTGTTTGAGATCTCGGGGCTGGGGCCCAAGAAGATCGCGGCGCTGTATGCGACGTTGGGCGTGGGTTCGCTGGCGGATCTGCGCCGTGTGTGTGAAAGCGGTGAGGCGGCGAAGTTGAGCGGTTTTGGTGAGAAGACGGTGGTGAAAATCTTAGAGGCCATCGCTTTCCGCGAGCAGCACGCGTCGGAGTTTCGTCAGGATCAGGTTTACCCTCTGGCGCAGGCGCTGCTGGAGGCGCTGCGTGGGTTTGAGGCGGTGTCGCGTGCGGAGGTTTGTGGCAGTTTCCGACGCGGGAAGGAAGTGGTGCATGACCTGGACTTCCTGGTGGCGACGAAGCGCCCGGAGGAGGTCATCGCCGACTTCGTGAAGCTGCCTCAGGTGGAGAAAATCATCGCCCAGGGCGGCACGAAGGCGAGCATCTACACGGCCAATGGTGTGCAGTGTGATCTGCGCGCGGTGAGCAGTGCGGAGTATCCCTTTGCGCTGAATTACTTCACCGGCAGCAAGGAGCACAATGTGGTGATGAGGCAGCGGGCGCTGGATCGTGGACTCTCGCTGAATGAGTATGGCTTTAAGCCCGCGCAGGAAGGCGGCAGTGTGCCGGAGGAGGCGGCGGAGATCTATGATGAAAAGGAGATCTACCAACTACTCGGCCTGGACTACATCGAGCCTGAACTGCGGGAGAATTCGGGTGAGTTTGATGCGGCGGAGAAGGGCCGTTTGCCAAAGCTGATCGAACTGGAAAACCTGCGTGGAGTCTTCCACAACCACACGACGGCCAGCGATGGCAAAGCGACGCTGCGGGAGATGGCGGAGGCGGCGATGGAGCTGGGGCTGCAATACCTGGGCATCGCGGATCACAGCAAGAGCAGCTTTCAGGCGAATGGTCTGGATGAGCGGCGGCTGCGCGCGCAGATGGCAGAGATCCGCAAGCTGAACGAAGAGTATGCGGGCGACTTCCGTATCTTCGCGGGCAGTGAGGTGGACATCCTGAAGGATGGCTCGCTGGACTTCGGCGACGAGCTGCTGGCGGACCTGGACTACTGCGTGGCGAGCGTGCATAACGTCTTCAATTTGCCCGAAGCAGAGATGACGGCGCGCATCATCCGCGCGATCGAGAACCCGCATGTGACCATGCTCGGCCATGTCACGGGGCGCTTGTTGGCGCAGCGTCCGTCGTATGCGGTGAACATCCCGGCGATCATCGATGCGGCGGCAGCGACGGGCACGATCATCGAACTAAATGCGAGCGCGTGGCGGCTGGACATGGACTGGCGCTGGTGGCGGCTGGCCGTGGAGAAAGGTGTGAAGTGCAGCATCAACCCCGACGCGCACAGCACGCGAGGTTTGCAGGATGTGCTCTTCGGCGTGCGCGCGGCTCGCAAAGGCTGGCTGACGCGGAAGGATGTCATCAACTGCCTGCCGCTGGGGGAGATTGAGGCGGTGCTGGGCAGGAAGAAGTAGGCCGGGTGTGTTTGGCGGACTGCGGATCGCTGACAGGGAAAGCTCGTTCGCCAAACTACCCGGCTGGCATGGCGATGTTGAAAGCGCGAACAGTCACCGGGGAAGCCGGGTAATTCGGCGAAGTCGGTGGTGTGTGTTGGCGATGTACTATGCGCCGAACACACCCGGCCTACGATGGCGCGACTTACTTCTCGATTTTGATCTTCGGCACGGAGTTGCTCACCTTGTCCATCAGGTCGGAGAAGAGATTGCCGCCTTCCGTGTCCTTGTAATGCCGCATGAACATGCCGACCGCGAAGGCTGCAAAGAAGAGGCCCATGACGATCAGCGCTGTGAGGCAGCCGCTTTCACTGGTGTCGGGGTAGCCGGTGACACGACGCACGGCACGCCCTTTTGCGGGAGGTGTGCCGACACGGCGGTAGTCGGCGGGTGCCGGTGGCGGTGCTCCATCATAAGCGGGGATCTCCGGTGGTGGGACGAAGATGGTCGGTACAGCCGCGACCACTTCTTCACCCTCGGCAGGCGCTTCTCCAGCATAATACACTGCCTGGATGTCTCCAAAGGATACGCGGTCACCGTCCTTCAGATGTGCTTCTTCAATGGTGGCTCCATTGACACGGGTGCCGTTGCTGGACTGCTGGTCGATGACGAGGCAGTCGTCGTCCTGGAGTTCAATGATGGCGTGGTGCCCGGAGACGGAGGGGCAGTCCAAGACGATGATGCTGTCCGGGTGTCGGCCCACGGTGGTGGTGCCGGTCTCCAGCGCATGAGTCATCGACGTGCTTTCATCAAGGTGGAAAACGAGCGTTGCCATAGGTCTGAACTAAGGGGGAGTGGATCTGTGGCAGCACCTGCGGCCAATGCCATAAAAGAGGCTGGGTTTGCCGCCGTGCAATATCTATGTTCGCATCTGCCCATTCTTTGCGTAGGTTCTTCCATGATTTCTTCTGTTCCGTCCCTCCGTCTGTTGTTTCTGATGATGTTTTCCCTGGGCTTCGCTGTCACGGCTATGGCGGATCAGCGTGAGGATGCGGAGGCGGCCGCCCAGGCTCTCGCACGTGATCAGGAGAAGCTCGGCGGCTACACTTTCCGCTCGGAGGCCTGGGTGGGTGACCTCAGCAAAGACATCGGCAAGGCGGTGAAGATGCAGCTTTTCAAAGGGCACGAGTACTGCATCGGCGTCTCGGTGCCGCGCAAGTCGGGCATCCGAGTCACGGGTGCGGTGCTGGATTTCCAAGGCAATCCGGTGGGCGAGATCCAGCCGGTGCTCGATGGCTGGGGCTTCCTGCTCTTTTTCAAACCGAAGAAGACTGGTGTCTATGTCGTGACCATCCGCCTGGAGCAGGATGGCAAGCAAAAGGACACCGCCTGCGCGATCATCACCGGCTACAAGTGAGTCAGTGGCTCACTCCCGCAGTGCCACCGCTGGATCGACTCGCGCGGCAAACCATGCAGGGATCAGCGCGGCGAGCACGCAGAGGATGAGGGCCAGTGCGCAGATGGAACTGAGATCGGCGGCTTCGATCTGAGCGGGGATCTCGCTCAGGAAATAGATGTCCTGTGGGAAGAAGTCTCGTCCAGTGCGCTGGGCGATGAAGGCGCGGAGGTCATTGCGGAAGAACAGCACAGTGAAGCCCGCCGCGAGCCCCGTGGCGATGCCGACGGCGGCAACGATGCCTGCCTGGGTGAGGAAGATGCTGATGATCTGCCCGCCACGCGTGCCGAGTGCGGTGAGGATGCCGATCTCCTTCCGCTTTTGCACGGTGACCGTGATCGTGGTGTTCATCACGCAAAACGCGGCCACGAGGATGATGAAGAAGAGCAGGAAATAGAGCAGTGACTTTTGATTCTCCACATCCTGAAGCCTGCCGCCGTGGATGTCTGTCCAGGTGCGCGGCTGCCAGTCGATGGGCCACTGCGTGGAGTCGATCCACTCGTAGGCGAGACTGTCAGCAGCATCGGGGTCGGTGATTTCGACTTCGATGCCGGTGACATCGCCTTCGAGATTCAAAAGCTCCTGGGCGACAAAGAGCGGCACATAGCAACGCTCGCCAGCCGTATCGGCACGGAGGATGGCGGTGATGGTGAGTTCCTTTGGCACGATGACGATGTCCTCGCGCACGGCTTTGGCTTTGGAGGCATCCTTTTCGTCATCGGCGGCACGGAGATCACGGATCATCTGGCTGATTGTATCTCGGGCGAGTACGGCGAGGGTGTCGCCGACTTTGACTTTGAGCTTCTTCGCGAGACGGTCCGTGATGATGATGTGATCGCTCTTGAGATCAAATTTGCCCTCGATGCGATGGCGATCGAGCTTGGTGAGCAGGGCGTTGTCGGGGCCATCCTTGAGCCCGAGCAGCTCGACGCCTTCGGGATCACTTTTGCCAAAGCGGATCGCGGCGATGCCCTCGGCCATCGGGGTGGCAGAGACGACACCCGGACGTTGTTGAATGAGCTTTTGCATGTCCCGCCAATTCATGCGTTGGAGTGGTGGCGCGTCTTCAGGCAGCTCGCCCGCAGGCATGGGCTGCTGCATGAGCACGATGTGCGGCTCGAAGCCGAGCAGGAGTTTTTTAAACTCCACCTGCCAGCCTTTGAAGACAGACATGACCACCACAAGCACGCCCACGCCGAGCATCACCCCGAGGATGGAGATGAGCGTGATGATAGAAACGAACGAACGCTTTGGCCGCAGATAGCGGAGGGCGAGGAAGACGGGGGCGGACATGGAAGGAATGACGAAATCCGAATGACGAATTCAGAAGCCGACCACCTTGCTCATATTTCGTCATTCGTCATTCGTCATTCGTCATTCGTCATTGCCCGAGCCAGCGGGTGAAGAAGGCATAGATCGCCGCGTTCGATTCCTCATTCGGATCATGCTTCTCACGGTTCGTCATGCCGACTCGGTCGTCGTGGCCGAGCAGCTTGTTCACGGCACGAAGGTGATTTAGCACGGTCCAGCGCTTCGGTGGGTCTTCGGCACCGCCGGAGACGAGGAAAGGTCGCGGAGCCATGAGTGCCTGGAACTCCACGAGATCATGCCCGCGCTCGATCAGCGTCTTGTAGGCTCCAGTGCGGGGGCTTTCGGCAGAGACGAGGCCCGGCTTGCGCGTGATGGCGGGATCGAGCCCGAGATACCAGGGCTCTTGGTAGTTGATGCTGCCGCGCGTTTCATCAAAGACGATACCGGGGTCCGACCACACGGCACAGGCATATTTCTCCCACAGGCAAGCGCCGAACATGCTCCACTTCCCGCCATACGAATGCCCGACGAGGCCGATGCGCTTTGAGTCCACCTGCGGCAGATTTGCCAGCACCTGCCAGGCATTCGCGGAGATGTAGCCGAGGTAGCTGAGCGGCTGGCACTTCGCCCCAGTGCTGAGCACGGGCAGGCGCGCATCGCCGCCGGGGGAGCCGATGCTGAGGCTGACAAAGCCGCGCTTCGTGAGCTGATAGGCGAA
>Ga0075152_10000961_pt1 | contig 20886 bp, 11 predicted proteins | sample JI61114C2DNA_FD_70964 | JGI IMG/M metagenome (GOLD analysis project Ga0075152, IMG submission 70964) | Wastewater effluent complex algal communities from Wisconsin, to seasonally profile nutrient transformation and Carbon sequestration -... | ecosystem: Engineered > WWTP > Effluent > Algae...
ATTGATCGCTGATCTCCTTGCTCGGCTCGATGATGGATTCGAGCAGGTCTTTGGGACCAAATTTGCCGCTCACGCTCGTGAGATCTGGACCCACGGCACCGCCTTCGAAGTTGAAGCGATGGCAGGCAAAGCAGCCGATGGCCCCGAAGCTGTTGCGCCCGTTTTCAAAGTTACGCCCGCCTTCAAGGCCGACGTTCAGCACACCTTCGAGATCCTTCACCGTCCACTGCTTCACAAACGCGAGCGGCTTCGCGGCAAAGGTCGGCGTCTTGGCCGCAGGCGGCGCTTCGATGATCGGCTTCAATGCTGTTTTCTCGGCATCGCTGAGACCAGCGAGGCTGTCGCGTTTGATGTCGTCGATGAACATCCCAAAGCTGGCACCGCCCGTGTAGGTGGCCGCACGGCTGAACCATTTGAAGAACTCCTCACGCAGCGCGGGTGTCCAGCCCGCTTTGGCGAGACGCAGGCTCTTCGCATAGCCGATCTGCTCTTCCTGAGTCGGCGCGCTGCTCACCAGCGGCACGGCTTTGGCGATGACACCTTCATCACTGAGATACACGAGCATCTCGCAGATATCCTGGCTGAGACCGACATCCTTGTGCGGAAACAGCGGCCCAAAGCGTGCGATGGCACTCTTCTTCTGCTCAGGCGTCGGTTCGCCGAGGCGGAGGAAAGCGAGCGAGTAATTCCGCAGCAGTGTCGTCTGGCCGAGCAGATCCAAACCATCGAGCGCGATCTTATCCAGCGCGGCAATCACGGCACCTTGATCGACGGCGGTCGTGTTGCGGGTCAGCGCCATGATCGCCGTCAAAGCGATGCGCGGGTTGGTTTCCGCCAGTGCCTTGTCCTTCCAAGTCGTCACAGGCTGATGCTCGATGGCGATGCGCGCGGCATTGCGAATGAGACGATCCGCGTGGGCGAGATGCGGCCAAGCCGTCTCGACAGCCGCAGGGTTCTTTGTGCCATGAAAGGCTTCCAGACTGCGGCGGAGATCATGCAGGGACTTCGCCTCGCCTTCGAGTTTAAAGGGCTTCGGCTCGGTGGACTCGCTGCCCGCATAGGTCACGCGATACAGCGCCGACTGCGTCTTGCGGCCCCCGATGCTCACATACATCGCGCCGTCCTTCGGATTGATCACGAGATCCGTGAAAGGCATCGGCTGCGCGCTCATGAACTCCTCAAAGTCCGCCGCATAGCCCGCGCCATCCGCACGCAGATGCACGGCGTACATTTTGCCATAGCTCCAGTCGCAGATGAAGTAAGCCTCCTGATACTTCGCGGGAAACTTCGCGCCATAGCCAAACTGCGTGCCAGTCGGCGAGCCAGGGCCGATGTCCACGACTGGCGGCACGCTGTCCTCCCAGCGCACCGGCCATTTGCCGCTGCCATTTCGCCAGCCAAACTCACTGCCGCTGAGCACTTGGCAGACTCGCGTGGGGCGATACCACGGCAGGCTCATGTCCCACTCCATGTCTGCATCGAAGGTGAAGAGATCGCCTTCACGATTGAAGGCCGCGCCATACTCATTGCGGAAACCGGTGGTGATGAGCTCCCATTCCTTGCCATCGAGGCTCACCTTCGCCACCCAGCCGCGCGGAGCCAGCGCATCCTTCATGAAGCCGCGTCCATAAATGCGCGGCAGCAGCAGATCCTCCTGCCACACCGCTGGCACGCGATTCTTCGTGAACTCCGTCAACGGCGTCTGATTGCCGACAATGACGTAGATGCTCTCACCATCCGGCCCCGGCACGACGTAGTGCGGCCCATGCTCGCCCGCGCGCTCCGTGTAGCCACGGATGAGATCGACCTTATCAAAAGCATCGTCGCCGTTCGTGTCGCTGACTTTGTACAAACCGCGCCCTTGGAACTCATCGCCATTCACCTGGAGGTAGATGCTGCCTTTGACGAAAGCCATCCCCTGCGCCGCGCCGATCGGCAGCTCGATCTTCTCGATCTTCGTGTCCGCAGCGCTGGCACCGATCCCCGACGGCGTGATGCGATACAGCGCCCCATATTGATCCGAGGCAATGAGCCGTCCCTTGTCATCCAGACACATGCTCACCCACGAGCCCTGATCGCCCTTCGGCACCGTGTACAGCAGCTCCACCTTGAAATCCTTGGCAATCTTGATGCGCTCCACCGGCGTCGCGACTTCCTCCGCAAAGAGTGACGCAGTGGCAAGCAAGGCGAGGGGTAGTAGTCGGCGGATCATAGGTTGGCTTTAAAAGTGCCGAAGGGGTGGCGCAGCACGGGTGCTTGGTCAAAGGGCAGATTCACAGCACTCAAACCAGTGCTGGAACGTTCGCCAACAATACGCATATCCTTTCGGCTCATGTCCGCCGCCACCTCCGTTCGTTCTTTCCGCCTCACCGCACTCGCGGAAGCCATTTCCTACCTCCTGCTTCTCGGCATCGCGATGCCGCTGAAGTATGTTTGGGGTCAGCCACTGGCGGTGAAGATCATCGGCGGCATCCATGGCGGGTTATTCATCGTCTTTTGCCTCACACTTGCGCTGGCGATGCGCGCTGGGAAGTGGTCGCTGATCAGGGCTGCGGGGCTCTTCCTCGCCTCGCTCGTGCCGCTGCTTCCCTTCTGGTTAGATAAGCGCCTCCGCAGCTGGGAAGCTGAAGCGGCGACGGAGAATAATCTGGAAACGCGGCGAGAGGTTCCGTAGAAAGCACCTCCTCCATGAAGCCCCACCTGCTCCTCGCCTTTTTTGTCACCCTCAGCACCGCACAGGCTGCGGTGAAGCTGCCGTCCATCTTCACGGATCACATGGTGCTCCAGCGGGACAAAGCAGTGCCGGTTTGGGGCAAGGCAGCGCCGGGAGAGGAAGTCACGGTCGAGTTCGCCGGGCAGAAAAAGACCACCAAAGCCGATGCAGGCGGCAAATGGATGGTGAAGCTCGATCCCATGCCCGCGAGTGACCAGCCTCGGGATCTCATCGTTTCTTCAAATCATCAATCACAAATCGTAAATCATAAATGCACGGACGTGCTCGTGGGTGAAGTGTGGCTGGCCTCCGGTCAGTCAAACATGGAGTGGGAGATGCAGATGAAACCGGACTCGAAAGCCGACATCCCGAACACGACACACCCCAATCTCCGACTCATCGAAGTGCCGAAAACGGTCGCGCTGACTCCTCAGGACGATGTGCCTGCGGCCTGGGCTCGCAGCTCGCCGGAGAGTGCGGCGTCCTTCTCCGCCATCGGCTACTACTTTGGCCTGAAGCTGCATGAAGAACTGAAGGTGCCCGTCGGCATCGTGCTCAGTGCCTGGGGCGGCACTCGCATCGAGCCATGGACGAACATGGAGGGCTTCGATGCCGTACCCGAACTCAAGGCCTTCACCGCTGACACTCGCGCCAAGCTCCCCGGCAGCGATGCCTACCGCGCCGCGAACGAAAAGCACCTCGCCGCCATCGAGGCCTGGAGCAAAGCCGCGAGCGAGGCTTTGGATAAAAAACTGCCAGTCCCTGCCATGCCTGCCCAGCCACAGGCTCTGCCCTCGAATCACGGCAGCCCTACCGCGCTCTACAATGCCATGATCCACCCGCTGGTGCCATTCGCCATGCGCGGAGCCATCTGGTATCAGGGCGAGTCGAATCACGGCGAAGGCTTTGTTTATACCGACAAAACAAAAGCCCTGCTCGCCTCCTGGCGCAGCGTCTTCCAGCAGCCGGAGCTGCCTTTCTACTTCGTCCAAATCGCGCCCTATCAATACGGCACCGAGGACATCGAGATCCTGCCGCAGTTCTGGCAGGCGCAGCGTGAGTGCCTGAAAATCCCGCACACTGGCATGGCCGTGATCACCGACATCGGCGAGGTGCCGGACATCCATCCCGCAAAGAAAAAAGAAGTCGCCCGCCGACTCTCCCTCTGGGCGCTCGCAAAAACCTATGGACGTAGCGAGCTCGACCCGAACGGCCCGCTTTATGCCAGCTATGCCGTCGAAGGCGCGGCCATCCGTGTGAAGTTCGATCACGCCGCCACGGGCCTCGCCTCGCGCGATGACAAGCCACTCACACACTTCGAGCTCGCCGGACGTGACGGCATCTTCCACGCCGCCGAGGCAAAGATCGATGGCGACAGCGTGCTCATCAAATCCGCCAAAGTGCCCGAGCCACGCCGCGCCCGCTTCGCCTGGAGCAAGCTCGCCATCGCCAATCTCATGGACAAAGACGGACTGCCAACTACCGCCTTCCACACACACTGGCCCGTCGATCCCGATCTCGGCAGCAACTTCACGCGTGATTGCCAGTGGGTCAGCAGCGACAAGAACATCTACCGCTGGGACACCGGGCTGACCGACGGTTCCTGGGCATCCGGTGCTCCCAACAGCTATGCCACCGGCAACGCAGCCACCTTTCCCAAGCACGTCACCATTGATCTCAAACAGCCGCGAACGATCAATCTCATCCGCCTCGGTGCCCCGGAATTTGGCTCCACAAAAACCGTCAACGTCTCCATCAGCACCGATGGCAAAGACTTCCGCGAAGTCGGCAGGCACGTCTTCACACTCGCCAAGGCTGAGCGCGCCGAATGCACCTTCCCTGATGCCGAAGCTCGTTATGTCCGCCTCACCTATCTCGACCATCACGCGCAAATGGCCGGCAACTTCCCGAACACCTTCGCCTTCACGACTGAAGTGGAGGCCTATCGCGTGAAGTAACTCACCCAATTCCACGGCCATGACACTTTCACCTCCCGCGTGTTCCGCCAAACATGCGGGAGTTTTTTTCGCCATGCTCGCCGCTGCCGCGCCGGCCGTGGATTATGAGAAGGACATCAAGCCGCTGCTCAAAGAACGCTGTGTGTCCTGTCACGGCTCCGTGAAGCAGAAAGGCGACCTCCGGCTCGATGCAGGCGCTTTGATCGACAAGGGCATCCACGCCGACTTGATCGTGCGCATCCACTCTCACGACGAAGACGAACGCATGCCGCCCGAAGGCGCGCGACTGACCTCTGCACAAAGCGAGCTGTTGAAGCAATGGATCGCTGACGGAGCACTGTATCCGAAGGACGAAGTGATCCCAAAGAAGCCCTCCGAGCATTGGTCATTCCAACCCGTGAAGCGGCCGCAAGTGCCTGATTCTGTTCACGAGCATCCCATCGATGCCTTTGCCTTTGGAGAGCAAGCTCCGCCTCCCCAGGCCACGCCAGCAGCTCTGCTGCGTCGTGTGTATCTCGACCTCACTGGATTACCGCCGACCATCGCGGAGCAGGAGCGCTTTTTGTCGGACACGTCCGACCTGTCTGACCAGTCAGACATCACGTTCGAGCGCATCGTTGACAACCTCCTCACGCGACCCGAATACGGTGAGCGCTGGGCACGCCACTGGCTGGATGTCGTGCGCTATGCCGACAGCAACGGCTACGAGCGTGATGCCGAAAAGCCCTTCGTCTGGCGCTATCGCGACTGCGTCATCGAATCACTCAATCACGACAAACCCTTCGACCGCTTCGTCATGGAGCAGCTTGCAGGCGATGAACTACCAGACCGCACGCTCGAAACCCACATCGCCACCGGCTTCTTGCGACTCGGGCATTGGGATGACGAACCCGCTGATCCACCGACGGATCGCTACGATCAGCTCGACGACATCGTCAGCACCACCGGCCAGGCATTCCTCGGCCTCACCATCGGCTGCGCTCGCTGCCATGATCACAAATTCGAGCCGCTGTCCACGCACGACTACTACAGCCTCGTCGCCGTCTTCAATCCCCTCGAACGCCCACGCAAAGGCCGCACGGAGCTGACGATGAAAGTCGATGAAACCGAGGTTTATGCCTGGAAACAAGCCGCTGGAGCCGCACCCGTCACTCATGTGCTGCTGCGCGGTTCACCCACACGGCCCGGTGATCGTGTCGAGCCTGCCTCGCCCGCCATTTTGACCGAAGCAGCCGCGAATCTCGCGAAGAAGAGCCGCCTCGGCCTCGCGCAATGGATCGCGAGCACGAACAACCCACTCACCGCCCGCGTGATCGTAAATCGCGTGTGGCAACAACACTTCGGCCAGGGCCTCGTCAACACCGCGAACGACTTCGGCCTCATGGGCGCGCTCCCCTCGCATCCCGAACTGCTCGACTGGCTCGCACATTGGTTCATGCACGATGCTAAGTGGTCGCTGAAGAAGCTGCATCGCCTCATCCTCACCAGCCGTGCGTGGCAGAGCAGCAGCGAAGAGCAAAGGGCGAAGAGCGTAGAGTCCAAGCCAGCCAATGCAGCGTTAAGCGGCATCTCTGACTCTTCGCCCTCTTCTCTCCGCCCTCCGCTCTACCGCTACCGCCGTCTCGAAGTCGAAGCCATCCGCGACTCGATGCTCGCCGTCAGCGGCCAGCTCAATCCAAAGCGTTTCGGTCCCGCGATGAAGCCCGGCATTCCGAAAGCCGCGCTCGAAGCCAACACCGACAAAGAAAAAGTCTGGCAACCCTCCGACGAGCGCGAAGCCTCGCGCCGCAGCATCTACGCCTTCATCAAGCGCGGGTTGGTGGTCCCAATGCTCGAAACCCTCGACCTCGCCGACACCGTGAGCAGTTGCCCCCAACGCCAAGTCACCACCGTCGCCCCGCAAGCCCTCACCCTCTTTAACGGCGACTTCGTGAACCAACAGTCAACGCACTTCGCCGCCCGTTTGAAGCGCGAAGCCGGTAACGATCCCGCGAAGCAGATCACACTCGCCTGGCGGCTGGCCTTGTGCCGTGAGCCGACGATGAATGAGCTGACAAAAATGCAGGCGTTCCTGCGCGAGGAGTCTCTGGAGCAGGCCTGCCGCGTGATTCTGAATCTGAACGAGTTTGTTTATCCAGAATGAAACCTGCGCACGAATCGCCTCCCGTCTCTTCATGCTGCTGTGAAGTCCACAGACACATAAAATCCGTATGGGAAGGTCGGGACATTGAATACTTCTCTTGGGAATTAGGACCCATCAAAGAAGTGCTTCCGGAGTTCCGTGTCACAAGAGTCCAGCCACAAAACAAAAGCCAATCTTGGGTGTACGTAAGCGAGGGCATGAGTTCGGTGTTCAAACCGAACACCGGCAGATTCGAGGTCTTCATATTGTCGCCCTGGGAAGAGGCGTTACACGTCGAATTGCTGGCGATGATAGCGCACTTCTGCGCTGATCAGAAATATGGTTTTGGTTTGCACAGCATACTCGACGTCGGCCGGCCTTGGATGGAAGAATCGTTATGCAACCATCTTCTCATATCTCTGCCATATACAGTTGGACCACGGCTTGAGTGGATGAGGCCTCAAAAGGGTGATGTCGTGCGCTTTTTGTGGGCGCTGCCGATTACGAAAGCCGAAGCGGTGTTTGCGAGAAAGTATGACGTCGAATCACTGGAGCAGCTATTCGATAAGCATCGGATTAATCCTGTTGATCCCGGTCGAACTTCAGTTGTCTGAATTCCGGATAATTAATCTGACAAATTTCCGATGTCCCACTTCATCTCTCAGCACACGCCCTGTGGCATTACACGACGCGATTACTTACTGCGGGCCTCGGGTGGTTTTGCGGGGCTGGCGTTGGCGGACTTGATGGCGAGCGAGGCGCTCGCGACATCGCCATTGTCTGCGAAACGTCCGCACTTCCCGGTGAAGGCGAAGCATTGTGTGTTTCTGTTCATGAATGGCGGGCCATCGCAGGTGGACACGTTTGATCCGAAACCGGCGCTGACGAAGTTTCACGGCAAGCCCTACACGGGCGATGCGAAGGTGGGATCAAACGGACGGGCGGTGGGGCATTTGATGGCGTCGCCGTTTGAGTTTAAACAGCATGGGCAGAGCGGGCTGCCGATCAGCAGCTTGTTTCCGCACACGGCGATGCACGCGGATGATCTGTGTGTGATCCGCTCGATGCATGCGGACACGGCGGCACATGCGTCGGGTTGTTTGCAGATGAACACGGGGAGCATTTTCATCGGCAAGCCGTGCCTGGGGTCGTGGCTGAGCTACGGGCTGGGGACGATGAATCAAAACCTGCCAGGCTTTGTGGTGATGACGGACCCGCGTGGCGGGCCGATCGGCAGCGCGTCGAACTGGACGGCGGGTTACATGCCAGCGGCGTATCAGGGCACGCTCTTCCGTAGCGGTGGCTCGCCGTTGCTCGATCTGGCGACGCCGGAGGGCACGAGCGACCGCACGCAGCGGCGCAGTCTGGATTTGCTGAAGTCGTTGAACGAGGAGCATCTCAAGATGCATCCCGAGGAGACGGAGCTGATGGCGCGGATCGAGTCATATGAGCTGGCGTATCGCATGCAGACGGAAGCGATGAGCGTGGTGGATGTGGACAGCGAGGACGCGGCGACGCGCGAGATGTATGGCCTCAATGATGCGCGCACGGCGGACTTTGGCCGCAAGTGCCTGATCACGCGCAAGCTGATCGAGAAAGGCGTGCGCTTCATCCAGCTCTACTCCGGCGGCGGACACATCGAGGATACCTGGGATGGTCACAACGACTGCATCACCAATCACACGCTGCACGCGGGCGAGACGGACAAACCCATCGCAGCGCTGATCGCCGATCTGAAACGCACGGGCTTGTGGGATGAGACGCTGCTCGTGTGGGGCGGTGAGTTTGGCCGCACACCGACGAGTGAAGGCGTGGGCAAGCCGGGGCGCGATCATGACTGGCACGGGTTTTCCATGTGGATGGCCGGTGCGGGAGTGAAAGGCGGCCAGGCCATCGGTGCGACGGATGAACTGGGCTTCAAGGCCGTGGAGGATCGCTGCCATGTGAGTGATCTACACGCGACGATTTTACATCTCATGGGCATCGATCACACGCGGCTGAGTTTCCCGCATCAGGGGCTGAATCAGCGGCTCACCGGAGTGGAGGAGCGGCGGGTGATCACGAAGGCACTGGCGTGAATACCGTGCGGAGGGAAAGGCTGCGGCTTGGTGGGGCGTTGATCCCATCCCCCTTCATGTCCGAATTTTCCAGGCTTCTCCGAATGTTCCCACTGCTGCTCCTCGCGAGCATGAGCTCTGTGTTCGCCAATGAAGCCGCCTCGGGCAGCAAGATCGAGTTCAATCGTGACATCCGCCCGGTGCTCGCAGCGAAATGCTCCGCCTGCCATGGCCCCGATGAAGACAAGCGTGAGGCTGGCCTGCGACTCGATGTGCGAGCCGAGGCGGTGAAGGAGGCCATCATCCCCGGCAAACCCGACGAAAGCGAGTTTTGGAAACGCCTCACCTCCGCCGATCCTGACGATGTAATGCCTCCGCCATCATCGCCAAAACAGCTCACGAAAGCCGAGCGTGATCTGTTCCGCCGCTGGATCAGCCAGGGTGCTGAATACCAAGAGCACTGGTCGTTCGTGCCCATCCGCAGGACTGCGCCGCCTGCTGTTCAGGCGCGGCATCCGATTGATGCTTTCATCCAGGCAGAACTCGCCAAACACAGCCTCAAGCCTGCTCCCGAGACTGATCCAGTCACGCTGATCCGCCGTGTCTCGCTCGATCTGACAGGCCTGCCACCAGCTCCGTCCGACTTGTCGGACCTTTCCGACTGGTCTGATAAAAAATATTCCGCATTCGTGGATAGACTGCTCTCGTCTCCGCACTTCGGCGAGCGCTGGGCGCGGCACTGGCTGGACATGGCGCGCTATGCCGACAGCAATGGCTTCCTCGGCGATGCGGTGCGCCCGAATGCTTGGAAATATCGTGACTGGGTCATCGACGCCATCAACCGTGACCTGCCCTTTGATCAGTTCACCATCGAGCAGATCGCTGGTGACCTGCTGCCGAATGCCACGCGTGAGCAGATAGCCGCCACGGGTTTTCATCGCAACGCAGCGCTGAATACGGAAGCGGGTCTCGACAAGGAAGAGGCACGTTTTCAAAACCTCGCTGATCGCGTCAACACGACGGGCCGAGTCTGGATGGGACTCACCGTCGGCTGCGCGCAATGTCACACGCACAAGTATGATCCCATCACCATCCGCGATTACTACAGCTTCTACGCCTTTTTTAACAACACTGAGGACCGCGACGAACCAACAACGAAATCCCCAGCGCTCGCCGAAGTGACCAAGGCCCGGCGGCAGACTTATGTCCACATGGCTGGCGACTATACCCGTCGTGGGCCCGATGTCATTCCAGCGAGCCTTTCTGCATTGCCGCGTATGCAGAAGCCTGCGCAGGAAGAGCCAAGTCGCGTTGACCTCGCGCGATGGATCGTATCGCCACAGCATCCGCTCACCAGCCGCGTCGCTGTGAATCACGTTTGGAGCAAACTCTTCGGCACAGGCATTGTGCGCACACCCGACGACTTCGGAGCCACGGGTGATCCGCCCTCACATCCCGAGTTGCTCGACTGGCTGGCCAGCGAGTTCATGCGCCAGGGCTGGAGCCGCAAAGAACTCATCCAACTCATCGTCACCTCTGCCACCTACAAGCAATCATCCGCGCACCGCGAAGACATCGTTGAGATCGATCCGCTGAACCGGCTGCTGTCCCGCCAAAACCGCCTTCGCCTTGATGCTGAAATACTGCGTGATGCCGCGCTGCACACCAGCGGTCTGCTCACGCGTGGCATCGGTGGACCCGGCATCAAGCCCCCACTCCCTGGCGACATCTTTGATGTGGGCCGCTCCGTAAAATGGGAAGTGAGCCAGGGACAAGAACGTTACCGCCGTGGCCTCTACATCCTCACCATGCGCAGCGTGCTTTATCCCATGCTCACCACTTTTGATGCGCCCGATGCCACGGATGCCTGCGTGCGCCGCGAACGCTCGAACACGCCGCTCCAGGCACTGACCATGATGAACGACCCCGTCTTTGTTGAGGCGGCCCAGGCACTCGCCTTGCGCATCGTCCGGGAGGCCCCCAAGGACACCACAAGCAGACTTCGACATCTTTTCCAGCTCACCTTGAATCGGAAGCCGCAGGCTGACGAACTTCAGCGGCTCCAGAGCTTTTATGCCGAGCAAAAAAGCCGCATTCAATCCGGTGGTGCGGACTCATTAAAAGCACTCGGCATCATCGAGTCTGCCGCACCGCCTGCCGAAAAGGTGGAGGCCGCCACCTTCGTCGCCCTGAGCCGAGTGCTCATGAATCTTGATGAGTTCATCAACCGCCAATAACCATGTCTCCCGAAGCTTTCATCACCCAGTCACGGCGAGATTTCCTGGCCACCAGTTCCAGCGGCTTGGGAGGTCTCGCGCTGGCATCGTTGCTGGGGCAGGACGGCTTGCTGGCGGGCGAGGTGAACCCACTCGCTACTCGAAAGCCGCATTTCGCGCCAAAGGCGGAGCGCTGCATCTTCATCTTCCTCGAAGGCGGGCCGAGTCAGATGGACCTCTTTGATCCGAAGCCGCTGCTGAACAAATACGATGGCCAGCCACTGCCTGATTCCATCGTGGGAGATGCGAAGTTTGCCTTTCTACAAAAGGACACCGCCACCGTCATGGGCACGAAACGTGTCTTCAAAAAGCACGGGAAATGCGGCATGGAGATCAGCGACCTGCTGCCGCACATCGCCACCTGTGCAGATGACATCGCGCTGATCCGCTCGATGCATACGACGCAGTTCAATCACCTGCCCGGCCAGCTCATGCTGAACTGCGGCGCGGCTTTGCTCGGGCGGCCGAGCGTCGGATCGTGGGTGACATATGGACTCGGCAATGCCTCACAGGAACTGCCATCGTATGTCGTGATGGTCAGCAAGGGACGTGGGCTTCCTGGCGGCAGTTCGACTTGGTCGAGCGGCTTTTTGCCGTCGTCGTATGGCGGTGTGATGTTTCGCAATGGAGCCTCGCCCGTGCTGAACCTGAACAATCCCGATGGCATCACGCCGGAGATGCAGTCCGCGAGCATTCGCGCGCTCAACGACCTCAATCATCTCCAGCACAAGCACATCGGCGACCCCGAGATCGCGGCGCGCATCAACAGCTACGAGCTTGCCTTTCGCATGCAAAGCTCCGCGCCCGAGTTGGTCGATCTCAGCGGCGAATCACAAGCCACGCTCGATGCCTACGGTGTGAACCGCATCGAGCCGCCGATCAAGAGCAACCTCGGCGGTATCGGCAACTACCAGACCTTCTCTCGCCACTGCTTGAATGCGCGGCGCATGGTCGAGCGCGGCGTGCGTTTCGTGAACATCATCCACGCATCCTGGGATCATCACAGCGCACTCGATCCGCAACTCGCTCACAATTGTCAGATGGTCGATCAACCCATCGCCGCACTGCTGAAGGATCTGAAACAGCGCGGCCTGCTCGACACCACGCTCGTCGTGTGGGGTAGCGAATTTGGCCGCACTGCACTCGGTGAAAACCGGCCCGGTTTCAAGAAAGTCACGGGCCGCGATCATCATCCGGGTGCCTTCAGTCTCTGGATGGCTGGTGGCGGCATCAAAGGAGGCCAAGTGCATGGCGAGACAGACGACTTCGCCTGGCACGTCGCCCGCGATCCAGTGTCCATCCACGACTTCCACGCCACCATCCTGCATCTCTTCGGCATGGATCACACCAAGCTCACCTACCGCTTCCAAGGCCGTGACTTCCGCCTCACGGATGTGCATGGCGAGGTGGTGAAGGGACTGATTGCATAGTTCGGCACTGAAGCAGCGTTTATGCGGAAATGAACCGCACACTCGCTCTCTCATGTCTGTTGGCTCTTCCATGTCTGGCGGATGACCCTGTCGCGGCGTGGTCCAAGGAGGTCGCGATCAAACCGGTGTCTGCGGTGGAGGGGCGGCATTCGATCCATAGCTACTATGTGGCGAATCCTGAGAGCCCGGATGGCAAGCATGTGCTGTTCTTTACCTCTACCCATGCTGCGGGCTATGTGGGTGAGGTGCGCATCATGGAGCGAGCGACGGGGAAGGAAACGGTGCTGGCGGAGAATGTGGCGACGGAAGATGCGCACCGCGCGGCATGTCAGCAGTGGCTCTCGGGTGGGAAGCGTGTGGCCTATCATGAGGTGATCGACAAGAAGTGGCGCGTGGTCGTGGTGGATGTGGCGACACTGGCGAAGACCATCGTGGCAGAGGATCATCAGGTCGGCTTCGGCAGGCCGGAGGGCGATCTGCTGCCGATGTATGGCTGCCATTGGAATCCGGGACCGCATCGTGATCTCGAGGTGTGGGATGCGGCGACGGGGAAGACGAGCACGCGGGCAAAGATCGCCGAGGTGGAGTCGAAGTATGGCGAGTGGCTGGCGAAGGAGTTTGCGGGCAAGCCGTGCTCGATTTTCTTTCCTGTGATCAGTCCAGATTTGAAGCGTGTGTTCTTCAAGATCGCTGCGGGCAATGGCGGGGATAATTTCATGGCAAAGAACGCGAGTAATCGGCAGGGTATCGTGTGCTACGACTTCCAAAAAGCGGCGTGCATCTGGCAGCGTGGGCAGTGGGGACATCCAGGCTGGACGCCGGACTCGGGTCACATTTTTGAGATGGGGAACGTGAACTTCGACATTCACACCGGCAAGTATACGAAGCTCAAAGACATCCCGAACCTGCGTGGATCGCATCCATCCGTGAGCCCCGATGGCACGCTGATGGTCACGGACGGTCTGACCGAGCCGGTGGGCGGAAAGCCGAACGAATGGGGCATCATGGTGGCTGACATGAATGGCGGGAAGTGGGTGCTGCTGCACAGCTTTGAGCAAAATCGCGGCGCACGCTCCTGGCGGCGTAATGATCCGCATCCGGTCTTCAGTGCAGACGGAAAGCGCATCTACTACAACACGAGTGATGGGCAGTTCACCCGGCTGATGGTGGCGGAGAGACCCTGAGGCTCCGTGGTCTTGCGGCAAGACCAGCCGCTGAGGTGAAAGGTTGATCACAGGCGTGTCGTCCCTTTCATCGTGCCTGCCACTGATTCACCACTGCCCTACACCGACACGAAACCCGTCGGTGCCGCAGACTTCTATGCGGCGGTGAATGCGACCTTTCGCTTCATCGAAAAGCAATCTGGCATCGCTGGGCTGCGGCGTTACTGGACGGAACTCGGCACCAAATACTACGCGCCTGTGACAAGGCGATGGCGTGAAGGCGGGCTGCCAGCGGTGGCGGATCACTGGCGCGCCTTCTTTGCGGCAGAGCCTGAGGCGGATGTCGAAGTGACGCATGATGCAAGTGAGGTCGTGGTCGCCGTGCGCACCTGCCCGGCCATTCGATACCTGCGCGAGCATGGGCGCGAGATCGTGCCGTGCTTTTGCCAGCACTGCCATTTTGTGAGTGCCGCGATGGGGGCTGGTGCTGGCATTGATGTGCGTATCAGCGGTGGCAATGGCACCTGCACGCAGCGCTTCGCCAAAGCGGGCTGCTTTCCCGAACCTCAACGCCTGGAGGACATCGCCACGGCATCATGATCGGCTGCTATGATTTCTGCGGGCACTACGAGTGGACCTTTCAATGGCTGCATGAGCTGGGCGGCCACGAGCTCGTGCGTCGCTACTGGGATGAGGCCATCCATCTGGACTCGCAGCAGCACGCTTCGGCGTTGATCACGAGCAAGGGCTTTGCCGGTATGGATGAGTATTGGGGGCACACGCTCGGGGAGGAAGGCGGCGTGTGGGAGGTGACTCAGCGTGAGGATGCCTTCCGCATCGACATGCATCACTGCCCTTCGAAGGGTTTCCTCATTCGCAACGACCTCAAGCAATACCCCGACTACTGCGACCACTGCCTTGGCTGGATCGGCCCGCTGATGAAGAAGGCGGGCTTCGTCGTGAACCACGAGCACAACCACTGCGGCCAGTGCTGGTGGGAGATCAAACGCACGGATGATCCGGCACCCGCAAGTGCTCCTGGGGCCTTGTCCGGTGAGGCCGATGTGCGCCTGCATGACGATTGGAAGACTGCCGAAACCCACCTCGACACCTATGAACGCGCGACTGATCCTGACGACAAGCTGCCTGCTCCTGCTGGCGCACACTGAAGCTGCTGAGTGGGAGAAATTGCCCTCTCTGCCCGAGCCGAACGGCGGCTTTGTGGTGGGAGTAGATCAAGGGAAAGTCGTGATCGCTGGCGGCACGAACTGGGAAGGTGGGCAGAAGAACTGGCTCAAGAAAGTGCGGGCATTTGATCCCAAGTCGCTGAAGTGGGAAGCGCGCGCTGATCTAGATCGTGCAACCGCCTACGCCGTCACCGGGACCCGCGATGAGATCACGAAAAAGTCCGTCATGGTTTTTGGCGGCGGAGCGAATGCCGATGGCGCGTTGCCCTTCGTTCAGTTTCTGGGGAAGGATGAACTTGATGCCAAGCCAGCAAGCCTTCCATCGAACCTCGTCATTGCCGCTGGAGGTGTGCATGTGAACTCGCTGGTGGTTTGTGGGGGCACACCCAATGCCGCCGAAATCGAAAAGGCCAGCAAAGCCACTTGGTCCATCGATCTCGATACACTGAAGGTCACGCCACTCGCTCCCTTTCCCGGCCCGCCCTTCGTGACTGCCGCCTCCACGATGGATTTGTTTGGCAGATTGTTCGTGTTTGGTGGCGGGACCTGGGATGCCAAAAATCAAACGGTGCTGAACTTGGATGCCGCCCACGCCTTTGACGTGAAGAAGAACACTTGGAAGAAACTGCGCCCACTGCCTTATGCCGTGCGTGGCATCAGCGCGGCCATGCTTTATCAGGACAAGCCGAAAGGTGGCTCGATCGTGAAGTCCTTCGTTTACCTCGCTGGCGGCTACAAGAACGATACCGACGGTTTCACGGACGAAGCCTTCATCTACAACACCGACACGGATGAGTATCGACCTGCGGTTCCTCTGCCCTACAAGGCCATGGTTTCGCTCGTGGTATGTGAGGGCTACCTCTACTGCCTGGGAGGTGAGGACAAGAAGCAATCCCGCTCCGATGCCTGCTACCGCATCCGGCTGGAGGACCTGCTGAAGTAGCAGGTATCCCCCCGAACCCAGCATTGCCCGGCGGGATGTTTGGAATACTGGTTCAACGGGCGGCCTCCCACGGCTGTCTGATCCCCCACGGCATTTCCGCCGTGATCGTCCGGTCTCCTCTCCCGCCACATGAAACGCCTCCTCCAAGGCTCTGTCGCGCTGGCTGCACTCGCAGCGGTGGGGCTGTGCTTTTGGTGGATGGCTGAGAGGGAAATCCGGCGCCCGATAGTAACGATTGAGCCGCATGTTGGACTGGAAACGACCACGATGTCAGCGTGGAAGACTCAGCGCGCTGCGTTGAAGAAAATCGAAGATCGCTTCATCACGCGGGAGGTTTTGGATCAAAAGGAGACGACGGTGAAAATGGAGAGCGGAGAGACCCAGGTCCGCCGTGTGCGGCTCGTGCGGGATGCCTCTTTAAAGTACCCTCTCGTGCGTGTGGAGGATGAGCTTTTGCGCTCTCAGCAAGGAGACAAACTTGTGAGCCAGAGCGCCATGGTCGGCGACCATGTGATGGTGAAGCTGCGTGATCCAAAGATGGCGGAGGCGGCGTTGCTCGCGTTACTCAGTGATGGCTCGGCCACGGTGCGGCGGCGGATGCCTGCTTCGGGGCTGTGGCTGGTGGCCTTTGCCGAGCCAAAGGTGGACACAGTTCCACGAGCAGTCTCACGCATGGCGAAGCTGAAAGATCACATCCTCGTCGTGGAACCGGATCACATCATGACAGCGCAGGCCATGCCGAATGATGCCTCATTCTCCACACTCTGGGGCATGCACAATACGGGGCAGTCTGGCGGCACGGTGGATGCGGACATTGATGCTCCGGAAGCCTGGGATCTGAGCACGGGAAGTCATGATGTCGTCGTCGCGGTGATCGACACTGGCATCGATCAAACGCATCCAGACCTCCTGGCGAACCTTTGGACGAATCCGGGCGAGATTGCGGACAATGGACTCGATGACGACGGCAATGGTTACGTCGATGACACGCGCGGCTGGGACTGGGTGAATTCGGATAACAACCCGAACGACGACAACGGCCACGGCACGCACTGCGCGGGCACCATCGGTGGAACAGGAAACAATGACACGGGCGTGGCTGGCGTGTGCTGGCAGGTATCACTGCTTGGGCTCAAATTCTTGAATGCCTCGGGCAATGGCTTTGAGTCAGATGGCGCAGAGGCCATCGCTTATGCCACGGATCTCGGCGTCACACTGACCTCGAATTCTTATACTGGCACGAGCTACACGCAGGCGATGAAGGATACCATCGACGAGGCTCATGAGGCGGGGATTCTCTTCGTGGCCGCCGCAGGCAACAGCACCGCGAACATCGACAACTCACCCGAGTATCCCGCCGCCTATGATAGTGCAAACATCCTGTCCGTAGCGGCCACGACACGCACAGATGGGTTGGCATCGTTTTCGAATTTCGGGGCTTTTTCAGTGGATCTCTCGGCACCTGGAAACGAGATCAACAGCACCATCCACAACGGCGGCTATGGCTATAAAAACGGCACTTCGATGGCCGCACCGCATGTGACTGGAGCCTGCGCCTTGCTCAAGAGCTACAAGCCAGACCTGAGTCACCTGCAGCTGCGAGACTTGATCCTGAGCACCACGAATCCACTGCCAGAATTGTCGGGCAAGAGCGTCACGGGTGGTCGTCTCAATCTCTACAATGCAATGCTGGCCAGTGATGACATCCTAGCGACACCCACAGGCACTTTGATGGCAAACGGACCGATTGGCGGACCGTTCGTGCCACCTTCCCAGTCGATCACGTTGACCAACAACAGCGACACCTCGCGTCCATGGACGATCACGACCGCTATTCCATGGATCACTCTGTCTTCCACGAACGGCACTCTGAATGCTGGCGACAGTGTGCAAGTCACCATCACGATCAATTCAATGGCGAACCAACTGCTCGCGACAACACACACGGGCAATCTCACGATCACGAGCAGCTCGACAGGTCGTGTGCAGACGCGCACACTCTTGCTGGAAGTGCGTGCTGCGCCTGTCTTCGCCACAAATCTGGACGCTGATCCAGGCTGGACACGCACAGGTGAGTGGGCCTACGGCACACCACTCGGCCAGGGAGCGCAGAGTTTTGGTAACCCAGATCCCGCATCAGGCGCGACAGGCGCCAAAGTCTTCGGCATCAATCTCGCAGGCGACTACGCAGTGAATAGCAGCCCCCCCCAGCATCTCACCGCTGGACCGTTTGACCTGACCGGTAAACATGGAGCAAAGCTCCGCTACCAGCGCTGGCTGAATGCAGACTTTCAACCCTGGGTCATCACGAGCGTGGAGCTATCCACGAATGGCACGGACTGGAGCACCGTCTGGCAAAACAACACCAATACGCCGCGTGACGAGGAGTGGACCCAGGTGGAGCATGATCTCACGACGCTCGCAGATGGGCAGAGTCAGGTCTTTCTACGCTGGGGACACACGGTGACAACATCAGATGCCTATCCGCAGTCGGGCTGGAACTTGGATGACATCGAACTGCACGCCGTGCCGGACAAACAGTTGCGTCTGCTGCTGCCAGTGTCACTCACGGAAGGCGGCAGTGCTGGCACGGCGACGTTGATGGTGACTCCTGCGCCGAATACTGACTTGAGCATCTCGCTGAACTCCAATCACCCAGGAGAAGAGCTAAGCTTCCCGGTGAGTGTAACCATCCTGGCGGGCCAGTCAGAGGCCAGCTTCCCTGTCACTCCCATCAATGACACTCGCGTTGATGGCAGTCAGGATGTGATTGTGACCGCCAATGCCGCCACTTGGCCGAGCTCCAGTGCGACGATGCAAGTGCATGATAATGAGGCCACGACTCTAACGCTAAATTTACCTGCAACTGTGACAGAAGGTGCGGCTGTGATTTCGGACCAAGCGCGCATCATCCTCTCCGCTGCATCTGTGGTGCCGATCACCGTTTTTCTCAGCTCCAGTGATGCAACGGAGCTGACCGCACCTCCCAGCGTCACCATTCCTCAGGGACAGTCACAAGCCTACTTCACGCTGACGATGCCTGAAGATACATTGATCGACGGCGCTCAAAGCGTGACCGTTACAGCCAGCGTCACGAACTGGCCACTCGCGACAGCCTCGCTTCAGGTGCTCGACAATGAATCAACTCAACTCTCTGTGTCATTGACATCACCGACATTGGAAAGTGCAGGAGTGGTGACTGGTGGAGGTGTTGTGAGTGTGCCGGGAACGCTGGTGAATGCACTGGCCGTCGCCCTGAGTTCCAATGACGCCTCTGAACTCACTCTTCCGGCGAGTGTGATCATCCCTGCAGGTGCAAGTGATGTTGAGTTCGACCTGATCATCGTCGATGACGCACTGCCTGACGGCGACCAAAGCGTGACCGTCACCACCACAGCAGCAGGTTTTGTCATGGGAACAGGAATCATGACAGTGAGTGATGATGAGCAGCCTGCTCTCCCGGTGAGCCCATCTCCTTTGCATCTGAACTCACCGACGCATCCCGAGAGTGATCTGGCGTGGAGTTACAATACGGTGAGCGGTGGTGCTCCAGAGAGCTACGATGTTTTGTTCGGCACGATGCCAACGCCAGCCGAACTCGTGGGTACGGTGACATCGCCAGAATTGGCTTTGCCGAGACTGGAGCCTGGCATGACCTATCACTGGCAGGTCATCTCGCGCCGCGGTGCTCAGACGCGAGCTGGGCCGGTGTGGAGCTTCACGGTACCGCCAGTGGGTGCAGTGCATCACTTTGCGTGGTCGGATGTGCCTGAGGCAGCGGTTCGTGGAGTGGCCTTTGCAAGCCGTGTGACCGCCTACGATGAATGGTCCAATGAGGTCCCTGACTTTACTGAACCGGTCACGCTTTCGGCTTTTGCTCAAGCTGCGCCGACTCTTTCTGGGATGGGAACTTATGCATGGTTTTATCCACTGGCATGTTACTACCATGATGCCAGGATGCAGAGCATCTACACGCCAGCCGAGGTCGGCCCGGCGGGCAGACTCACCTCGCTCGCGCTGGATGTGGCGAAGCTGCCCGGCCAGCTCTTGAAGGACTTCACCATTCGACTGAAGCACACCACCCGCGCCAGTTATCCTTTTGGCGAACGCACCTGGGAGAGCGAAGGCTGGGTGACGGTCTTCAGTGGCAATGTCACCCTCCCTGCACTCGGTTGGAATACGATCACCTTCATCACGCCCTTCGATTATGACAGCGCGATGAACCTGATGGTGGATGTCAGCTTCAACAACAATGACTACTCCAGCGATGGCACCGTGCGCAGCACCATCACCACACTGAGCCGCACTTTGACCTTCCGCACTGACAGCGCTCATGGAGATCCTTTGACCTGGACTGGCACTACACCGCAGGGCCTGGCGTCAAGCGTGCTGCCGAACCTTCGATTCAGCCGTGCCGAGACTGCGCTGGCGGTGACGCCCGGCACGAGTGACAGCTTCTCCCACGGAGCGTGGAGTGGAAATGTGACCGTCCTGACAGAGGCGAATGACGCCTGGCTCAAAGCCATTCTGCCATCCAATACGAGCATCAAGGGAGAGTCATCACTGATCGATGTCGTGGCGGTGAATGACCTCGTGCTTGCAGCCGAGCCTCTCTACACGGGCGGCACGAGCAATACAGTGTCGTGGACGACACTCGGAGTTGGTTATGAGTATGAAGTGGAACGTGCGACAGTCAGTAATTTCGGCGATGCCGCTTCCACAGGCTTCATCACCTCAACACAGCAGAGCTACACCGGTCTCACTGATGGCCAGCTTTATCACTACCGTGCCCGCGCTCGTGCGGCCGGCCTCACAGGCTCCTGGTCGGAGCCACAAAGATCTACGCAGGATGCCACTGTTCCGACGCTGGTCCTGACTCCAGGCACGGGAGGTGTCGTGCTCGCAGATCACCTCATGCTGACTGGCACTGGCACGGACATGAGCGGCGTCTCATCTGTCACGGTGAATGGCAGCGGCGTGTCCTCAGCGAATGCCTTTGCCGCCTGGACACAAAGCCTCACGCCACTCGCCAATGGC
>Ga0075152_10000963_pt1 | contig 20869 bp, 21 predicted proteins | sample JI61114C2DNA_FD_70964 | JGI IMG/M metagenome (GOLD analysis project Ga0075152, IMG submission 70964) | Wastewater effluent complex algal communities from Wisconsin, to seasonally profile nutrient transformation and Carbon sequestration -... | ecosystem: Engineered > WWTP > Effluent > Algae...
CGAATGCTCGTGAGTACAGAGGAAGCAGAAGATGCTACTCAGGAAGTTTCGGTTCGATTGTGGAATAAAAACAGTTCTTTGGAACACTATAATAGTGTTGAAGCTTTAGCGATGACGATGACCAAGAATTATTTTTTAGATCAGTTAAAAAGTAAAAGAGCCACTAATTTGCAAATTGTACATAATAATTATCAAGACAAGCAAGCGAGTGTAGAAACGCAACTTGAACATAAAAACACATTGCAATGGGCAGAAAAGTTAATGAATGATTTGCCCGAACAACAACGATTAATGGTACAACTTAGAGAAATTGAAGAATATGAATTTTCGGAAATAGCTCAAGTATTAGAAATGAATGAAACAGCGGTTCGAGTAGCTTTATCTAGAGCACGAAAAACCTTAAGAGAACAAATAGAAAAAACACACAATTATGGAATTCAAGTTAGTTGAACAATTATTAGAAAAATACTTTCAAGGAGAAACTACAATAGCAGAAGAAAAACAATTAAAGGCCTATTTTTCTTCCAACGATGTGGCGCCACATTTGGCAAAATATCAATCGCTATTTGGTTACTTTGAAACACAAAAAGGAACGCAATTTGAGCAAAAATTTCCATTACAACCTAAAAAACAAAATACAGTAAAAAGGATAGGTATCGCAGCAAGTTTTGTAGTGTTTTTTGGATTGGCAACCTTCTATTTTTATCCATCAGAATCTAAACATGAAGATTTAGGAACGTATGATAATCCTGAAGAAGCTTTTGTCGCTACACATAAAGCTTTGTTAATGGTTTCAGAACAAGTAAATGTTGGCATGGAAAGTGTAGTATATTTAGAGGAATACGAAAGAACAACAAAAACAATTTTTAAATAAAATAGATATGAAAAATTTAGTAGTAGTTATAGCGTTTTTAATGGTATCAACAGTTTCTTTTGCACAAGGAGCATTTGATAAATTTGAAGATAAAGAAGGAGTAGCATCGGTTATTGTAAATAAGAAGATGTTTGAAATGATGAGTAAGGTAAAAGTAGATGTAAAAGATAAAGAAATGCAACAATACATGAACTTGCTTAAAAAATTAGATAACTTAAAAGTGTTTACCACAAGTAACGCAAAATTAGGTGTCGATATGAAGGCAACCGTGAATAGTTACTTAAAATTGAATCCTTTGGAAGAATTAATGCGTGTTAATAGCGATGGTAAAAATGTAAAAATTTATGTAAAATCAGGTGCTAATGAAAACATTGTAAAAGAGCTTTTAATGTTTGTAGAAAGTTCTAATATTAAAGATGTGGGAACTGTAGTTTTATCATTAACAGGAAACTTTAGTTTAGATGAAATTTCTATGTTAACCGAAAAAATGAATTTACCTGGTGGAGATGATTTGAAAAAAGCTTCAAAAAAATAATCACATTAAAAAGTTATTATTACTTGTTTCAGGCGCCATTTTATTTTGCAGTTGCGAAGACAAACCAACACTTCAAAAGCATTTTGTAGAAAACACGGAATCTTCCAAGTTCATTGCAGTTGATTTAGCTTCAAACATGATCAAAACAGATAAATTGTCTCTTTCAGAAACGGAGAAAGTAGCCTTGGAATCATTAAAAAAAATGTATATTTTGGCTTTCAAATCTGATCCCAATAATATTGAAAACTATGATAAAGAAATCAAAAAGTAAAATCTATTTTAAAAGATGTTAGCTATCAATTAATTAATTAATGAAAATAGGCATAGATAATGATGGCGCACGGTTTATTTTGTAGGAGACGACGAGCAAATTAGTGAATTTGTAGTCTTGGCAAATCGAAAAGAGAATGGTTTTGCGGTGGCTCGCGTTTTAGGAAATGATAATTCAACTAACATTGCAAATATATTGAGTTTACTTCAAAAATCTGACATGAATTTAGAACAACTTAAGCCATTGCAAGAGTTAATGAAATAAAAAAAATCCCGAGAGATTTTTTAGTTTTTATAATATTTTAAAGGAACAATTAGCATTCCAAAACATTCTCCATGTTCTTTTCCAACATGTTTATGATGCATTTTGTGTGCTCTTCTCACAGCTTTTGCATACCGGTTATTAGCGTTTCTAAACAATTTAAAACGTTGGTGAATAAATATGTCATGCACAAAAAAATAAGCAATTCCATAGGCAAGGATTCCTAAACCAATGGCTAAACCTAATTCAAAAACATCATATTTCCAAAACAAGAAACAACCAATACTTACAATTGCATAAAAAATAAAGAAGGCATCATTGCGTTCAAACCAAGAATCGTGGTCTTTTTTATGATGATCGGCGTGCAAACTCCACAAAAAACCATGCATAATATATTTGTGACTGAACCAAGCCATAAATTCCATGAAAAAAAACGTTGTAAAAAAAATTAAGATATGTATCCACATAATATTTTAAATTTCAATAATTAAATTCAATCTCCAATTACTCGACCTCTACAAAATATTCAACCTGTAATTTACATAACATTTTGCCAACAAACCAACTTTTTGATAGTCTGGAACACGAATTCTAGTGTTTTTAATTTCCAAAGATGGTGTTTTTTTTAATTTAGTCAGTAATTTTTTGTAATAAATATAAGCGGTGTAAACTCCAAATTTTGCTTCCAACGGGAGTTCTTGAATTCCCGCAAAACCAGCATCAAAATCAGCTTGAATTTCTGCTATAATTTGTTGTTTTGAAACTTCATCTAATTGTGATAAATTGGTATTTGGGAAATAGGTTCTGCTTAAATCTTCAAAATCAGCTTTTAAATCTCTCAAGAAATTCACTTTCTGAAAAGCTGAGCCCAATCGCATGGCATTGTGTTTTAATTCTTCGTATTTTTCGTTATTTCCGTTTACAAAAACTTTCAAGCACATTAAGCCTACCACATCGGCAGAACCATAAATGTATTCGTTGTATTCTTCAACTGTTGTATATTTGGTTTTAAACAAATCTAATTTCATACTTTTCATAAAAGCATTAATTAATTCATTCGGAATATTGTATTTGTGGACAGTATATTGAAACGAATTTAAAATCGGATTCAAACTAATTTTTTGTGAAAGTGCTAAAGCTAAATCATTTTCAAATTGGCAAAACAAAACTTCTTTGTCATAATCATGAAAAGTATCTACAATTTCATCCGCAAAACGAACAAAACCATAAATATTGTAAATATCTTGTCGAATGGTTGGTGCAAGCATTTTAACAGCAGACGAAAAAGAAGTGCTGTAGGCTCTTGTAACTTTCATGCTACAATCAAACGAAACGTTGTCAAAAATCGATTTCATACTATTGATACTTTTCTATTAAATCTGAAACTAATTTACCCGAAATTAAGGCAGGAGGAACACCTGGTCCTGGAACAGTTAATTGACCTGTAAAATATAAGTTTTTCACTTTTTTACTTTTCAATTTTGGTCTTAAAAAAGCAGTTTGCAATAAAGTATTTGCCATACCGTAAGCATTGCCTTTGTACGAATTATATTCTTTGACAAAATCATTAACACAAAATGATTCTTTAAAGATAATATTATTTTTTACTTTCTGATTAGTTAAGAATTCGAAACGAGTAATAATTTTTTCAAAATACAAATATCTCAATTCTTGTGTGTCTTCTAATCCTGGTGCTAACGGAATTAGAAATATACCCGCTTCTTTACCTTCGGGAGCTGAGTTTGTATCGGTTTTTGATGGAAAGCTTGCATAAAAAAGTGGATCTTTTGGCCATTTTGGAGTATCGTAAATAGCTTGTGCATGAACATCAAAATCAACATCAAAAAACAAAGAGTGATGTTCCACATTTTTTATTTTTTTATCAAACCCAACATAAAATAGGAGCGAAGAAGGAGCAAATGTTTTGTTTTCCCAATATTCTTTAGAATACTGACGATTATTTACATCAAGTAAGGTTTCCGAATGATGATAATCGGCACCACTTAGCACTACATCTGCTGTTACAAAATTATTGTTGACTAATATTCCGGTTGCTTTTCCATTGGTAACATCAATTTTTTTAACATTGGCGTTGGTTTCGATTTTTACACCTAATTCTTTAGCTAAAGTTTCTATTGCTAAAATAACCGAATACATTCCGTTTTTTGGATGCCAAGTTCCCAATCCAAAATCGGCAAAATTCATAAAACTATAAAATGAAGGTGTATCGCTTGGTTTTGCTCCTAAAAATAAAACTGGAAATTCTAATATTTGAATTAATTTGGTGTTCTTGAATCGTTTTCTAACATCTTTTGAAATGTTACTAAAAAACTGATTTACTTTTTTTACCGTTTCCAAAGTAATTAATTCCAATGGTGATTCACCTGGACGATAAACTAAGTCTTTGATTGCGATATCATAATTACTTTTTGCTTCAGCTATAAATTGTTCTAATTGTTTACCACTTTCTTTTTCAATAGATTCAAAAGTTGCTACAATTTCGGGTAAATTATCGGCAATTGTTACAAAATCTAAATGAGCAAAATACACTTGATACGCTGGAGACAACTTAATCAACTCATAATAATCGGAAGGTTTTTTATTAAAATCGGAAAAAAAACGTTCAAAAACATCAGGCATCCAATACCAAGTTGGACCAATATCAAAAACGAAACCTTCTTTTTTAAGTTGACGAGCTCTTCCGCCTATGGTTTCATTTTTTTCATAGATAGTTACCTCATTTCCTGCTTTAGCTAAATAACAAGCTGCTGCCAATGAAGAAAATCCTGAACCAATTATTACAATTTTTTTAGACACGATCAAATATTTTGTTTAACAAATATAATTAAAATACTAAACAAAATAAAAATATTTACAAAGTATAAGTCAATTCTTCAATGCTATTGAAAATTTTAATAGCAGAATTTAGGTTTTTCATATCGATATGTTCGGTCATTCTACCAATTATAAGTGCTTCGTGTGGTGAGTCTTTTAAAATTTTTGTGTAAAAATATTTGATATAATCATTGATTTCTTCATGTTTTGGTTCTACCGTAAAATAGCTTACGAAAGTGATGTTCTCAAAATATTTTTTTAAGTCAATTAAACTATCTACTGGAATATTCTCGCCTAAATAAATACTTTGGTAGCCGTTTAGTAAAATTTCATAATTAAGATACATTAATCCTAATTCGTGGATTTCATTTGAGGGCAAGAACAATATAAAAACTTTGTCATTTTTTGTAGGCTCAAGAATTTGAACTTTTTCGGTATGAATTAAAAGTTTTTGTTTAATTAAATATGAAATAAAATGTTCGTGTGCAGGAGAAATAGTTTCGGTTTGCCATAAAAAACCAATTTCTTGCATTAACGGAATAAAAACAGTGTGAAAAATTTCTTTAAACGATTTTTCATTCAGTAATTTATTATAAGTATTAAAGAATAGCGCTTGATCAAAATTCATCATTGCCATTTTAAAAGTACTTATGGCGTGATTTTTGGCACTTTTTTCGGAAATGATATTGTTGACTAATTTATTAATTTCAGGTTGCGATAATTTTGAAATTTTAGAAATCTTATAACCATAATTATGCAGCAAAACGATGTTCAAAAGTTTCTGTAAATTTTTAATATCATAAGAACGAATGTTGGTATCAGACCGCATAGGTTCTAAAACATTATAGCGTTTTTCCCAGATACGAATGGTGTGTGCTTTTATTCCGGAAAGGTTTTCTAAATCTTTTATACTGAAAACATTTCTTACATTGTTCATTTTTTTCTATAAATTTGTTAAACAAAAGTATGAAAAAAAAATAAGTAAAATATTTTTTTGTGACCAAGGAGAGGTACCCCCCTTACTATGATATAATTTCTTTTGTATTAGGATTAATATTAAATCTAAAGAATTAGGATTTAATAATTTATCGGTAAGTAATCATTTATTAAGCGGTAATTTCTTTTTTATGATTAGCGGATATGCTAAACAAATTCATTATCTTCACGAGATGCAGAACCTATACTTCGCACTAACTCAAGAAGAATTAGAAATAAAAATGTAATATTTTACTTTTACAGACTTTTATTGACTATTCAATACATTTTAATCGGGAAATATTGGGGAAAATTTAGTGTAAAAAACACGTTAAGTATTGATTTTAAAGGTGCTTTGTTTTATTAAAAGTGACCAAGGAGGGATTTGAACCCTCACGCCCTTACGAGCACCACCCCCTCAAGATGGCGAGTCTACCGTTTCTCCACTTGGCCTTAAATCATAAAAGACGTTGCATTGCAACGTCTTTTATGATTTTTGTGACCTGGCTGGGATTCGAACCCAGGACCCCATCATTAAAAGTGATGTGCTCTACCAGCTGAGCTACCAAGTCTGTGCATCCAAAAATAAGTTTTTATGTAGTGACCTGGCTGGGATTCGAACCCAGGACCCCATCATTAAAAGTGATGTGCTCTACCAGCTGAGCTACCAAGTCATTATTATTTACTTGAATGCGGGTGCAAATATATGAACATTTATTTATTTTGCAATGGAAATTTATTATAAATTTGTCTTTTTTTACAATTAATTTCTTAAACCTTTAATTTATAGAGGATTATTTATATATGAAAGTAGTACTGTTAGGTTACATGGGGTGTGGTAAGTCAGTAATTGGTGATTTTTTAGCAAAAAAGTTGGAAGTTTCGTTCTATGATTTGGACCATGAAATTGAAAAATTAACTCAAAATTCTATTTTAGAATTGTTTCAAACTAAAGGTGAAATTTATTTTAGAAAAGTAGAAAATGAAGTTTTGAAATCTATTTTAGAAAAAAAAGAAACATTTGTTCTAAGTTTAGGCGGAGGAACTACTTGTTATTATAACAACCATGAGTTGTTGCAACAAGAACATGTGGCTTCTTTTTATTTGAAGGCATCTGTTACTAATTTAGTAAAAAGATTATCAAACGAAACAGCAAAACGACCAATTTTGACGGGTTTTAATTCTGCCGAATTAACCGATTTTATCAATAAACATTTGTTTGATCGTTCGTTTTATTACCACCAAGTTAAACATATAATTTATGTTGACGATAAATCGATTGCAGAAATTTCTGATGAAATAATTGATAAATTAGCTTAAATAAGCATGCGAATCATTTTTTTTAAAAACCACTTGAATGTGTTCTTGTAATGAAGTTGACAATGAAATTCCTTTAAAATCAGCTTTTACAGGATATTTTTTATGATTTCGATCCACTAAAACGGCTGTTTTAAATTTACTTAGCGGAACTTCTAAAAAGTGTTTTACACCATAAATTAATGTGGTTCCCGAGTTTAAAACATCATCAATTAATACCAAACCTTTGTTTTCGTATGCTTCTTTTGGAATTGAAGTTGTGATAATATCTTTTGGATTTTGTTTGTTTATTTTAACTTCACAAAGTGTTACTTTTAAATCGGAAATTTGAGCCAATTCAGTTGCTATTTTTTGAGCAAATATGTAGCCGTTTGATGCAATTCCAGCCAAAATAACTTCTTCTTCATTACTAAATGTTTCGTAAATTTGATAAGCAATTCTTTTGGTTTTGTGCGCAATTTTTTTGTGTGTTAAGATGATATTTTGCATGTGTGTTGTTATTTGACATCAAAGATAAAAAAGAGTTCTTTATTTTGTCTTGGTTTTATAGAATTATGTGCTTTTTCTAATGTTTTAATGGTGAAATTATCCGAAAATAACTCTAAATATTCTTCGGTTGAACCTCCAAATGGCGGACCTTCTGTTGTAAGTGGAAAATCAAATAATAAACCAGCAATTTTTCCTTTTGAATGTAAAATTTCATGCATTTTTTTTACATAATCACTTCTCATTGTTGGTGGAATTGCACAAAAGAACGTTTGCTCTAAAACCAAATCAAACCTATCGTTCAAAGCAAAAAAGTCGCTATGAATAAGATTTGAAGCAAACTCCGGATTTCTTTCGACAATATTTTTTAAAGGTGAAACTGCAATATCAACCACAAAAACATTTTTAAATCCGTTTTTAATCAAATAATCAAATTCGTAGCCATTTCCAGCACCTGGAATTAAAATTTTGATATTTTTATCGGTTAATTGATCAATATATTCTTTTAATGGGGTTGAAATTGTGCCAACATCCCAACCTGTTTCTCCTTTTTGATAGCGTTCTTCCCAGTAATTCATTCTTCCGTTGTTTGAGGTTCGTCGTTGTCCCAAATATAGTCGTCGATTTCTCGGCGTTCTTTTTTGGTAGGTCTTCCGGTTCCGTTGGCTCTGTAATGCTCTTTTGATAATTTTAATAATTCTAAGTGTTCAAAAGCTTCTTTTGGAGTTTCGTCTTTTCTGTACATATCCACTAATTTGGCTCCCAATCGATTTAGAGGAATATCCAAAACCGTTAGTTTGTAGTTTATTTGGTCTTTTCGAAGCGTAATTTTATCTGTAGGAAAAACTTCTCTTGAAGGTTTCGCTACTTGTCCGTTAACCGTAATATGGCCTTTTTTTGCAGCTTCTGTAGCGATACTTCGGGTTTTGTAATAACGAATGCACCATAAAAATTTATCAATCCTCATAATTTATCAAAAATCCATGTTAATATTTCTACAAAAATAAATGAAAATTGTATCTTGCGCCCTATAAATTTTATAATAATGAAAAGCCTTTTTAAAATAGCTCTTTTATTAGCTGTTGCTACAACTTTTTTAGCTTGTCCTTCTGATGATGCACCAAGAGTGCCACCTGCAAGACCTTATGCTGATGTCTATCTGGAAGACACCTTAAAAATTAGAGAGTTTTTGGATACTCATTATGTGACAGTTGATGTAGATTATAATACAACTTTTACACAAATTCCAGTAGGAGGTACTCAAGAGCCAATTTCTGATATGGCAGAATTAAATTTTGTTGAGAGAGATTTTCATGATATAAAATATAAAATTTACTATTTAAAATTGCGTGAAGGTATTGGGGAAACGACAACTCGTGTTGACTCTTCTTTTGTATCTTACAAAGGAAATACTTTTACTAAAACTACTACAGATGGAGTAGATACCTATACTCAAAGTGTATTTGATCAATCAGAAACACCTGTTTGGTTTGCTTTAGAAGATGTTATTAAAGGTTGGGGAGAAATTATTCCAGAGTTTAAAACTGGTACATATACATCAAATTCAGATGGTACAGTTTCATATAATAATTTTGGGGCAGGAGTAATGTTTTTGCCATCAGGTCTAGGTTATTTTAATACAGCAACAGGAAACATTTCTTCTTATTCTCCATTGATTTTTAATTTTAAATTGTATAATCAAAGAAGTAGAGATCATGATTTAGATAAAATATTGTCTAAGTATGAATATAGAGATCCAGAATTAGGTGATATTGTAGATTATGTAAATGGTAAGGTAAATTATAATAAAACAGCACTAGACACAGATGGTGATGGCATCCCAAATTATTTAGATGTTGATGATGATGGAGATGGTTTTTTAACGAAGTTTGAGATTAAAAAACCAATTCCATTATTGCCAGGTCAAGGAACAAGTTTGTATTATACTTTTAATCCAAGAGCAGATAATCCTTCAACTATAGAAAATGAATTTGAGCTAAGAGGGATTCCAAGAAAATTTACAGGTGATATAGTCCCACCTTCAACTTTACCATCACCAGCTTCAGACGAATCTGATTTCACTGATCCTGCAAGGTTGAGAAGGCATTTAGACAGAACATGTAAACCTCCATATTTAGATTAATTTAGAATAAAAAATCCCGAGTTCAATTGAACTCGGGATTTTTTTATGATAAAGAAAAATTGTAATTACTTTCTTTTGATAACTTTTTCTACAGCTTCTACAATCGCTTGATTGTTTAATTTGTATTTTTCCATTAATTGGTCTGGTGTGCCGCTTTCTCCAAAGCTGTCATTTACTGCTACAAATTCTTGCGGTACTAAATGGTTTTGAATCAAAGTTCTTGAAACACTTTCTCCTAAACCACCAATGATGTTATGCTCTTCCGCCGTAACTACACAACCTGTTTTCTTTACCGATTTTAAAATTGCTTCTTCGTCTAATGGTTTGATGGTGTGAATGTTAATTACTTCTACCGAAATACCTTTTGCTTCTAACGCTTCTGCAGCAACTAATGCTTCCCAAACTAAATGTCCAGTTGCAATAATCGTAACATCAGTTCCTTCGTTTAACATAATTGCTTTTCCAATAACGAAAGGTTCGTCTGCTGGCATAAAGTTAGGCACTACTGGACGACCAAAACGCAAATAAGCAGGACCATGATGATCCGCTAAAGCTAAAGTGGCTGCTTTGGTTTGGTTATAATCACAAGTATTAATTACCGTCATTCCAGGTAACATTTTCATCAAACCGATGTCTTCTAAAATTTGGTGTGTTGCTCCGTCTTCTCCAAGGGTTAATCCTGCATGAGAAGCACAAATTTTCACATTTTTATCTGAATACGCTACTGATTGACGGATTTGGTCATACACTCTTCCTGTAGAAAAGTTAGCGAAAGTTCCTGTAAAAGGAATTTTTTCTCCAATCGTTAATCCAGCTGCAATTCCAATCATATTCGCTTCTGCAATTCCAATTTGGAAGAAACGTTCTGGGTGGTTTTTCTTGAAATCATCAAATTTTAATGACCCAATTAAATCTGCACAAAGTGCTACTACATTTTCGTTTTTTTGACCTAATTCAGTCATTCCAGCTCCAAAACCCGAACGGGTATCTTTGCTGCCTGTGTTGGTATATTTTTTCATTTTATTTTTTGCTGTAAGCTCTAGGCAATAGGCAATAAGCATAAGACTTAAAACATACTGCTTAAAGCAATTTAATAATCTCCCAGAGTTTCAACATTTTGTTCTAACGCTTTTGCTAATTGCTCATCATTTGGCGCTTTTCCGTGCCAAGCGTGTGTATGCATCATAAAATCTACTCCGTTACCCATTTCGGTATGTAATAAAATACAAACTGGTTTTCCGTTACCTGATTTTGCTTTTGCATCTGCTAAACCAACTTTGATAGCGTCAATGTTGTTTCCTTCTTTGATTTCTAATACAATCCAATCAAATGCTTCAAACTTAGCTTTTATGCTTCCCATTGACAAAACTTCATCAGTAGTTCCATCAATTTGTTTTCCATTTAAATCAATAGTTGTAATTAAATTATCTACTTTTTTTGCCGAAGCATACATAATAGCTTCCCAGTTTTGGCCTTCTTGTAATTCACCATCACCTAAAAGCGCAAAAACCAAATGGTTGTCGTTGTTTAGTTTTTTAGCTTGCGCTGCACCAATTGCAACCGACATTCCTTGTCCTAATGAACCTGAGGCCATTCGGATTCCTGGTAATCCTTCGTGCGTAGTTGGGTGACCTTGTAATCTTGAATTTAATTTTCTAAAGGTTGCCAATTCAGCTACTGGAAAATAGCCGCTTCTAGCTAGAACACTATAAAAAACAGGAGAAATATGTCCGTTAGATAAGAAGAATAAATCCTCACCAATTCCGTTCATATCAAAACCTTTGTTACGTTTCATAACGTCTTGGTAAAGGGTAACCAAAAACTCAGCACAACCCAATGAACCTCCTGGGTGACCTGAATTTACGGCATGAACCATACGAAGAATATCTCTTCGAATTTGTGTTGTAAAATCTTGTAGTTGTTGCGTGTTAGACATTATAAAAGATATATGTGTTAATTAGATGCAAAAGTAATTTTATTTTTTGGTGTTACAAATCATTTTGTTAGAAGTTATTAATAATCAGTGTTAATCATAAATAATTCTAAATTCCAATTTCTAAATTCTAAAATAAATTATCTTTGCGATTCGTAAAAGCACAATATGAAGTTTGATTTAATTAATAAAGACCCAAAAAGTAAAGCCAGAGCTGGAAAAATAATTACAGATCATGGTGTTATTGAAACCCCAATTTTTATGCCTGTAGGAACCGTTGCTTCTGTAAAAGGAGTACACCAACGTGAGCTAAGAGAAGACATTAATCCAGATATTATTTTAGGAAACACCTATCATTTATACCTTCGTCCGCAAACTAAAATTTTAGAAGCTGCTGGAGGTTTGCATAAATTCATGAATTGGGATAGAAATATCTTAACCGATTCTGGTGGATATCAAGTGTATTCGCTTTCTTCAAATAGAAAAATTAAAGAAGAAGGTGTAAAATTCAAATCGCATATTGATGGTTCATATCATTTCTTTTCACCAGAAAATGTAATGGAAATTCAACGTACCATTGGTGCTGATATTATTATGGCTTTTGACGAATGTACGCCTTATCCTTGCGATTATCGTTATGCAAAACGTTCGATGCACATGACGCACCGTTGGTTAGACAGATGTATCAATCATTTAGAAAAATTACCATTTAAATATGGTTACGAACAAACGTTTTTTCCAATTGTTCAAGGAAGTACGTATAAAGATTTAAGAGAACAATCGGCTGAATATATTGCAAATGCAGGCGCTCAAGGGAATGCTATTGGCGGACTTTCGGTAGGAGAACCAGCTGAAGAAATGTATGCGATGACTGAAATTGTCACCGCAATTCTTCCAGAAGACAAGCCAAGATATTTGATGGGTGTAGGAACGCCAATCAATATTTTAGAAAATATTGCGTTAGGAATTGATATGTTTGATTGTGTGATGCCAACTCGTAACGCCAGAAACGGAATGTTATTCACTGCTCACGGAACAATGAATATGAAAAACAAAAAGTGGGAAGCCGATTTTTCACCAATCGACGAAATGGGACACACTTGGGTGGATACTGAATATTCAAAAGCTTATCTTAGACACTTGTTTGCAGCAGATGAATTCTTAGGAAAACAAATTGCAACTATTCATAATCTAGGCTTTTATATGTGGTTAGTGCGCGAAGCAAGAAGACAAATTATTGCTGGAACATTTAGAGAATGGAAAGATAAAATGGTGATTCAAATGAGTCAAAGATTATAAAATAAGAATTTAGAATTCAGAGGTTAGAAAATAAAAGTTTAAAAAGGCAATTAGTTTCTAAATTCTAAATTCTAAATTCTGAATTCTAAATTTAGGATGAAAATAATAGATAAATACATTTTAAAACGCTATTTGGTCACTTTTTCAGTGATGTTGATTATGTTTATTCCGATTGGAATTACGATTGACGTTTCGGAAAAAGTAAACAAAATGATAGAAAAGAAAATACCAATAACAGATATTTTAGTCTATTATGGTAATTTTACCGTGTATTTTGCCAATCTATTATTTCCGATTTTTTTATTTTTATCTATTATTTGGTTTACCTCAAAATTAGCAAACAATACCGAAATCATTGCTATTTTAAGTTCTGGGATTTCGTTTTCAAGATTTCTTAGACCATTTGTTTATGGTGCAGTAATTGTTTCCATTTTTGCATTGTTAATGGGATTCTTTTTAGTGCCAAAAGCAAGTAAAGGATTTTTAAGTTTTAGATATGAAAATTTAAAAGGAAATTCGCAAACTAGAGAAACTTCTGATATTTTTAGACAAATTAAAAAAGAAGGAAAACTGGAGGAAAACATCTATGTAAGCAATTATAATTACCTTTCTCAAACGGGTTTTAATTTCACCTATGAACGTTTTAACGATAATATTTTAGTTGAAAAAGTGAATGCAACTCGAATTCGTTTTAATGAAATTACTAAAAAATACACCTTATACAATAGTACTAAAAGATTAGTTGGATCAATAAACGACCAAATAATATCAAATGATAAAATTGATGTAGCCTACAATTTTGAACCCGACGATTTAACACCTGTTATTTATGTTGCAGAAACAATGACAATTGGTCAATTAAATTCATTTATCAATAAGGAAAGAGCCAGAGGAAACGGAAATATCAACACTTATTTAGTGGTTTTTTATAAAAAATTCAGTTTGCCCATTTCTGCATTTATTTTAACCATTATTGCTGTTGCGGTTTCTTCCATGAAAAGAAGAGGCGGAATGGGTGTAAACCTAGCTATCGGAATAATAATTGCATTTATTTTCATCTTTTTTGATAAGGTTTTTGGAACTTTAGCCGAAAAATCAAGTATTCCTCCATTTGTTGCGGTTTGGTTGCCTAATTTTGTATTTGGAATATTAGCTTATTACTTACTTCGCAATGCAAAACGATAATTTAAAAAGCTATTTACATCTTCATGTAATTGTATTTATTTGGGGATTTACAGCTGTTTTAGGAAAACTAATTTCGCTAGAAGCTCTTGATTTAGTTTGGTATCGCATGTTATTTGCTGCTGTAATTATGACTTTTGTGGTGCTAATTAATAAAATAAATATCAAAGTTCCATTCAATATTTTCATCGGTTTTATTGTTTCTGGAATTATTATTGCTGTGCATTGGCTCACGTTTTATCAAGCAATTAAAGTTTCAAATGTTTCCATCACATTGGCTTGCTTGTCAACAGGTGCTTTTTTTGCGTCCATTTTAGAACCTATTTTTTATAAGCGAAAAATCATTTGGTATGAAGTTTTATTTGGATTAATTGTAATTTTTGGATTAGGAATTATCTTTAAAGTAGAAACCAAATATGCTTCTGGAATATATTTAGCCGTAACTTCCGCCTTTTTATCAGCACTTTTTTCAGTCATTAACGGAAAATATGCCAAAGAATACAATCCAAATGTGATTTCTTTATATGAGTTAGCTAGCGGATTTATTTTCTTAAGTATTTATTTATATTTTGCAGATAGTTTCACGCCAACATTTTTCGCACTTTCGTCAAAAGACCTAATTTGGTTGTTTTTATTATCTTCCATTTGCACCGCTTATGCTTTTTCAGCTTCAGTTAAAGTAATGAAGTTTTTGAGTCCGTTCACCGTAATGTTAACCATTAATTTGGAACCCATTTACGGAATCATTTTAGTACTTTTAATATTTCCAGAAAACGAAAAAATGTCACCACTATTTTATTTAGGTGCTTTTATCATTTTAGCTACTGTTATTGCTAACGGAATTGTGAAAAGTAGAAAAAAACTACCAATAATTTAAAGAAAGTTTACAAAGTTCAATGAAAATTTTATCTTTGTAACAACAAACACAAACCAAATAAACCGAATATGGAATATTTAGATTTTGAATTACCAATAAAAGAGCTTGAAGACCAGTTAGATAAATGTCAAGTTATAGGTCAAGAATCAGATGTTGATGTATCAAACACCTGCAAACAAATTGAGAAAAAATTAGAAGAAACCAAGCGAAAAATATATAAAAACCTTTCAGCTTGGCAACGTGTTCAACTTTCAAGACATCCAAGTCGCCCTTATACTTTAGAGCATATTACAAATTTGACCAAAGGAACATTTTTAGAACTTTTTGGCGATAGAAATTTCAAAGATGACAAAGCCATGATTGGCGGTTTAGGTCAAATTGACGGTCAATCTTATATGATTATTGGGCAACAAAAAGGAATTAACACCAAAATGCGTCAATTTAGAAACTTTGGAATGGCAAATCCAGAAGGCTATAGAAAAGCTTTACGATTGATGAAAATGGCAGAAAAATTCAATATTCCTGTTTTAACTTTGATTGATACTCCAGGGGCATATCCAGGTTTAGAAGCCGAGGAAAGAGGTCAAGGTGAAGCAATTGCAAGAAATATTTTTGAGATGACGCGTTTAAAAACTCCAATCATTTCTGTAATTATTGGCGAAGGAGCATCTGGTGGTGCCTTAGGAATTGGAGTAGGAGATAGAGTATTTATGCTAGAAAACACTTGGTATTCTGTAATTTCACCCGAATCTTGTTCTTCTATTTTATGGAGAAGTTGGGAATATAAAGAACAAGCTGCCGATGCGTTGAAATTAACGTCTTATGATATGAAAAAGCAAAAGTTAATTGACGATATTATCCCAGAACCACTTGGTGGAGCGCATTATGATAAAGAAACAACTTTTAAAACCGTTGCGCAATATATAACTAAAGCATTTAACGAATTAAAAGATTTATCAACAAAAGAATTAGTTGTACAACGAATGGATAAATATAGCAAAATGGGCGAATTCAAAGAATAGCGTTTGTTTTCAAAATGATATGAAATCCGAAGCCTAAAAGTTTCGGATTTTTTTTTGCTTATTAACAAATATAGCTGAGTTATTAACATTGAGTATGGACAACTCAAATGAAAAATTTATAAAAAAAGAGTACCTTAGCCCTATGGAAAATGTTAGAAATATGAACCCGATAAAAGTAGATAAAACTACTATTATCAATTTGGAAAAAGGAAAACTACCTCCGCAAGCTTTAGACCTTGAAGAAGCAGTGCTAGGTGCCATGATGATTGATAAAAAAGGGGTAGATGAAGTGATAGATATTTTGCAACCAGATGCTTTTTATAAAGATGCTCACAAGCACATTTTTGAAGCAATTGTAGCATTGTTTAACGAAACGCAACCTATCGATTTGTTAACAGTTTCTGCTCAATTGAAAAAAAGCGGAAAGTTAGAAATGTCTGGTGGCGATTTTTATTTAATTCAGTTAACTCAAAAAATATCTTCTTCGGCACATATTGAGTTTCATTCACGCATTATTTTACAAAAATTCATTCAGCGAAGTTTAATTAAAATTTCAAGCGAAATCATAGAAGAATCGTATGACGAATCTACCGATGTTTTTGATTTATTAGACAAAGCCGAATCAAAATTATACGAAGTTACTCAGGGAAACATCAAACGAAGTTCTGAAACCGCACAAAGTTTAGTAATTCAAGCCAAAAAACGAATTGAAGAAATCGCTGGAAAAGAAGGATTGAGTGGTGTTGCAACTGGTTTTCATAACTTAGATAAACTAACTTCAGGATGGCAACCCTCAGATTTGATTATTATTGCTGCTCGACCAGGTATGGGTAAAACGGCATTTGTACTTTCTATGGCTCGAAATATGGCGGTTGATTATGGTCATCCTGTAGCCTTATTCTCTTTGGAGATGTCTTCTGTTCAGTTAATTACACGTTTAATTTCGTCTGAAACGGGTTTGTCTTCTGAGAAACTTCGTACTGGAAAATTAGAAAAGCACGAATGGGAACAACTTTCGATAAAAGTAAAGAATCTAGAAAAAGCACCATTATATATTGATGATACACCATCATTGTCTATTTTTGATTTGCGTGCGAAAGCTCGTAGACTTTCGTCTCAATATGGAATCAAAATGATTGTAGTTGATTATTTACAGTTAATGACAGCAGGTGGAAATGGAAAAGGCAGTGGAAATCGTGAGCAAGAAATTTCAACCATTTCCCGAAACTTAAAAGCATTAGCAAAAGAATTAAATGTTCCAGTGATTGCCCTTTCTCAATTATCACGTGCTGTAGAAACTCGTGGATCTAGTAAAAGACCTTTGCTTTCCGATCTTCGTGAATCGGGAGCAATTGAGCAAGATGCTGATATTGTATCGTTTATTTACCGTCCAGAATATTACAAAATTGATGAATGGGATGATGAAGAACGTACACCAACTCAAGGTCAAGCTGAATTTATAGTTGCAAAACACAGAAATGGTGGTTTAGATGAAATCCGGTTAAAATTCGTAGGAAACTTAGGAAAGTTCGAAAACTTAGATGATTTTAGTTCTCCTTTTGACGCATTACCTTCTAAAATGAATTTAGACGATAGTAATCCATTCATCACTCCAAATCTAACAATGCCAAACGAAGCTTTTGGAATCAATATGAATTTAGTAGAAGATGATGATTCTGATGTCCCATTTTAATAAAACAGAGTGATGAATAATTATAAAATCATTAAAATCCTACTACTTATTTTTTTTTCCAGTTTTTCTAGCCAGGCTGCTTTTGTGTTAATTCCAATGGAAGCTGAAGTACAAAAAAATCATTTGAAAGCTTATGGAATCACTTATTGGGCTTTAGACAAAAGTTACAAAGTAAGTTGGTTGTTAAATTATAGAGGAGGTTCTTTTCTATTACCTGATACTCCCGAAATCATAAAAGAATGTCAAATTCGCGGAGTAACTTTTGAAATACTTTCAGATGTTTCAGCAAATTCAATTTTAGAGGAAATAAGCGCACCATCTCAAAATAAAGAAACAGTAGTGTTAGAAAAAGCGCCTAAAGTTGCTGTTTATACACCAAAAGGGAAGCAACCTTGGGATGATGCTGTAACAATGGTTTTAACCTATGCCGAAATCCCATATACCGAAATTTATGACGATGAAGTTTTGTCTGATCAATTATTATTATATGATTGGTTGCATTTACATCATGAAGATTTTACAGGCCAATATGGAAAATTTTTTGCAAATTACAGAAATGCACCTTGGTATATTCAACAAAAAGCAGATTCTGAAGCATTAGCAAAAAAATTAGGTTACAATAAAGTTTCTGAAGAAAAGTTAGCGGTTGCAAAAAAAATTAGAGATTTTGTAATTGGAGGAGGATTTATGTTTGCAATGTGTTCTGCTACAGATAGTTTTGATATTGCACTTTCAGCAGAAGGAGTCGACATATGTGAGCCTATGTTTGATGGAGATGATTCTGATGCAAATTATCAAACTCAAATAAATTATTCAAACACCTTTGCTTTCAAAGATTATAAATTAGAGCGTCAACCAATGGTTTATGAGTTTTCTGATATTGACACTACAGAAGAACACGGAAAAGGTTTGTTTTCAATAGATAAAGATTATTTTACTTTAATGGAATATTCGGCAAAGTGGGATCCGATTCCTACGATGTTATGTCAAAATCATACACAATTAGTTAAAGGTTTTATGGGACAAACAACTGCATTCTCATCCGAAAAAATTAAGTCTAATGTTTTAGTAATGGGAGAATGTAAAGTTAATGGAGAAGCACGATATATTCATGGCACTAAAGGTAAAGGAATGTTTACGTTTTATGGTGGCCACGACCCTGAAGATTATCAGCATAGAGTTGGTGATGCGCCCACAGTTTTAGATTTACATCCAAATTCGCCAGGCTATCGTTTGATTTTAAATAATGTTTTGTTTCCTGCTGCAAGAAAGAAAAATCTGAAGACATAAGTTAGAGAATAAGTATTTCTTTTTTTACAGCATAATAAAACTCTTTTCAATATAATATCTTCTTGTTCTAAAGTTTCTTTAAAATTGGCTTTGAAATTACTAATGCATATTATTTAAAATAAAATTCACTAAAAAAAAAATCAGGAATTTTCATGTTTTTCATTACTTAAAATTATTTTGCATTATATACAGCAATTGCCTCTTTAAGAATTTGAACCGATTTAATCAGATCAGCTTTTTTTAGAACATAAGCAATTCGTACTTCATCTAAACCAACATTTGGTGTCGAATAGAATCCAGCAGCAGGAGCAACCATTACAGTTTCTCCATTAAAATCGTATGATTCTAATAACCATTGTGCAAATTTATCAGCATTATCAATAGGTAATTTTACAATACAATAGAAAGCGCCTTTTGGAGTAACAACTGTTATGCCTTCTATTTTTTGTAATTCAGCAATTAATGTATCTCTTCGGTCTTTGTATTCAGCAATTACATCATCAAAATAACTTTGAGGAGTTTTTAAAGCAGCTTCACTTGCAATTTGAGCATAAGTTGGCGGACTTAAGCGAGCTTGTGCAAATTTCATCGCTGTTGCTATTATTGCTGTATTTTTTGAAACTACGCAACCAATACGTGCTCCACACATACTATAACGTTTTGAAACGGAGTCAATCATAATAGCATGCTCTTTTAATTTAGGAACATTCATTACTGAAAAGTGCTTTTCACCATCATAAATAAATTCACGATATACTTCGTCAGCAATTAAAAATAAATCATGTTTTTTTACGATTTTAGCTAATTTTAAAATTTCTTCTTTTGAATATAAATAACCAGTCGGATTTCCTGGGTTACAAATTAAAATTGCTTTTGTTTTTGGTGTAATTAATTTTTCAAAAGCTTCAATTGGAGGCAAAGCAAAACCAGTTTCAATTCCTGAAATGACAGGAACTACTTTTATACCAGATGCAGTTGAAAACCCGTTATAATTAGCATAAAATGGTTCAGGTATAATAATTTCATCATCTGAATCCATTGTGCTTCCCATTGCAAAAAGTAGTGCTTCTGAACCACCTGTTGTAATGATAATATCTTCTGTTTCTATTGGTAAACCTTGATTTTTGTAGTATTGTGAGAGTTTTTTTCTATAGCTTTCAAAGCCAGCAGAGTGACTATATTCTAAAACAGAAATATTAGCATTTTTTACAGCTTGTAATGCAACTTCTGGAGTTTTAATATCGGGTTGCCCAATATTTAAATGATATACTTTATGTCCTTTTTTCTTAGCAATTTCGGCATAAGGAACCAATTTTCTAATTGGAGATTCTGGCATTTGTTGCCCTTTAACAGAAACTTTTGGCATGATTCGTTTTTTAAAGATGTACAAAATTGCGATTTTTTTTTGTGATATTAATACTAAAACCTATTAAAATATGTTAATTTTAAGTTTTGAACAGAAACAATAGAAATACACAAAATAATTTAACTCGTTGTGTATTATAAATGAGGTTAATATATTTCTAGGAAACACAAATTTATATCATTTAAACTTTAAAAATATAGTAAAGGGCATTTACGTAAAATCGTATTGGATATGCAAATAAAAAGTGGAGATTAAATTAAGCGACATTTTTATAATTAAATTGATTATTAAATTCGTCAATATTTTGATAATTTAGAGCTGAATGTGGAAAAAACGGTTAAATTGACCACCACTTTCCAGTCTAAATTGACCATCGATTTCGGTGGAAACTGACCACCACTTTCCAGTCCAAATTGACCACCTAAATTTTAGGGTAAATTAGCCATTAAAAACAGTTACTTTTTTTCATGTTGTTAGCCCATACATTCGTACAAAAAATACGGATTATGG
>Ga0075152_10000967_pt1 | contig 20837 bp, 20 predicted proteins | sample JI61114C2DNA_FD_70964 | JGI IMG/M metagenome (GOLD analysis project Ga0075152, IMG submission 70964) | Wastewater effluent complex algal communities from Wisconsin, to seasonally profile nutrient transformation and Carbon sequestration -... | ecosystem: Engineered > WWTP > Effluent > Algae...
TCTACCAGAGGAATGACCGCCTCGTAATCCATGCGATCGGGCCCGAGCAGGGCCACTGCGGCCGTCCTGTGACCATCGTCATCGATCGGTTGGACGCGGCAGCCGACCAGGCTGAGACCGGAGAGGATCAAGGAGACGGCGGCGCCCTCCTCGCCGGGAGCCAACAGCGTGGGCGGCAGCTCGGCGGCGACGTGGACCTCGGCCCGCGGCAGGCCGGCCCGCTCCGGGAGTAACTGACACAGCAGCTCCGCGAGGCCGTGATAGTCGTCGAAGAGGGTCAAGATCTGCGCGAGGGTCTGGCCGCTCTGCCCGGCGAGCAGCCGCTGCCCGGCGATCTGCACCCACAGAGGATCGAGCGCGGCGGCGGTGCACAACCACAGCCCGAGCCGCAGGCTCTCCGCCAGCTGACGGTCGAGGCGCGCCTCCTGCTCGGCCCATAGCCGCGTCAGGTCGGTGCGCGCCTCGCTGAGCGTCTTGCCGATGCACAGCCCGCGCAGGCGCTCTTGCAGGCGCAGCAGCGCGCTGCCCGAGGGCTCGACGAAGCGCGGGTCGAGGGTCACCGGGTGCACACCGGGCGCCCCGTCGTCGAGGCCGACGACCAGCAGCGCCCGTAGCCCCTGGACCGGCACGAGGTCGACCTGGCGCATCACGCCGCGCCGACCCTCGCCGACGAAGGTCACCGCGACGCAGCCGACCAGCTCGCTGAGGACCCTGACCGCCGCGCGCATGCCCTCGGGGCCGTGACCCGCGTCGCCGAACGAGACATCGACCGCGCGGCGCACCTCGGGCCGCAACGGCGGCGGGGCGCCGAGCGAACGGACGTAGAGTCGCATCCCCGCGGCGGTCGGCAGTCGCCCCGCGGACTGGTGGGGCTGATGCAGCAGGCCCTGCTCCTCGAGCGCCGCGAGCTCGTTGCGGATGGTCGCCGACGAGCACTCGAGGTGCTGCGTGAGGCCTGCGGAGGCGACCGGTCGCCCCGTCACGATGTAATCGCGACACAGGGCGAACAGGATCCGCTGCCGCCTTGAACTCAGTTCGGCCACGGTCGATGGTGTTAGCGCGATCGGGGCGGACGCGCCAGACCCCGACGACCTGCGATCGCCGTCGTGACGATCTTCGCGGCCCGCGCGGCCACGCGCGCGTCCAGGACGGCGGGGGTCAGGGTCTGCTGGCGTGCGCGGCGCGCTCTCGGGCCGCCACGGCCGCCACGGCCGCCACGGCCGCCCTACAGCGCCCCGAACAGCTCGGCCTCGGCCGCCTGCGCGCGCCAGGCCGCCTCGGGGCACGCGACCCCGAAGGCCGCCTCATAGCGCTGGTGAAACGCCGCGTTCACCAGCCCGGGCCCGTCCGGGGCGCACAGCTCCGGCCGGATCCCGCGCACCAGGTGGATCTCGACCTCGCCCGCGTTGCGCACCACCGTCGTGCCGTCGTACTGCAGGTCGAAGAAGCCCTCGACCAGCTGGGCGGTCGCCCCGGAGACCGACACCGCGTCGGGTCGACCGACGCGCTGCACGTGGGCGGCGACGCTGACCGTGTCGCCCCACAGGTCGAAGACCTTGCGGCGAGCGCCGATGATCCCCGAGATGCACGGGCCCGAGTGCAGGCCGATGCGAAAGCTCCACTCCCACTCGTCGACGACCGGGCCAGGGCGAGCCGCGACGGCCAGGGCGACCCGAAGGGCCGCGAGGGTGGCGTCGACGGCGTGCGCGGCGCGGCGCTGCGGGACCCCGGCGACGCCCATGTACGCGTCGCCAATCGTCGTCACCTTCTCGACGCCGAAGCCCGACGTGATCTGATCGAAGAGTGAGAAGTAGAAGTCGAGCTGCTTGAGGCAGCTGACCGGATCGACGCGCGCCGCGAGCCGCGAGAACTGGACCGCGTCGATGAACAGCACCGTCGATTCGCGGTAGGCCTTCGGCTGCAGCGCGCGCTGCTCGGCCAGGTGCTCGCTGATCGGCGCCGGCAGCACGTTGAGCAGCGCCTGCTTGTCGAGCAGCGACGCGGGGGCCAGGTTCTGCGCGATCACGGCCTGGCTCTCCCAGGCGACGCCGATCAGCAGGAAGCCGCCGTCCGGCTGCTGCAACGCGCGCCAGGGGCCCGTCGCCTCGATCAGGGCCGCGGGGTCGCGTGCGAGCTCGGCGAGCACCTGCGGCTCGCCGGTGGCCTGCAGGATCGCGGCGCTGCGCTCGTCGGCGGGGCTGATCCGGTGCTCGGCGTCGACCCGCAAGATCAGGGGGGTGAGCAGCTTGTGCAGGTCGAACATGCTTGTCGCTCCTCGGCGCGCCGCTAGATCTCGCCGACATCCTCGAAGCTGGTGCGGGCGGCCACCGCGGCCTCGTCGAGGTTGAGCAGGATCGGCAGGGTCTCCTGCTGCCAGTCGTCCTCCTCGAGCCGACGCACCAGCACCGGGCCGGTCCCCGCGGCGTAGACCAGCTCGATGATGTCCATGATGATGTAGAAGCCGTTCGAATTGCAGAACTCGAGCTCGGTGAAGTCGATCACCGTGCGATCGATCGTCCGCCCCGGCAGCACCAGGCGCAGCTCGCCGAGCAGCTCCGCCAGGTGGCGGGCCGGGTTGTCGACCCGGACGACGCCGCTGAAGATCACGAACAACGAGCCGTCGTCCTCGCGGACCACGCAGTGGAAGACGCTCGCGCCGCCCTCCATGATCTCGCCGTAGGTGAGCACATTCATTGGATACCTCGCAGGGGGAACGCCGCCTGCATCGTCAGGTGCTCCTGCTCATAGCTGACGGCCAGGCGGAAGCGGTTCTCGGCGACCAGGCGCATCAGCCCCAGGCCGCCCTTGAGGCGATCGGCCCGGCGCTTGCGCAGGGTCTCGGTGAATAGATGCTTGGGCGCGACGCTGGCGGCCAGCGCGTCCACGCGCGCGCGCACCGCCTCGTACTGGTCCGGCGTCGCCTTGTTGCGCACGCGGACGAGCAGGACCGCGTCGTCGACGCGCAGGTCGAGGCTGAGCTCGCTGTCGGCATCGAGGACATTCTGGATCACGTTCTGGATCAGCTCGGTCACCGCGACGTTGGCCTTCTTGCCGACCGCGGGCGGGTAGAACATGGTCAGCAGGTCGTGGAGCGACTGACCGAGCAGGGTCGCGATGTTGCCGCGAACGTCCCCGAGCGGCGCCACGGTGACGGTCACGCCGAGGCGCGTCGCCGGCGGGGACTCGCTCATCCGACCCGCCTTCGCAGGATGATGAGCGTGATGTCATCGGTGTCGGCGCGGCGAAACTCATGGTAGTCGTCGACGCAGCGGCGCAGGATGTCGTCGACTGGCTCGCGCGCGTGCTCGCGGATGAGCGAGTTCAGGCGCCGCGAGCTGTAGTCCTCGCCGTCGGCGTTCTTGGCCTCGACGAGGCCGTCGGTGTACATCGCCAGAAGGTCGTCGGCGTCGAAGGACAGCTCGAACTCGGTGTACGGTCGCCGCCGCAGTCCGATGAACGGGTCGCCCTTGCTGAACGTGTAGATCTCGCCACCGCGAACCAGGACGCCGTATCCTCCGCCGCAAACGTAGCGGATCGCGCGCTCCCCGAAAACGACGAAGTTAACAGTGGAATAGCGGCGAACTTCGCGGAGGAAGCCGAGCGACGCCTGGTTGACCCACTCGACGATCTCCTTCGGACGGGCCGCCTGCTCCATCGTCTGCATGAACTGAGCCTTGAGGAAGGCCATGATCAGCGCGGCCGAGACGCCGTGCCCCGAGATGTCGAACATGCCGATCGCGTAGTGCCCGTCGCGTGTCCGAAAGAAGTCATAGTAGTCGCCGCCGACCTCGGTCAGCTGCTTGTGGTGCACGGCGAGGTCGAGCTGGGCCAGCATGTCGGGGAACTGCTTGGGCAGCAGCGCGTGCTGCACCTGCTGGGCGATCTCGAGGTCCTGACGGATGGTCTGGTAGGCCCGGGCCAGCTCGCGCTCCTGCTCGTCGAGCCGCTCGTAGGCGGTCTTGAGGGTCTCGTTGGTGGCCTGCCAGAAGGCCGTGTCACGCTCGACCTGCTTGCGCAAGCCCTGGCACTTCCAGAACAATCGCTCCAGCCCCTCGCGGGGCAGCTCGTGCACGCGCGCGGCGTCGCCTTGCTCGAGGACATCTTCCAACCGGGGCATCAGGGCAGCCTTTCGCGCACGTTTCAGTGAAACTCGACGACCAGCAGGTCGGGGTCGCCGTCATTATGCACGTCCACGTAGTCGAGGTCGCCCGGGGCGAGCAGCCCGCCGATCAGCACCCCGCTCTCGATCTTGCGGTGGAAGGGCGTGGTCGAGTGGATCACGGCGCGCCCGGCGGCGGCGTCGAACTCACGCAAGTCGAAGGATCCGACCAGCTCGCGCGGCCCCCGGATCACGCTGATGATGCCCGTGCTACCGGTCTGGAAGTGCAGGAAGTCGGCGCCGCGGCGGATGATGTCGTGCCCGGGACCGCGGTGGTACCACAGGCTCATCATCTCGATGCCGAGCTTGAGCCGGATCGGGTCGATGTGCTGGTAGGTCGCGCCGATCATCTGCTCGAGCGCAAACCACCGGCGTAGCGGATACCAGCGCTCGACGTCGAGGTCGGCCAGCAGCTCGGCCGCGCCGGGACCGGCGACGATGTTGAGGTTGATGCAGGCCTGGGCGAAGCCCGCCATGAGGGTGCCGTGGACCAGGGGCTCCGGATCGCCGGTCACGGCGCCTCCGGACTGCGGTAGGCGAACACCGCGATCAGAGGGACCCCCTGGTAGCCGAGGCGGACCAGACCCTCCCGCACGATCGCCCAGCAATAGTCGGGGAGCGTGATCGACAGGTCGATCCCCGACGCCGGCCGCAGCCCGGCCTTCGTCAGCCGCAGCAGCCACGATTCATAGGGCTCGTGGCGCTCGCAGCGAAACACGTCGCTGGTCCCGAGGATGTCGCGGACCTCGCGGCCGAAGAAGACCTCCTTGATAGCGAACTTCTCGAGCGGCGTTCCATCGCTCTGATCGATCAGATCGAAGACCGTGCCGAAGTGTTCCCAGCAGCTGTGCACCCGCCGCGTCAACACCTCGGTGTCATGGTTGGCGTTCGGCTCGATCAGCGTCAGCACCCGCGGCCGCAGCCCCGCCAGCTGGCGCAGCAGCTGGGTGCGCAGCTCCTGCTCACCCGGCGCGTGGCCGGTGTGGTGCAGCGTGAACGCGGCGTTGATCGCCAGGCCGTGGACGCCGCCGATCGCGTCCTGCAGCAGCGGCACCGGACAGCGTTCGAACAGCACCCGCAACGGCCGGACCTCGACGCCGAAGGGCAAGCTCGGGGCGAGCGCCTCGATCGCGGCCTGGGCCTCGAGCAGGCTCGCGCCAGCGGGCTCGAGCGCGACGATGCGGAGGTGCTGCAAGCGACCCGGCGCCGCCGCGAGCACGCGCAGCAACGCGAGCAGCTGGCTGCCCTTACCGGCCCCAATTTCCAGCAGCGCTGCGGTCTCCAGCCCCCGCAGCGCGGAGGCGAGGTGCTGGTTGGCGATCGCGTAGCTCTGCGGGATCTGCGGGATCAGGCGTCGGGCCACGTCGAAGAGGTCGATTTGCGCGATCTCAAAGGACTGTAAATAGATGTTTTTTCCCGGCAGCAGTTCGCGATCGACCCGCCGCAGCAGCGCCTCCGCGACGATGTGCGAGAGCAGGCGGTCGCTGGGCACATCCATGTCGACCGCGCCGAGGATCTGCCCCGCGATCACCGGACCCACGAGCTGCTCGCGGCGCCGGCGCAGATCCTGGCACGCCGACAGAATGATCTTATAGCGATCGTCGAAAATCATGTCGCGGCTCCACCTGCCGCCCGGCCTCGGTGCCGCCCAAGGTCACACACACCTCCGAGTCTTGGCAAGGTCGGCATGTACCTGTCCCAAAGGACACTTACCGGCCCAGAGACCGCTGCAGCGGCGATTTGCTTGTTTTCGAGCGTTTGCGGCCAGGCGGGCGGCGGCAGCCGCGCCACCCGCGCGCTCCACGGCTGTGGCCCGTCTCGGAGCGCCTCAGACCGCACTGGCGCGGCGATGGCCGGGCATGCTCGAAGCACCAGCGTGACACACCCCTCCTGCCTGTGACCGGACACAGGGCCGGACACGGGTCCGGCAGCCGCTGACGAGGACATCCCCTGGGGCGCAGACCCTGCTCGGGCAGATCGTCCGCTGAAGGCCTCGATGGTTGCAGACGACCGAGGCTGCGCCGCCGCTTCAGGCAGCGGCCGGACCCGCCGCGGCGTGCAGCTCGAGCCCCACCTCGAAGCCCAGCACCAGCGCCCGATGGCCAGCGTGCCAGTGGTGCACCTCGACCTCGAGGGTCAGGTGAGTCGAGCCCGGGTTGCGGTCGCTGCGAAAGCGCAGCTCCGCGGCGGCCGTGATCGGCTCACCGACCAGCAGCACCCCGAGCGATCGAACCCGGCCGACACTGCGCACGACCACCGGGATGCTGCACAACGCTTCATTGCTGGCCAGAGCGGCGAGCACCCGGTCGATGGCCACGGAGGTGGGGCAGACGCGACCCCAGGGCGGCGGGCTGTCGGCGCCGCCGGTGAACGAGCCGGTGGAGAGGCACTCCTCGCAGGTCCCGACGACCTGACCAAGGAAGGTCGACTCGATGTGGGCGGTCAAGTCCGCTGGTCGGACCATGAACTCCCCCGTCGTCAAGGTCTTGCCGACGCCCAGCGATCGCAGATCGTGCACAGTCATAAAGAGCCTCCGTCTGAACAACCTTGCCCATCGAGCGGCTGTGATGCACGCAACATCGCGGGGCCACAGACAGCGAGCCGTGGACGCGATGAATTTTCATAATTCGCCGAAAATCGACCGGACTCGACGGCACACCGCCGATCTGCCCGAATCATGGCACTTGCCTGCGACCGAAATCTGTTCTCCGCAGAGCCGATCTCTGCTCGAATTTTGCGCGATCTCCGGCAAGATCTCGGCCGGTCCTGGCGATCGCTGCCTCTGCAACGAAAGCACCGTCTCCCACGACTCCCGGGGGTGCCTCTCGATCTGCTCTTCCCCGCCGTCTGCCTCGGATGTCGCCGCCTGCTGCGCGACGAACCGCCCCTGCCGCTGTGCTCGCTGTGCGCGCCGGAGCACCTGCCGCTGCCACCGGCCCTGCGCCGGGTCGCCGGGATCGAGGCGGTCCACGCTTATGCCGGGCCGCTCGCCCGCGCCGTCGCCGCGCTCAAATTTTCTGGCCAGCTCGAGCTCGCCGGCCCGCTCGGTCGCCTGTTGAGCCGCGCGGATCTCCTCCGTCAGCGCTGGGATGCGGTGATCCCGGTCCCGCTGCACCCGTGGCGGGCCCTCCTCCGCGGCTACAACCAGGCCGAATTGCTGGCCCGCTGGGCGCTGCGCCACGGCGGCCACCCGGCCGGCCGGCTCCAGCCCCGGCTGCTGCGCCGAGTCCGCGCGACCGCGCCGCAGACCGCGCAAGGCGCCGCAACTCGCCGCCAGAACCTCGCAGACGCGTTTGTGGCCGGACCGGCCGCGGCCGGCCGACGCCTGCTGGTCCTCGATGACGTGACCACCACCGGCGCGACCCTCGAGGCGTGCCTGGCGGCCCTGCGCTCCGCCGGCGCCGGCGAGGTCGCCGGGCTTGCCCTGCTGCGTACCCTTGCGTAGCGTGCCCGCTCCGCCGTGAGCAAGACGCCGCAGATCAAGGACGGGCACGCGTTCGTGCAGAACCGCCGCGCCCTCTTCGAGTTCGAGGTCATCGAGCGCCTCGAGGCCGGCCTCGCGCTGATGGGCAGCGAGGTCAAGTCGATCCGCGACGGCAAGTGCAGCCTGAACGAGGCCTATTGCCAATTCAACGGCCGCGGCGAGCTGTTCCTCGTGCAGGCCCACATCGGCGAGTACCCGATGGCCCACTCGCGCAATCACGTGCCGCTGCGCCAGCGCAAGCTGTTGCTGCACGAGCGCGAGCTGCTGCACCTCGTCGACGCCGTCCAGCAGAAGGGTCTGACCTTGATCCCCCTCGACATGCACGCCAAGAACGGGCGCATCAAGCTCGCGCTGGCGCTGGTCCGCGGCAAGAAGAACTACGACAAGCGGGCCTCGATCAAGGAGCGCGAGCAGAAGCGAGAGATCGACCGGGCCATCCGGGAGCACAAATGACGGCTTCGCCGCCTCGCCTGCGCCTCGTCGACGCCCCATCCATACCTGCCCCTTCGGCCATCTCCTATCAGTCGGGGAGAGCTGTCCCTCGGGACAGTTCTGATGAGCGCGACGAGACTGCGCTTGCGGACCGCGCGGATCAACGCGACGCGGCCGCGCTTGCGGGCCGCGCGGATCAACGCGACGCGGCCGCGCTTGCGGGCCGCGCAGATCAACGCGACGCGGCCGCGCTTGCGGACCGCGCAGATCAACGCGACGCGGCCGCGCTTGCGGGCCGCGCGGATCAACGCGACGCGGCCGCGCTTGCGGGCCGATTCTCGCTGACGCTCGCCTCCTCGCTCGCCGGCGAGCCCGCCGAGGACCTGCTCGCCCTCGACGCCCTGCTCGCGGCCGAGGACCCACCCTCGGACGACGCTTGCCGCCGCCTCGCCGCCCTGACCGCCCGGGTCCCCGGGCGCAGCCGCCGGGTCGCAGCCGCCCTCGGCCGCGCCTCCACCAGCGCCGCGGTCGACGCCCTGCTCACCCTCCCGCCCGGCGCCCCCGGCGTGCTCGAGGCGCTGCACGGCTGCTTCGCCCGGGGCGTCCGCCGAGACCTGACCCTCGGGCCAGGTCTCTTGGGGCATGTCCTCACGGGCAGCGAAGCCCACCCCGCCCCGCTGATCGCCCCGCCGCTGCTCGCCCTCGACTTTCGCGGCTCGCGCGCGAGTCGCTTCCCCGAGCTGGTCCGCCGCGCCCAGACGCTCGGCCTGGCCCCCGGCGCCGCGTTCGAGGCCCTCGACCTCGACGGCAAGCGCCGCTATCGCCTCGCCTTCTGGCCCGACCGCGTCCCGCCGATGGCCCTCGCCGTGGCCCTGCGCGCCAGCCACCTCGACATCGTCTGGCTGCACGCCCGACTGGCGCGGCTCCAGGGCAGCCGTCTGTGGCTGAGCGGCTGGTGCTTCGCTAGCCACGGTCCCCACAGCCCCACCACCCAGTCCCACCTGCTGCAGGCGTGGCTGCACTTCGCCGAGCAGGAGCCCCCACAATGACCACCGCCCTCGCCAGCCTCGCCCGTAGCCTCCGCGCCGGAGCGCGCGGGCTGCTGCTCCGCACCGATGACGAGGCCCGCGCCGTGCGCCTGCTCGAGGCCCTCGGCGAGGAGCTCGGCTGGCATGTGCACACCTGGAGCGCCACCGCCGGCAGCGACAGCAGCGGCACGCCCACCCCGCTGCCCGCCCTGCTGCGTCAGCTGTGCGGCCGCCGCGAGCCGGTGCTGTGGTTGTTGCTGGATCCGCCCCCCGATCCCCTCGCCGCCCGGGCCCTGCGCGAACTGGCCCAGGGCCCGGCCCCCGGCGCCGCCGTCGTGTTAATCGGCGAGCCCGCCGCGGCCTACACCCAGATCCCCGAGCTCGCCGACCACACGCTCCCGCGCCCGTCGCTGGCGGAGCTCGCCGCCCTCGCGGCGCACGAGTCCGCGGCCCTGCGCCGCGCCGGCCACCCGGGCCCCGCCGACAGCCTCGGCCGCGCCGCAGCCTCCGCTGAGCTGTCCCCCGGGACAGGCGCGTCCGACCTGTCCTCCGGGACAGTCCAGGACCTCGCCCAGCTCGCCCTCGGTCTGTCCGAGCACGCCGCTCGTCGCCTGCTGCGCGAGGCCGCGCTCGCCGGCGGCGGCGACGACCGCCGGGCCGCCGCCCGCCTGCTCGTCGGCAAGGCCGAGGCCCTGCACCGCGGCGCCCTGCTCGAGCTCGTCGAAGCTGTCCCCGAGGACATGCTCGGCGGCCTCGACGGCCTCAAGCGCTGGCTGCACCGCCGGGCCCTCGCGCTGCGCCCCGCCGCCCACGCCGCCGCGATCCCGGACCCGCGCGGGGTCCTCCTCGTCGGCGTACAGGGCTGCGGCAAGAGCCTCGCGGCCCGCGTCTGCGCCCAGATCCTTGGCCTCGGCCTGGTCCGCCTCGAGCCCGGCCGGCTGTTCGGCGGCACCGTCGGCGAGAGCGAGGCCAACCTGCGCCGCCTCACCCAGGCCGCCGAGCGGCTCGCCCCCGTGGTCCTGTGGATCGACGAGCTCGACAAGGGCCTCGCCGGCAGCGAGGGCGCCGCCAGCGACGCCGGCACCGCCGCGCGCGTCCTCGGCGGTCTGCTCACCTGGCTGCAGGAGCGCGGTCGCCCGGTCTTCGTGGTCGCCACCGCCAACCGCGTCGACAATCTCCCGCCCGAGCTGCTCCGCCGCGGCCGCCTCGACGAGACCTTCTTCGTCGACCTCCCCGGCCCCGAGGACCGCGCCACGATCGCCCAGATCCACCTCGTGACCGGGCCGCAGCGCCGCCTCGGCGCCGCCCCCCCGCTCGCGGACCCGCTGACCGCCTACCTCGCCCTCGCCCGCGCCGCCGACGGCCTCAGCGGCGCGGAGATCGAGGGCGCCATCACCGAGGCCCGCCTCGACGCCTTCGCCGAGGGTCGCCCGCTCGCCGCCGCCGACCTGGCCCGCGGACTCGACGCGACCATCCCCCTGAGCCGCAGCCGGGCCCCCGAGATCGCCGGCCTGCGCGCCTGGGCCGAGCGCCTCGCAAGACGCGCCTGACCCCCGCGGCGCTCGACCTGCATGTGACCTGCCCCAAGAGACAGACAAGATAGATGTCATTCCCCGCCGCCTGATCTGCCCCAAGAGCCAGGCGCTTCCCCGCCGCCTGATCTGCCCCAAGAGCCAGGCGCTTCCCCGCCGCCTGATCTGCCCCAAGAGCCAGGCGCTTCCCCGCCGAACGCTCGCGGGATCTCGCCGCATGTGTTAGCGTCCGGGCGTGCGTCGATCCGCCAGCCTCGCCCAGCTCGAGCTGCCGCTCGCCGCCGCCCCGTCGTCCCCCGAGCCCGAGCCCGAGCCCGAGCCCGAGCCCGCCCGCGTCTGCGCCGGCTGCGGCTGGTACTGCCCGCCGAGCCGGTCTTGCCCGGTGTGCCATTTGCCGCCACAGTCCGCCCAGTGAGCCGCTATCAGCATGTGGCCCTCGCGCCTATCACCCGCGACGAGCTCGCCGCGGGCCTCACCGCGCTCGGTCTCGTCGGCGTCTGGGCCGACCCCGCCGTCGGCCTGATGCTGAGCGGCAGCCTCGAGTGCGCTGGCGAGCCCGTCGACCTGCGCCTGCCTGCCGGGACCCTCGGCGCCATCGAGGACCTCGGCTTCATCCTCGACGTCGCGGGTCGTCCCGCCCTCGTCTGCGGCGAGCTCGATCGCGCCCTGCTCGAACGCCGTCTGCTCGCCCCCCTGGCCGAGGCGGTCGCGGTCGCGCGCGCCCGCGACCTGGCCGCCAGCGCCGACCTCGAGCTCGACACCCGGCTCGAGGCCGACGGCACCCGCCGCCTGCTGCTGCGCCCCCGCCGGTAACCACGGCCCCGGCCCCCGCGTTGAGCCCTCCACGACGCCAGCCCTGGCCGCCCGGAGGGCCGAAGTCCCGCCGATCCCGTACGCTACGGGTCCCGCTCGAGGTCTCCCATGTCCACAGCCAAGTTCAGCCCCGAGGTCCAGTCATCGCTCACGCGTCGCAGCTTCATCAGCCGCGCCGCCTCCGGCACGGTGATCGCCGCGATGGGCGGCGGGATGTTCTACGCGCTCAGCGACCGGCTCACTCGCGAGGCCCGCGCGATGTCCCTGGACGACGGCCGCCCGCGCCTCCCGCCCGGCCAGCGCGCCCTCGAGGCCCTGCGGCCGATGGGCGGCACGCCGGGCGCCCCGGGCGTCAGCGACTTTCGCCTCAAGATCCACGGCAACGTCGAGCGCCCCTTCGAGCTCGACTGGGGCGGCCTGCTCGCCCAGCCGCAGGCCGAGCTCGACCTCGACGTCCACTGCGTCACCGGCTGGTCGCTGCTCGGCGCGCTCTGGCGAGGCGTCCGTATCAAGGACCTCGCCGCCACCGCCGGGCTCAAGGCCGGCACCCGCCACGTCGTCTTCGAGGCCGCCCACGGCTACACCGCCAACATCCTGCTCCACGAGGCCCTCGACCCCAACGCCCTCGTCGCCCACCGCTTCGACGGCAAGCCGCTCGCCCGTCCGCACGGCGCCCCGGTGCGCGCCGTCATCCCCAGCCTCTACTTCTGGAAGTCGGCGAAGTGGCTGACCGGCATCAAGTTCGTCGCCCGCGACGAGCCCGGCTACTGGGAGACCCGCGGCTATCACAACCACGCCGACCCCTGGCTCGAAGAGCGTTATGGTTGATCCCACGCCCACCCATCGTCGCACCTTCATGACTCGTCTGCGGCCGCGGCTGCGGGCGCTCCATCGCGACCTCGGATATCTCGCCGTCGGCCTGACCGTCGTCTATGCGCTGTCCGGCATCGCGGTCAATCACATCGCCGACTGGGATCCGAACTTCGACAACTTCGAGGCCCGGCACCAGCTCGAGCTGCCGCTGCCGGCCGACGATCAGGCGCTCGCCGAGCGCCTGCTGCGCGAGCTAGCGATCGCCGACAAGCCGACCGAGGTCTACCGCAGCGACACGCACGAGGTCTCGGTCCTGCTCGACAACCGCAGCTTCCACGTCGACACCGGCACCGGCGCCGTGCTCGAGGACGGGCAGCGCCCGCGCTTCTTGCTGCGGGTCGCCAACTGGCTGCACCTCAACCGCGGCAAGAAGGCCTGGACCTACGTCGCCGACGGCTACGCCGCGTTCTTGCTGATCCTCGCCGGCACCGGCCTGTTCATGCTCCCGGGCCGCAAGGGCCTGATCGGCCGCGGCGGCCTGCTGGTCGCCCTGGGCGTCGCGGTGCCGGTCCTCTACGTCACCCTCTCGGGCGGCCCCTGAACGCTCAGGCCGCGGCCTTGTCGAGGCGCTCGTGCAGGAACGCGAGCACCCGCTGCAACGCCGCCTCGGTCGGGTGCCCGGCCTCGCGCACGAGGTCGAGCGTCAGCACGCTGTGCGCCGCGGCCTTGATGCCGTGCGGATTGCCCTTGCCCGAGTCGATCTCGATCGCCTCGAAGCCTCCCTTCAGCTCCTGCTTCAGCGTGGCGAAGCGCTCGCGCGGGACCTTGCCGTCGGCGGTGAAGCACAGGCCGAGCACCTTGTAGCCGTCCTGCGCGACCCGGCGCTGGATCGTCTGCAGCTCCTCGCCCGACACCGCCAGCGCGCCGCGGCGGTCCTTGCTGGTGGGCAATGGCAGCGCCGGCTGTGACAGCACCGGGGCCATCAGCGCGGGCTCGACCGCCATCGACAGCGCGAAGTTACCGGTCAGGCACATGCCGACCGCGCCGACGCCGGGCCCGCCGAGCTCGGCGTGCAGCGTGCGGGTCAGCCCGCGCAGCCAGCTGGTGATCGGGCTCGACTCGTGCGCCGCGAGCAGCTTGAACTCGCGGCTGATGCACAGCTTGAGCATCGTCGCCACCGCGTAGCCGCCGCTCACCGGCTTGCCCGTGGTCCCGAACAACTCCGGCAACAGCACCGTGAAGCCGTCGTCTACGAGGATGTTCGCGAATTCGATCACCCCGGGGTGGATCCCCGGCACCTCGGTGATGATGATGACGCCGGGGCCCGAGCCCCTCCGGTAGACCGTCTTGGTGATATCCTCGTGCGTGAACTCCTGCTCACTATATCCCGGAATGGCCATCTCGGGATTATACCCAGGCCCCGGCGACGCTTGTCAATTATCGAGGCGCGAGGCAACGTCCCTACCGCCGTGTCCTACGCGTTTTACAACACCCTCCACATCGTCGGTATCATGCTGGTGTTTATGTCGCTCGGGGCCACTGTCCTGCACGCGGCCAACGGCGGCACCCGCGACCACAACCCCTCGCGCAAGCTGGTGGCCGCGCTGCACGGCCTCGGCCTGCTGGTGGTCATCGTCGCGGGCTTCGGCATGCTCGCCAAGAACGGGGGCATGAACGCCGGCCTCCCGGGCTACATCCACCCCAAGCTGCTGATCTGGCTGCTGCTCGGCGCAGCCCCGGTGCTGATCAGCCGCAAGCCCGCGCTGGCGAAGTCGATGTGGCTGATCATCCCGCTGCTCGGCGCCACCGCCGCGTCCTTCGGCATCAATCACAGCTAGACCGCCGGCGCACGGCCCGGTTCCGCCCGCTGCCGGGCCTCATCCCCGCGCGAAACGGCCCGTATACACCGTTTCTGCCGCCTCTCGCGCCGGTGCTACCCTTGGAGGCCGTGCTCGTCTCCCTGCCGCCGCCGCCGCGTCGCCACGTCCCCGCGGGCCTCGACCTGACCGCCCTGCCGGCGCTCTCGGCCTGCTACGACGAGCTCGCCGAGCGAGCCCTCCCGAGCGGCGACCTGTGGGCCCTCGAGCAATGGCTCCGCGACTGGAGCGAGCTCGAGGCGCTGATCGGCGAGGAGCAGACCCGCCGCGAGATCGCCGTCACCTGTCACACCGATGACCCGACCCTCGAGGCCGCATTCCTCGACCTCGTCGACCGCATCGCCCCCCACTGCAAGCCGCTGCGTGACCGCCTCGCCCGTCGCATCGTCGCCCACCCCGACGCCGCCGCCCTCGCCCCCGAGCGCCACGCCTGCCTCCTGCGCTCCCTCGCCAATCAGGTCGAGCTGTTCCGCGAAGCCGTCGTCCCGCTCGAGGCCAGCGAGCAGCGCCTCTGCGCCGAGCACCAGAAGCTCCGCGGCGGCATGCGGGCCGAGTTCCTCGGCGAGCTGCGCACCCTCGAGGCCATCGAGGCCGACGAGGACCACCACATCCGCAGCCACCGCGAGGCCGCCTGGTCCGCGGTGACCGCCCGCTTCCTCGCCGACAAGGCCGCCCTCGACGACATCTTCACCCGCATGCTGGACAACCGCCGGGCCCAGACCGCCGCCGCCGAATTCCCCGACTTCCGCGCCTACCAGTTTCGCAAGCTCGGCCGCTTCGACTACAGCCCCGACGACTGCCTCGCCTTCCACGCCGCCATCGAGGCCGCCGTCGTCCCACTCACCTGCGACCTGCTCGAGCGCCGCCGCCGCGACCTCGGCCTCACCAGCGTGCGCCCCTGGGACCTGCAGGCGCCGCGCGGCGATGATGTGGCGCTGCGCCCCTTCACCGACGTCGACGCGCTCATCGCCGGCTGCGCCGAGGTCTTCACCGCCGTCGACCCCCGCTTCGGCGACCAGTTCCGTGACCTCGCCGAGCGCGGCCTCCTCGACCTCATGTCGCGCCCCGGCAAGGCCCCTGGCGGCTACCAGGCCAACCTCGAGGCCAGCGGCCTGCCCTTCGTCTTCACCAACGCCGTCGGCCGTCACGAAGACGTCCTGACCCTCCTCCACGAGGGCGGCCACGCCTTCCACGCCCTCGCCTGCGCCGACGACCCCCTGATCTGGAACCGCAGCCCGCCCGTGGAGTTCTGTGAGGTCGCCAGCATGGCCATGGAGCTGATGGGCAGCCGCCACCTCGGCGCCTTCTATCCCCCTGGCGACCTGCGCCGCGCGATCGACCAGCAGCTCGAGCAGGCCGTCATGCTCCTGCCCTACGTCGCCTGCGTCGACGCCTTCCAGCACTGGCTCTACACCCACCCGCAGGACGGCCGCGACCCGGCCGCCCGCGACCACACCTGGCTCGCCCTCCACCGCCGCTTCTTCCCCACCGTCGACTGGTCCGGCCTCGAGACCGAGCGGGCCGCCCTGTGGCAGCGCAAGGTCCACATCTTCGAGCTCCCGTTCTATTACATCGAGTATGGCATCGCCCAGCTCGGCGCCCTGCAGGTCCTCGCCGCCCATCGCAGCGACCCCCCCGCCGCCGTCGAGGCCTATCGCCGTGGCCTCGCCCTCGGCGCGCGCGCCGGCCTGCGCGAGCTGTTCGCCGCCACCGGCCTGCGCTTCGACCTGTCGCGCCCCGCGCTGCAGGACCTGATGGATCTCGTCCGCGACGAGCTCCGCCGCGACTAGACGCTCGCGACCCCACGCCGGTCGCCTGCAAGAGCGGCTTGCCGGATGGCATACTCCCGCCGCATGCGCTCGCTCGCCGGACTCGCCCTTCTCCTGATCGCCTGTCGCCCCGCGACCCCGACCGCCGCGCCGACCGCCGCGACCCCCACCACCGTCGCCACGCCCGTCGATCCCTGGAAGGACCGTAAGGTCGACCTCGAGCGGCTGCGCCACCACCTCGGCTTCCTCGCCGACGACGCCCAGGAGGGCCGCGCGCCGGGCACCCCCGGCGACCAGCGCAGCCAGGCGCACATCGCCGCGGCCTTCACCGCGGCCGGCCTCGAGCCCGCCTTCCCCGGCGGCTTCTGTCAGCCCTTCACCGTCACGGACGGCGTCCGTCTGTCCCCCGGCCGAACCGCGAGCCTGCGGATCGGCGCCGCGGAGATCCCCACCACCCTGCTCCCCTTCGCCCACGCCACCGACGCCCCGGTCACCGCCCCCCTCGTCTACATCGGTCACGGCATCCTGGATCCCGGTGAGAAGGACGCGGCCCTGCGCGCCGCGATCAAGGGCGCGATCGTCGTCGTCCGCGCCGGCGCCCCCGACGACCCCCACCTCGATCCCACCCGCACGCGCGTCCAGAGCAAGGTGATCGCCGCCCGCGACAACGGCGCTCTCGGCTTCATCCTCTGGGACCCCGACAGCGACCTGCCCTTCCCCAACCATGGCGAGGCCAGTGACCTCCAGATCCCCGCGCTCGCCGTCGGCAAGGCCGGCACCCCGGCCCTGCGCGCCGCCTTCAAGCGCCGCGCCCCCGACAAGGCCCCTCCCGGCTACCTCATGGTCGACGCCAAAAAACCCTGGCGCAGCGCCCCCGCGACCCTGCACACCCCCGTCGAGCGGATCACCCTCGCGACCTGCAACATGGGCGCCGTGTTGCCCGGCAGCGGCCCGCGCCGCATCGTCGTCGGCGCCCACATGGACCACCTCGGCCTCGGCACCACCAGCTCGCTCGCCCCCGGTCAGCAGGCCGTCCACAACGGCGCCGACGACAACGCCTCCGGCGTCGCCACCATGCTCGTCCTCGCCGCCGCCCTCGCGCAGGTCCCCCGCGAGGCTCGCCCCTACAGCGTCGAGTTCCTGGCCTTCGGCGCCGAGGAGATGGGCCTGCTCGGCTCCCGCCACTTCGTCGAGACCCTCAGCCCCGACGCCCGCGCCGCGCTGCTCGCCATGGTGAACTTCGACATGGTCGGCCGCCTCCAGAACAACAGCCTCGTCGTCGCCGGCGTCGGCACCTCAACCGCCTGGCCGCGGCTGCTCGATCAGGCCGCCGGCGCGCTCCAGCTGCGACCCAGCGAGGACGGCTTCGGCGCCTCCGACCAGGCCAGCTTCTACGCCGCCGGCCTGCCGGTGCTGCACTTCTTCAGCGGCACCCACACCGACTATCACAAGCCCAGCGACGACCTCGACAAGATCAACTACGAAGGCGCCGCCGCGATCGGCGACGTCTCCCTGCGACTGATCGCCGGCCTCATGCGCGAGCAGCCCGCCCTCGACTACGTCAAGGTCGCCACCCCGACCGCCGCGCGCGGCGGCTTCCGCGTGTCCCTCGGCACCGTCCCCGACTACGCCGCCAAGGTCGACGGCGTCCAGCTCGCCGACGTCCGGACCGGGGGCCCCGCCGCCGCCGCCGGGCTGCAAGCCGGCGACATCATCACCAGACTCGGGACCCGCGACATCCACAACTTCGACGACTACATGGCCAGCTTCGGCGAGCTCAAGCCCGGCGTCGCCATCCCCGTGAAGATCCAGCGCGGCGGCGAGGCCAAGGAGCTGACGCTCACCCCGGCGGCGCCCCAGCAGAGGTGAGCGACCTGTCCTTCCGGGCATGTCTCAAGGGACCTGTCCCGGAGGCCACCAACCGGCGTCCGCCAGCGCGCCCCCCGCGATCCGCGCGATCCCGAGCCCCGGGCCGGGCCACCAACAGTGTGCCCACACACGCGCCCGGGCCCGATTCCCACCAGGGCGGCTTTGCGGCCGTCCCGCGCCCGTCTCCGGCGTTGCACCCGCCACAAGCCCGCTGGTATACCGCCGCGGACCTTCCAGGGGGAACATCGCAATGTCACGCCGCAACAAGATCACGATCGTGGGTGCCGGTAACGTCGGGGCCACCGCGGCCCACTGGGCCGCCCAGAAGCACCTCGGGGACGTTGTCCTCGTCGACATCGTCCCGGGCTTCCCGCAGGGCAAGGCCCTCGACCTGGCGGAGTCCGCCCCGGTCATGGGCTTCGACCTCAAGCTCGTCGGCACCCAGAGCTACGACGAGACCGCCGACTCCGACGTCGTCGTGATCACCGCCGGCGTCCCGCGCAAGAAGGACCCCGTCACCGGCAAGTTCACCTCGCGCGACGAGCTCGTCGAGATCAACCGCAAGATCGTCGGCGGCGTCACCCGCGAGATCGCCAGCCGCTCGCCGAACGCCGTGCTCATCTGCGTCAGCAACCCGCTCGACGCCATGTGCCACGTCATGTTCCACGAGTCGGGCTTCCCCAAGAGCCGCGTCATCGGCATGGCCGGCGTGCTCGACACCGCCCGCTACAAGACCTTCATCGCCGAGGCCCTCCAGGTCAGCGTCGACGACATCCACGGCATGGTGCTCGGCGGCCACGGCGACACCATGGTCCCGCTGCCCTCGCACACCTCGATCGCCGGCATCCCGCTGACCGAGCTGCTCCCGCAGGACAAGATCGACGCCATCATCCAGCGCACCCGCAACGGCGGCGGCGAGATCGTCGGCCTGCTCGGCTACTCCGGCTACTACGCCCCCGCCGCCTCGACCATCGCCATGGTCGAGTCGATCGTCCGCGACCGCAAGCGCGTGCTGCCCTGCGCCGCCATGCTGCAGGGCGAGTACGGCTACAGCGACCTGTTCATCGGCGTCCCCTGCGTGCTCGGCAAGGACGGCGTCGAGAAGATCATCGAGATGAAGCTCGGCGACAAGGAGAAGGCCATGCTCGAGGTCTCGGCCAACGCCGTGCGCGACGTGGTCAAGATCCTGCCCTACGGGAAGGACCAGGCGGCCACATGAAGATCCACGAGTACCAGGCCAAGGCCCTGCTGCGCCAGCTCGGCGTCCCCGTGCCCAAGTCCAAGGTCGTGCTCAGCGCGGCCGAGGCCCGCAACGCCGCGCTCGAGCTCCAGCGCGAGACCGGCAACCCCGTCATCGTCGTCAAGTCGCAGATCCACGCCGGCGGGCGCGGCAAGGGCCGCTTCAAGGAGCACCCCGATGTCGGCGGCGTCAAGGTCGTCAAGGACGCCGACGAAGCCGGCGCCTACGCGGCGAAGATGTTCGACTCGACGCTGGTCACCATCCAGACCGGCCCCGAGGGCAAGAAGGTCAAGCGCATCCTGATCGAGCAGGGCCTGAACATCGCCCAGGAGCTCTACCTCGGCATGACCCTCGACCGCGTCACCGGACGCACCACCGTCATGGCCTCCACCGAAGGCGGCATGGAGATCGAGGAGGTCGCCGCCCACACCCCGGAGAAGATCCTCCGCGAGACCATCGACCCCGCCGTCGGCCTCCAGCCGTTCCAGGCCCGCAAGCTCGCCTTCGGCCTCGGCCTCCAGGAGCCGCTCGTCGGCCGCACCGTCCGCTTCCTGCTCAGCCTCGCCGCCGCCTACGACCAGCTCGACTGCTCGCTGCTCGAGGTCAACCCGCTGCTGATCACCAAGGAGGGCGAGGTCGTCGCCCTCGACGCCAAGGTCACCTTCGACGACAACGCGATGTACCGCCACCGCGACCTCGAGGAGCTGCGCGACCCCAACGAGGAGGACGAGGCCGAGCTCGAGGCCAAGCACTACGACCTCAGCTACGTCAAGCTCGACGGCGAGATCGGATGCATGGTCAACGGCGCCGGGCTGGCGATGGCCACCATGGACATCATCCAGTACGTCGGCTCCCGCCCCGCCAACTTCCTCGATGTCGGTGGTGGTGCCACGGCCGAGCGCGTCACCGCGGCCTTCAAGATCATCACCAAGGACCCGAGCGTGAAGGGCATCCTGGTCAACATCTTCGGCGGCATCATGAAGTGCGACACCATCGCCACCGGCGTGATCACGGCGGTGAAGGAGGTCGGCCTCCAGGTCCCGCTGGTCGTCCGCCTCGAGGGCACCAACGTCGAGCTCGGCAAGAAGATGCTCGACGAGAGCGGCCTCAACGTCGTCACGGCCACCAGCCTGCACGACGCCGCAACCAAGATCGTGGGGTTGGTGAAGTCATGAGCGTCCTCGTCGACAAAAACACGCGCCTGCTCATCCAGGGCATCACCGGCAAGGTCGGGATGTTCCACGCCGAGCAATCCCTCAAATACGGCACCCAGGTCGTCGGCGGGGTCACCCCCGGCAAGGGCGGCGAGAAGGTCCTCGGCGTCCCGGTCTTCGACACCGTCAGCGGCGCCGTCAAGGCCACCGGCGCCAACGCGACCGTCATCTTCGTGCCGCCGCCCTTCGCCGCCGACGCGATCATGGAGGCCGCCGACGCCGAGGTCGCCCTGATCGTCTGCATCACCGAGGGCATCCCGATCAACGACATGATCCGGGCCAAGCGCTACCTGCAGGACAAGCCCCGCTCGCGCCTGCTCGGCCCCAACTGCCCCGGCATCATCACGCCGAACCAGTGCCGCATCGGCATCATGCCCGGCTACATCCACACGCCCGGCAAGATCGGCGTCGTCTCCCGCTCGGGCACCCTCACCTACGAGGCCGTGCACCAGCTGACGACCCTCGGCCTCGGCCAGTCGACCGCGATCGGCATCGGCGGCGACCCGGTCAACGGCACCAACTTCGTCGACTGCCTGCGCCTGTTCCAGGACGACCCCGACACCGAGGGCGTCATCATGATCGGCGAGATCGGCGGCTCGGCCGAGGA
>Ga0075152_10000969_pt1 | contig 20803 bp, 23 predicted proteins | sample JI61114C2DNA_FD_70964 | JGI IMG/M metagenome (GOLD analysis project Ga0075152, IMG submission 70964) | Wastewater effluent complex algal communities from Wisconsin, to seasonally profile nutrient transformation and Carbon sequestration -... | ecosystem: Engineered > WWTP > Effluent > Algae...
CATAGTCGAGCAGGTCGTCAACGATCTGGAAGGCGCGGCCAAGACGGCGGCCGTATTCGCCCATCGCATCCGAGATCGCTACATCGTTCGTCGCCGTGCAGGCGCCGGCGCGGGCGGCGGCTTCGAACAGGGCTGCGGTCTTCGCCTCGACGATGGCCATGTATTCGGGAATGGCGAGGTCGACCTTGCCGAGCGCCGCAAGCTGGCGGACTTCGCCTTCGGCGATGATGCAGCTGGCGCGAGAAAGAATGTCGAGGATGCGCAGGTCGCGCGTCTCGGTCATCAGCGTGAAGGCGCGCGCGAACAGGAAGTCGCCGACGAGAATGGAGGCGGAGGCGCCCCACACATTCTTGGCGGCGGCCTTGCCGCGGCGAAGGTCGCTGTCGTCCACCACATCGTCATGCAGCAGCGTCGCGGTGTGAATGAACTCGACCGCCGCGGCCAGCTTCCACACTGGCTCACCGCCACGCCCGCCAACCGCGCGCGCAGCAGCGAGCGTCAGCACGGGACGCAGGCGCTTGCCGCCGGCGGAGATAAGGTAGCTGGAAAGATCAGGGATGGTCGCAACAGGGCTCGCCGCGCGCTCGGCAAGCAGGCGCTCGACCTCTGCGAGGTCTCCGCTCAACATGCTCACCAGGCGGTCCATGGGCCTGGCCGCCGGCGCGTCTTGCGTCTGGACTTCGGCGTGCAGGGCCAATCGAATTCCCTTGGCTTCCAACGAGCTTCTCTAGGGCTTGTAATATACGATATTCTTCGTGTGAGAAGCTGTCCTAGAAATAGGGCTGGCGGCCGGCTCTCCCGGCGTGGCAAGTTGTCGCGAGAATGTTCCCCGAATGATCGAAGTCCTTCGCACCAACAACCCCGTCCGCCTCGACTATGCGGTGGTTCTGCTCAACCGGGCAGGGTGCCATCCCTTTGTGGCCGATCGCTTCATGTCAGCAACCGAGGGCGGCATCCTGGCGTTCGAGCGGCGCATTCTCGTGCCGGATGAATGGGAAGCCCTGGCGCGGGAAACGCTGAAACAGCTCGATGCGGAGATGGAGCCGCTCGCTGACGACCCCGAAGCGGACCCTGAAGCCGACGCAGATCCAGCGTGAGCGTGGCGGAATCCACGCACGATCGCTTCCTTAATGGCGCCGTCACTGTCGTGCAGCCCGCACATGGTTACCGCGCGGGCCTCGATGCCGTGCTACTGGCGGCTTCGCTGGAAGCAGGAGCCGGCTCGCATCTGGCGGAGGCGGGCAGCGGGGCGGGCGCAGCGCTTCTGTGCGCGGCGCATCGGCTTGGTGAATCGAGGTTCTCGGGCTTCGAGCGTGAGGCGGGCTTCGTCGATCTCGCCATTCAGGGGATTGCGGCCAACGGCTTCGAGGCGCGCGTGACTGTTCGCGAGCACGACATCGCTGAGCGCCCGGCAGAGCTCGAGAACACGTTCGACCAGTCATTCAGCAATCCGCCCTTCTTCGAGCCGGGCGCCGTGCGGGCGCCTGCGCCGGGCAAGTCAGCCGCCTATTTGGCCACCACGCCGCTGAAGGCCTGGATCCTGTTCCTGCACCACATCACGACGCCGGGAGGGCGCATCACGCTGGTCCACCGCGCGGCTGCGCTGGCCGACCTGCTGGAGCTGCTGAACGCACGCACCGGCGAAATCGAGGTGTTGCCCATCCGCCCCGCACCGGGGGCGGAGGCGGGGCGTGTGCTGGTACGTGCGCGTAAGGGGCTGCGCCGGGGGCCGATCCGCCTATATGATGGGCTGGTGCTGCATTCAGCGCCCGGAGGCGCGCTGACCGCGCGGGCGGCCGATGCGCTGGCAGGCGGCGCGCTGGAATGGAGGTAGCCGATCATGGGACCGATCATCCTCGTCTTCATCGTCGCGCTGCTGATCATGCTGCTCGCCATGCCGGCCATCCGCGAGCGCCTGGGCCGCCAGCCGCCGACGCCTCCACCGGGCGAGCCGCAGGATGAGCCCTACGAAGTCGTCGTGCGCAGGCTGGACGATCACCGCAAGAAGAAGCCAGGCGACGAGGGGCCGCCAGCCTGATCTGGTGCTCTGAACTGTCTCTATCGCGCAACGGCCGCCGCCGAGCTGCCAGCGTCACGCCATCGCCCAATCGCTGACTCATTCCCCGGCGAAAGAGACATGGTGGCCGCCGTGCCCCGCGAATCGCCGCGACATTGTGACGTCAGGCAAAGCGGTCGCAGCGATCCCACATTAAGTAACGCGTAAGCGGCTCGGCCGAGGTTTGTTGCATGCAGGTTCTGATTCAGGCTTCTTCGCTCGTCGTCGCCTTCGTGGTGCTGGCCGTTCTTGCCGTGCGCCCCAGCGGTGGCCGCCGCTAGCCGTTACGCCGCAGCGGCCAACTTCGCCTGTTTCACCAGCCCTGTTTCACCCGCACAGCCATGTTTCCGCGAACCTGCTCGGTCGAGCGGGATGCCGACGCCATGGCGTTCGCCATCGTTCCCATGCCCTGTCGATGGCGGTGACCGATAGGGAGGCGACTGCATCGCCGCAGAAATCTCCGACGTTGCCGCCGACTGATGACAGCTGCGCATGCGCGGCTTATGACGTGCCCGCAGACCGGGACCCGCCATGACCGCCAATGCCGCCGCGAAACGCGACATCCAGAAGCCGAAAAGCTTCCAGGAGATCATCCTCAGACTGTCGGCCTATTGGTCGTCCAAGGGCTGCGCGATCCTCCAGCCCTACGACATGGAAGTAGGCGCCGGCACGCTGCACCCGGGCACGACCCTGCGCGCGCTCGGCCCGAAGCCATGGTTCGCCGCCTATCCGCAGCCCTCGCGCCGGCCGAAGGATGGCCGTTACGGCGAGAACCCGAACCGGCTGCAGCACTATTACCAGTATCAGGTCATCCTGAAGCCGAATCCGCCGGACATCCAGGATCTCTACCTGCAGAGCCTCTACGAGATCGGTATCGATCCGTCGGTGCACGATATCCGCTTCGTCGAGGACGACTGGGAGAACCCGACCGTTGGCGCCTGGGGCCTTGGCTGGGAAGTCTGGTGCGACGGGATGGAAGTCTCGCAGTTCACCTACTTCCAGCAGGTCGGCGGTCTCGATGTGAGGCCGGTATCTGGCGAGCTCACCTACGGGCTTGAGCGGCTGGCGATGTATGTGTTCGGTCTCGACCGCGTGTACGACTTGCCGTTCAACGATCCGCAGAGCGAATATCCGCTGAGCTATGGCGATGTGTTCCTCGAGAACGAGAAGCAGCAGTCAGCCTACAACTTCGAACACGCCGACACCGAAGTGCTGCAGCGCTGGTTCAGCGATTGCGAAAAGGTCTGCAAGAAACTGCTCGCGCTCGACAAGCCGTTGCCGCTGCCGGCGTATGAGCAGGCGCTGAAAGCCAGCCACATCTTCAACCTGCTGGATGCGCGCGGCGTGATCTCGCCGACCGAGCGCCAGAGCTTCATCGGCCGCGTGCGTGACCTTGCGAAGGGCAGCGCCGAGGCGTGGGAGAAGTCGCAGCACGCGTGATGGGAAGGCGGACGTACGCAATCGCCGCTCTGGTTCTCCTCGCCATCGAGGTGATGATCGCGCTGTTTGTGCGCGATGCTTTCATCCGCCCCTATGTCGGTGATGTGCTGGCCGTGATGCTGGTCTATGCGGCGTTGCGGGCGGTCGCACCATTGGGGATGATCCCGGCAATCGCCGTCACGCTCGCCATCGCATTCGCCATCGAGGGCGCACAGGCGCTCAATCTGCTCGGCGCACTCGGGTTGAGCGACAATGCGCTCGCGCGCACGGTTCTCGGCGGCTCGTTCGATTGGCTGGATATCGCCGCCTATGTGGCGGGCGTATTGATCGTGCTGGCGCTCGAACTGTTGATCGGCAAGGCGCGGTCTCCGGGCAAATGATGCGCTGTGTCTGCTTGCCGGCCATTGCCCGTTTCGCGCGGGGCAGGGCATAACGGCAGTGATGAAAATCGCCTACCACGTCCTCACGCATCTGTTCGGGCTTGGCTGCATCGCGGCCTGCTTTGCCATCGTCTATTCGATGGGCGAGGTGGACATTCACTGGTCCGGCTGGATCGCCATAAGTTACTTCGCGATGCTGGCGCTGGGTATTGTCGCCGGCTGGTTCCCGTGGCGAGGCAAGCCTCTGCAGGTGCTGGTCAAGGGCGTCTATGTGATGTCTGCATTGGCGCTGATCGGCTTCGGTTTCTCGATGTCGGATCCGCTGCGGCCCCAACTCTGGATGGTGCTGGCCGCGCTTGGCGGGGCAATAGTTCTGCGCGTCATCCTGAAGGTGATCTTCCACCTGCGCGATGATGGCGACCCGCCAGTGGCGAGCACGAGCGTAACGCCCAGCGTAAATGCAACGCCAAGCAGCACGCCGAAAAACGACCTGCTGTTCTAAGCCGTCACGGGTGGCGGCGGTCGCGGCGAGCGCGGCGGATCGGACACGGGCTGGGGCGGCGACTCCACAGGAGGCGTGGCCGGCGGGATGTCCGGGCCGTAGTCAGGCTCGGGGCCGGGCGGCACAGGTTCGGGACTGGGTACTTCTGGCGGCAAGGGCGTGCTCATCCACTATGAACGCGCGCTTGTGCCAGTTGGTTCACTTTGCGAAACTGGCGCGATCAAAGGTGACGCCATGACGCCCAAGCCCGTTTCAATCGCCGAGAAGTTCGCGCTGTTCGACAAGCCATGGAGCCCCAAGCGCGTTGGCCGCGTGGATGATCACGATGTGCGACTCGTGCGCCTGCAGGGCGAGTTCCACTGGCATCATCATGCTGACGCTGACGAGATGTTCCTTGTCGTCGGGGGCACGCTGCGCATGCATTTTCGCGAGCGGTTCGAGGACATTGGCCCCGGCGCCTTCATCATCGTGCCCAAGGGCGTCGAGCATAAGCCCGAGGCGCTTGGCGGCGAGTGCCAGGTCGTGCTGTTCGAGAAGTCCGAGGTGGTGAACACCGGCGACGGTGTCGTCAACGAACGCACCGTCGCCGATCCCGACTTTATCTAGCGATCGCCGCCTACGCGCCCGGCTCCCTGCAGGCAGAGGCCGCCGTCACACGGGATGATCGCGCCGGTGATATAGGCGGCGGCGTCGGAGGACAGGAACAGGGCGAGGTCCGCGACTTCATCCTTGGTGCCGAGGCGTTGCAGCGGATTGCCTTTCGCGCTTTTGGCCATCGCTTCCGGCGTGGGGGCTAGGCGGGCCATGCCTTCGGTGTCGGCGATGGGGCCGGGGATGATCGAGTTGAGGCGTACGCCCATCGGGCCCCATTCCATCGCCAGCGTCTTGATCAGCATGTCGGCGCCGGCCTTGGCGGCGTTCACATGCGCCTGCAGCGGATAGGGGTGGATCGCCTGCGGGGCGGAGATCGAGATGCAGGAGGCTCCGGGCTTGCGCAGATGTGGGAAGCCCTGGCGCATGACGTTGTAGAGGCCGACGAGGTCGATATCGATCACAGCGCGGAAGCCGTTGTAGGAAATGCCGTTGAACGGCGCGACGAAGTTGCCCGCGGCGCCGGAGACGAGGATGTCGATCTCGCCGTGTGCTTCGACGGACTTCGCAAACGCCGCGCCGACGCCATCATGATCGCGCACGTCCTGCGCGATGCCGATGCACATGCCGCCTTTTGCGCGGATGCCGGCCGCAGCCGCTTCAATCTTGTCGGGGGAACGGGAGAGGATGGTGACTGCCGCGCCCGCTTCGGCGAGGCGCGTGGCGATCTGAAGATTGATGCCGCTTGACGCCCCCGCCACGAATGCGGTCTTCCCGGCCAGCAGATTGTCCCTGAACGTCGTCATTGTCTGTCCTTCCAAAGAGTCGAATGGGGTCTGAGCTATTGTTTCGGCTGCTGCTGCCGGGAGCCGCTGATGGCTACAGCGTATTTGAGAACCTTCGCGAGATTGAGCGGGAAGCGAAGCTCGATGACCTGAGACAGGCTTTGCGCTGTATCGATCTTGCCGCCGTTCAGCCTTACCGCGTCAAGCACCATCTGGCGGCTCTTGAAAAATTTGGGATCATCGAACAGGTCAATGAATGCAAATCGGCCCCCGTGTTCGAGGACGCGCAGGGCTTCTTCGATGCATCTGGTCTTGTCCTGAACGTCGCGGACCTCGTGGAAGGTCAGCGAACTCACGACCCTCCCGAAGTGCGCGTTCTCCAATGGGAGTTTGGAAGCCGATCCGTGGAGGAAACGGATGCCGCTGACGCCCTCGAGCGCTGCGTTGCGTTCGGCTTGCGCGCGCGAATACTCCCAGTCCGCTCCCCAATAGTCGACGCCGACGTATTCGCCGGGGTTTGACTTCGCAAACCGGACCAGAAGCTGGCCGCTGCCGCAACCGACATCCAGAAGCCGGCCATCCCTGCCGACGGAATCAATCAGCAGCTGGTGAATCCTGCCCTGCACATCATCGCCGCGCGGCCCTAGCCGGTGCGAGGTCCAGGCAAGAACGATTGCGATGTAGAGAAACGGAAGCGCCAGTGCGCAGACAAGCAAACCCGGCAGCCAAACAACCCCAATCGCGGCGCCAACGACAATCGTTGCGGCCGCCAGCAACCAGAAGACGAAGATCCGGCCGGACCTGATCCACGTCGGATAGACCGGTAGCTCCGCTCTGGGCTGCATGACGTCGCTTGTTCCGGGCGTGGTTTTAGAATTTACGGTGTAAATAAACAAGTCGTCCGCGGTTGGCAAGCGGAGTCTTTGCTTGCCGCATTCGGCGGTCTGGGTAACGCTGCGGAAAAACAAGCCCCTGACGGGGAAGGGGAGACGCGCCCAATGAAGCTAGCAATCGCATTTGCCGCCTTGGCGGCGACAATGCTTGCCGGATGTGTATCGGTCACGCAGCTGGAGCCGAGTGCGGCGCCGGTCGCGAGCGCGGCTCAGGCAGAGCCGCTGCCGCCGATCACGATCTATCACCTCGAAGGCCGCAGGTCAGAGCGCGTCATCTGGCTGATGGAGGAACTTGGCTTTCCCTATGAGCTGAAGTTTGTGAACAACAGCCTCGGCGCGTCGCTCGCGGAAATCCGCAAGGTGAATCCGAAAATGCCGACGGCGCCCACAGTGATCTATGGCGATCAGGTTCTGATGGAATCGGGCGCGATCATCGATGTGATCCTGCGCCGCCATGCGCCCGGTAAGCTGATGCCGGCGCTCGATAGCAAGGATTATCCCTGGCACCAGATCTGGTACCAGTATGCGGAAGGCTCGCTGCTGCCGCGCGTGGGGACGGACTACAATGTCTGGCAGATCAAGCCGCCGGAGCGGCGCTCGCCGCTGATGGATTCGGAGAATGTGATCAGGTTCGCCGAGGACTGGCTGGCGGCGAACCCGTATTTCGGCGGGGCGGAGTTCAGCTCGGCGGACATCATGATGGAGTTCGCGCTGCGCTATACGTGGTTGCTCAATATCGTCGACACCGAACGCTATCCGGCAATCAACGGCTGGCTTGCAAGGATGCACGCGCGCCCGGCTTATCAGCGGATGGTTGCGACGGCGCGGCCCAACGGCATGATCGGTCCGCCCGTGCCGCTGCCGGACGAGGCGCGCCCGCCGCCACGCTAGGCGCGCCTGTCCTCCTATCAAGATCGTGTCTCGCGGCGTGCGGCGACGCATGCTACGCATAGTGTAATAACAATTATCGGGAGAGTAACGCCATGAAACGCTTGCTACTGGCCGCAGCCATGATCGCGATGGCGGGATGCACGACAGCGCCCGCGCCAGCCGGAACCGCCACCGCGGCGATGGAGATGCCGCAGATCACCGTCTACCACCTCGAAGGTCGGCGGTCGGAGCGGATCGTGTGGCTGATGGAAGAGCTCGAGCTTCCCTACACGCTGGTGTTCAAGCGCGGAGATCTTGCCGGCTCGATGGCTGAGATCCGCAAGGTGAACCCCGGCATGCCGGTGGCGCCGACCGTGACGGTGGGCGACCAGGTGCTGACCGAATCCGGCGCGATCATCGAGACGATCATCAACCGCTATGCGCCGGGCAAGCTGACGCCGGCGCTCGACAGCGCGGATTATCCCAACCACCTGATCTGGATGCATCACGCCGAAGGCTCGCTCGCCTCGCGCCTCATCGCGGATTATCGCGTGTGGATGATCAATCCGCCGAAGGAGCGTTCGCGCATGGTGGATTCCGAAGCCGAAGTGCAGTTCGCCGAGGATTATCTCGGCAAGCACCCCTATTTCGGCGGCGCCGAGTTCTCGGCGGCGGACATCATGATGGTGTTCCCGCTGAACTTCGGGATGGCGCTGAACATCGTGGACAAGACGCGCTTCCCCAACATCAACGCCTGGAAGGCCAAGATGGAAGCCCGCCCGGCCTATCAGCGCATGCTGGCCAAGGCGCGGCCGGATGGCATGATCGGCAACCTGCCGGCTCTGCCTGCGCATGCCCCGCCGGGACCGCGTCCGGGTCAGTAACGGACCAATGACGGCCGGAATCTGCTGTGGAGCGGTGAAAGCCGCTTCACAGCTTCCGTCGCCGTGCTCTAGAACCGGCGCATGAGAACGCTCCTCGCCACCCTTGTGCTCGTGTCCGCCTGCGCCTGTTCGCCGTCGACCACGCCAACGCCCACCGCTCCCGCAGCGGACGCGCTGCCCGCCTACAGCTACGATATTGTGGCGACCTATCCGCACGATCCCAAGGCGTTCACGCAGGGCCTCGTCTACACCGACGGCGTTCTCTACGAGACGACCGGGCAGGAGGGTGAGTCCTGGCTGCGCAAGGTCGATCTCGCAACCGGCGCTGTCCTCCAGCAGCATGACATCGCCGACGAGTTCTTCGGTGAAGGCATGGTGATCTGGGGCGACCAGATCGTCACGCTCACCTGGCGCGGGGAAAAGGGCTTCATCTTCGACAAGGCCACGTTCGCGCCGAAGGGCGAATGGACCTATGCCGGTGAAGGCTGGGGCCTCACGGCAGACGACACGCAGATATTCATGAGCGATGGCACGGCGCAGATCCGCAAGATCGATCCCGCCACCCTGCAGGAGACCGGCCGCATCGACGTGAAGATGAACGGCAAGCCGGTCGACAAGCTCAACGAGCTTGAGTTCGTGAAGGGCGAGATCTGGGCCAACGTGTTCGAGACGGATCGCATCGCGCGCATCGACCCGACGACGGGCGAGGTGAAGGGCATCATCTATCTCGGTGGCCTGCTGAAGCCCGATGAGCGCCGCAAGACGGACGTGCTGAACGGCATTGCGTGGGACAAGGCGGGCGATCGCATCTTCGTCACGGGCAAGTACTGGCCCAAGCTGTTCGAGATCCGCATCAAGGATCCCGCCGCAAATCCATGAGGTGGCTTGCCGGCCTCGCGGTTCTGGCCGTGGCCGCCTGCACGGCTGAACCTGCTGATCCCGAAGCCCAGTTCGAGCGCGATCTGGCAAGTGCGCGGGAACAGGCGCGTGGCGCGCTGTCCTTCTTCTGGGAGCGCTTCGCCGATCCGGGCGACGGGGAATACGACTTCTCGTTGAAGGCCGCATTCCCGCGTCGCGACGGGCAGCCGGGGAATGAGGAGGCGTGGGTGCAGTACATCGCCCGCGCGCCGGACAAGATCGTCGGTCAGCTCGCGTCAGCGCCGCGCCATCTTGGCGACCTGAAGAAGGGCGCGATCATGGAGTTCCAGGAGAGCCAGGTTGTCGACTGGGCCTTCTTCCAGGGCGAAAAGCTGCTGGGCCATTACACCACGCGCGTTATGTTACCTCGCCTGGACACGACACAGGCGGACATCATGCGCGAAGTGCTGTCGGCCGATCCGAAGGGAGAAGGTCAATGAGCGTTCCCCGACTCGTTATCGTCGCCTATCGGCCAAAGCCGGGGCAGGAACCTGTGCTGCTCGCCGAGCTGCGCGATCATGTGCATGTGCTGCGTTCCGAAGGGCTCGCAACCGACAGGCCTGTGATCCACATGCGCGCGAAGGATGGAACGCTGGTCGAGGTGTTTGAGTGGGCCTCGCCCGCCGCCATCGAACAGGCGCACGCCAATCCGCGCGTGAGCGCTATGTGGGAGCGGTTTGCGGCGTGTTGCGACTACGTCCCGCTCAACACGCTATCGGAAGCCGGCGATTTGTTCGCGGAGTTCGAGACGCTCGACATCCATATCGAGCCGATCATCCAGCCGCCGCCGGACAAGCGGGCGGAGTAGGTCTATCGCTCGCGCAGCCCGTGCTGCTTCATGCGCCAGATCAGGTGGTCAATCCGGTCCTGGCCGAAGAAGGGCTCGCCGTCGAACACGAACAGCGGAACGCCCCAGTGGCCGGCATTGTTCTGGGCTGTCTCGTTGCCCTCGATGATGGCGTCGAGCCGCGCGGCCTCCGCCACGGCGTCGCGCTCGAGCGCTGCGCCATCTAGCCCGGCAGCATCCGCGCACGCGGCGAGCTTGCCGTCCTCGTGCCAGTTCTCCGTCTCTCCAGACCACATCATGTGGCTGGCCTTGCGCACGAAGTCGAAGCCGCGTCCGCGCTCTGTCGCCAGCGCGCCCAGGCGCGAGACGCGCATGATGTAGGGCTGTTCGGGAGCAACATCGCGGGTGGCGCGGTCCTGCACGATGGGATCGGGGCGGGGCCAGCGATAGGGGATGCCGTTCATCTCCGCGATGCGCCGGGTGTCGCGCCCGAGATAGGGCGGCCAGAGCGGGTTCACCTGTCGGAAGAAGCCCGGGATGCGCACGGCGATGGGCCGCACGATGCGCATCTGCGCCTGCGCGTCGTACTGCCCCATCAACGCCTCGATCGGCGGCATGGCGAGGTAGGAGTACGGGCTGCGGAAGGAGAAGTAGAAGTCGAAGGCCAGGGTCATGGCGCAAGGCTAGCTCTTCCCCCGCTTGCGGGGGAAGTCCCCGGCCGGGGATGGCGGCGAGCGGCAGGGGGATTCTTGCGGAAATCCTGCCCGGGACCCGCCCCCATACCTGCTTCTCCGTACTTCCCCCGCAGGCGGGGGAAGAGTTCACCTCCCAACCCTTGCAATCCCTGCCGTTCCGCTGCACTCACGCAGCCAATTCCGCGACTGCGAACAAGGCCAAATGCCCCAGCTTCTGCTCGAAATCCTGTCCGAGGAAATCCCGGCCCGCATGCAGGCGAAGGCCGAGGCGGATCTCGTGAAAGCGTTGATGGACGGGCTGAGCGCGGCGGGGCTCATCCCGGAGGGCATCAAGGGCTTTTCGGGGCCGCGCAGGCTGGTTGCCGTGGTCGAGGGACTGCCGGTGAAATCGGCGGACGTGGTGGAAGACGTGATCGGGCCGAAGGAGGGCGCGCCGGACGCCGCCATCCAGGGCTTTTTGAAGAAGGCGGGGCTGAGCGACATTTCGCAGGCTCACGTTCACGAGGTTCCCAAGAAGGGCCGCGTTTACGTCGCCCATGTGCGCAAGGCGGGCCGGCAGACGGCGGAGGTGATCGCGGCGCTCGTGCCGCAGATCATCCGTGGTTTCCACTGGCCGAAATCCATGCGCTGGGGGAATGGCGACCTGCGCTGGGTGCGCCCGATCAGCCGCATCCTCTGCACGTTCGATGGCGAGGTGGTGCCGTTCGAGATCGAGGGCATCAAGTTGGACAACATCACCGAGGGCCATCGCGTGATGGGGCGCGGGCCGTACAAAGTGCGCCGTTTCGACGATTATTCGGACGTGCTCAAGAACAAGGGCCGCGTGATCCTCGACCGCGAGGAGCGGAAGGAAACCATCCTCACGGATGCCAAGCAGCTGTGCGCCGCGCAGAACCTGGAACTGGTCGACGATATCGGCCTGCTGGAGGAAGTAGCGGGGCTGGCGGAGTATCCGGTCGTCATCATGGGCGATATGGATCCTTCGTTCCTCGACCTGCCGCCCGAAGTCATCAAGCTATCGATGCGCACGCACCAGAAGTATTTCGCCGTGCGCGATCCGAAGAAGGATGGGTTGGCGGCGAAGTTTGTCGTGGTGGCGAACCTCGAAGCGGCCGATGGCGGCAAGAAGATCGCCGAGGGCAATTCGCGCGTGCTGTCGGCGCGCCTGAACGATGCGCGGTTCTTCTGGGACAATGACCGGAAGGTCTCGCTGGAGTCGCGCTTCGAGAAGCTGGGCAACATCGTGTTCCACGAGAAGCTGGGCACGGTGAAGGACAAGGCGACACGCGTCATGGCGCTGGCGAAGGAACTGGCGCCGAAGGTTGGCGCCGATCCGGCGCAGGCGGAGCGCGCGGCGAAGCTTGCGAAGTGCGATCTCGTCTCCGACATGGTCGGCGAGTTCGCGGAACTCGAAGGTGTGATGGGCCGCTACTACGCGACCCTGCAGGGCGAGCCGCAGGCGATCGCGGATGCGGTGCGCGACCACTACAAGCCGAAAGGGCCGGGCGACAGTGTGCCGGCGGATCCGGTCGGCGTGGCGGTCGCGCTGGCGGACAAGCTGGATACGCTGGTCGGATTCTGGGTGATTGATGAGAAGCCGACGGGGTCGAAGGATCCGTTCGCGTTGCGTCGCGCCGCTTTGGGCACAATCAGGATAATTTTGGATAGAGGAGTGCGCGTTGCGCTGACCCCCGCTATTATCGACACGTATCGGCGCATGCGTTCGAATGTAATTGGATCAGCGGTAGCGCGGTCGAGCTGGTGGGTGCTGCCCTATGTCCTTCAAGCAGATCAGTATGCACTGATTGGCGTACCAAATGGTGCCAGCCTAGAGGTTCAAGGCGACGACCTAAGAGCGTTTATTGGCGAGGATCTGGCGCTCCAGATTCAAAGAGGCGCGGCTCAGCGAACGTTCGATCGCCAAGAAATTCACTTGATCGAGGTGTTAAAACTGGCTCGGGACGCTCGGAGCGTGCCGATCACTCTTCCAGTCCCACATCCAAAAAATTCCTTCGTACACGCCACCGTTCCCGCCTTCTTTGCAGATGCGTCGGAGACAGCCGCAGACCTCCTCTCCTTCTTCGCCGACCGCCTCAAGGTTCACCTGCGCGAACAGGGCGCTCGCCACGACCTGATCGATGCGGTTTTCGCGCTGGGCGAGGATGATCTCGTGCTCATCGTCAAACGTGTTGAAGCGCTGGGTGAGTTTCTCTCGACCGAGGACGGCAAGAACCTCCTCGCCGGTTACAAGAGGGCCGCCAACATCCTCGCCATCGAGGAGAAGAAGGACGGCGTGTCCTACTCGGGGCAAGGCGAGGCGCTGAAGGGCGATCCGGCTGAGGTGGCGGCGCTTGTGTCGGCGCTCGAGAAAGCTGCGCCGGAGGCCACGGCTGCACTGGGCAAGGAAGATTTCGCGGGCGCCATGCGGGCGCTGTCGAAGCTGCGCGCGCCGGTGGATGCGTTCTTCGACAAGGTCACTGTTAACGCGGACGACAAGGATACCCGCGTAAACCGCCTGAACATCCTCTCGCAGATCCGCGATGCGCTCGGGCGCGTGGCGGATTTCTCGAAGATCGAGGGTTGATACTGAACCTGCCGCCTTCCTCCGGTGTCATTCCGGGCGAAGGCGCGCAGCACCGCAGACCCGGAACCCAGGGGCTTCTGGCGCGGTCTGTGCTTTCGGCTCCTGGATTCCGGCTCGCACCTGCGGCGCGTCCGGAATGACACTGAAATGAAAACTGGAAGGCTGGTCTGATGTCCCAACTCGCCACCAAGTGGGTCTATGATTTCGGCGGCGGCGCCTCGGATGGCGATGCGTCGATGAAGAACCTGCTGGGCGGCAAGGGGGCGAACCTTGCCGAGATGTCGAAGCTGGGCCTGCCTGTGCCGCCGGGCTTCACCATCACCACGGAAGTCTGCACGGTGTTCTACAAGAACAAGCGGCAGTATCCGGCCGATCTCGAAGCGCAGGTGAACGATGCGCTGCGCGCGCTCGAGGGGCGGACGGACAAGAAATTCGGCGATGTGCGCAATCCGCTGCTGGTGTCGGTGCGGTCTGGCTCGCGCGCGTCGATGCCGGGGATGATGGACACGGTGCTGAACCTCGGCCTCAACGACCAGACGGCAGAGGGTCTTGCGCGCCTCTCGGGCGACCGTCGGTTTGCGTATGACAGCTACCGCCGCTTCATCCAGATGTACTCCAACGTGGTGCTGAACATCGGGCATGACACGTTCGAGCACATCCTCGACGACTACAAGGAAAGCCGCGACTTCAACCTCGACACGGATCTTGGCGCCGAGAGCTGGATCGAGGTGATCGCGCTCTACAAGAAGGCGGTCGAGAAGCGTTCGGGCAAGCCGTTCCCGCAGGAGCCGAAGGATCAGCTCTGGGGCGCCATCGGCGCGGTGTTTGCGTCGTGGATGAATGATCGCGCGGTGACGTATCGTCGGCTCAACGACATTCCGGAAAGCTGGGGCACGGCCGTCAACGTGCAGTCGATGGTGTTCGGCAATATGGGCGAAAGCTCGGCCACGGGCGTTGCGTTTACGCGCGATCCGTCCACCGGCGAGAAGCGTTTCTATGGCGAGTATCTGGTGAATGCGCAGGGCGAAGACGTTGTCGCCGGCATCCGCACGCCCGCGCCGATCTCCAATTCGCGCAAGGCGGACCTGAAATCCGAAGACCTGTCGCTCGAAGAGGCGATGCCGGAAGTGTACGCGCAGCTGATCGCGGTCGCTGACCGGCTGGAAAAGCACTATCGCGACATGCAGGACATCGAGTTCACGGTGGAGCAGGGTAAGCTGTACATGCTGCAGACCCGCAACGGGAAGCGCACGGCGCAGGCGGCGCTGAAACTTGCCGTCGACATGTGCCGCGAGGGGCTGATCAAGCAGGACGAGGCTGTGCTGCGGCTTGATCCCTCTCAGCTCGATCAGTTGCTGCACCCCACCATTGCGAAGGATGCTGTGCGCGACGTGTTCGTGAAGGGCCTGCCGGCTTCACCCGGCGCCGCCGTCGGGCAGATCGTGTTCGATCCTGCCGAGGCCGTGCAGATCGCCGGCATGGGCAAGCCGGTGATCCTCGTGCGTATTGAGACGTCGCCGGAAGACATTCAGGGCATGCATGCGGCCAAGGCCATCGTCACGGCGCGCGGTGGTATGACGTCTCACGCGGCCGTGGTGGCGCGCGGCATGGGGCGGCCTTGCGTTTGCGGCGCCGGCACGCTGCAGATCGACGCCGAAAAAGGCATTGTGAAAGTCGGCTCGCGCACGCTGAAGAAAGGCGACATCATCACGGTGGATGGCGCGAAGGGCGAGGTTCTGGTCGGCTCGGTGAAGATGGTCGAGCCTGCGCTGGGCGGCGATTTCGGCGAGCTGATGGGCTGGGCCGACAAGGTGCGCCGCATGAAGGTGCGCGCCAATGCGGAAACGCCGCTGGATGCAGAGACCGCGCGCAAGTTTGGTGCGGAGGGCATCGGCCTTTGCCGCACCGAGCACATGTTCTTCGACGCCGAGCGTATCTCGGTCGTGCGCGAGATGATCCTGGCGGAGCGCGAGGGCGGCCGTCGCCGTGCACTGGAAAAACTGCTGCCGATGCAGCGCAAGGATTTCAGCGAGATCTTCCGCATCATGGCCGGCCTGCCGGTCACCATTCGCCTGCTTGATCCGCCGCTGCACGAATTCCTGCCGCACACCGACGAAGACATGGCCGAGGTGGCCAAACAGTCCGGCGTGTCGGTCGAGACGCTCCGCGCGCGGGCGGAAGAACTGCACGAGTCCAACCCGATGCTGGGCCATCGCGGCTGCCGGCTTGGCGTGACGTATCCGGAAATCTACGAGATGCAGGCCCGCGCCATCTTCGAGGCGGCTCTCGATGTGGCGAAGGAAACGGGCGCAGCCCCCGTGCCTGAGATCATGATCCCGCTTGTGGCGACGCGCCGCGAGCTTGAACTGATGCGCGCGGTCGTCGTGAAGATGGCCGAACGTGTGTTCAGCGAACGCAAGGCGCAGGTGGACTATCTCGTCGGCACGATGATCGAACTGCCGCGCGCAGCCCTGCGCGCCGGCGAGATTGCGGAGGAGGCGGAGTTCTTCTCCTTCGGCACCAACGATCTCACGCAGACCGCGCTGGGCATCTCGCGCGATGACGCGGGCCGCTTCCTCAAGACGTATGAGGAGAAGGGCATCTACGAGAAGGACCCGTTCGTCTCGATCGACCGCGATGGCGTGGGTGAACTGGTGCGTATCGGCTGCGAACGCGGCCGGGCCACGCGCCAGCGCCTGAAGCTCGGGGTGTGCGGTGAACACGGCGGCGATCCGGCCTCGATCTATTTCTTCGAGGAAGTCGGGCTGGATTATGTGTCCGCCTCGCCCTTCCGTGTGCCTGTCGCACGGTTGGCGGCGGCGCATGCTGCGCTGGGGCGGAAGCGGTAAGACATTCTTGACCCGGCCAGCGGTCCTGCCCATTCTTCGCAAATGGTTGGGTGTTCGAAACTGCTGACGTGCCTGTTCGCAGGCCTTGCGCTTTGCGCGGGCGCAGAAGCGCAGGAACGTACCGGCTGCGTCATATTCGATGAATTGCTTGCGGCGGCGCCTTCGGGCTTCGAGGATCTGCGGGGGGAGCTGATCCCCGGGACGAGCAATGGTTATGTTTCCAAAAAGATGATCCCGGGCATGACGTGCGCGATTAGCCCGGGCGAGGCAAGCGCGTTTGTCTGCTATGGCGCTCCGCAAACCGAGGACAACGCGAGAGGGGCATATGAAGCCAGGATATCCAGGCTCCGCACCTGTTTCGTCGGCTGGGACGAGGCGCCTTGGTTGGACGTGCAGGGGCCGATCCAGACCGCTGACAGCCTGCGCCTCATCGCTCGATCGGACGGAGGTTTTCTGTCGATTGGGGCCATTCTTGCCTTTGAGGAAGTCGACGGCGCCATCGAGTGGCGCGTGGGGTTTGGCGTTTTGTCGAAGCCGGAAGACATGGCTGTCTGATAGCATTGACCCGCGGAGCGAGGTTCGACACCTTCAGCCGCGTCGTGAGGGAGGGCTGGATGAGGCTGGCAGTCATTGCAGTTCTTGCGAATGCTGTGGCGCCGCTCGGCCATGCTCAGACCGTGTGCGAGGACGTCGCGCGCATCAACACGTCCGGCATCCATCGCTTCGAGAGTATCAAAGGCGCGTTCGCGACGGATGAGGCCGAAGACGAACTCTATGAGAGCAAGGCCACGCTGTTTGGCGCGCATGACTGCCTCATCGACCAGCGTTTTGAACCCCGGCACGCATGCGCCTGGGAGTTGGAGACAGAGGCAGAGTTGATAGCCGCCTATGCGGAGAAGGCTGGCGCCCTCGCGCCGTGCCTGGCCGGATGGGAACGGAACGGGCTTCTGGTCTCCGAGCCGAGTGAGCCTTATCGCGTGCTTGCCGGCGTGGGTTATCTGGGAGCGGGCGAATACGCGGTGATCGTCTGGGAGATCATCGCCGACTTCGATGCGGAGCGCGACGCCAGAAGCCGCTATCGCCTTTCGATCACGGCCATCGATTACAGCTGACGGCACTCGCCGGTCACTTGACTTCCCCGCCCCAATGCTCAGCCTTGTGTGAGGACGGGCAGAGGGGATGTGCATGAAAATTGTAGCGGGCTTTGCCCTTGCGGCCGCGCTGGCGTTTGCACCGGCTGCCCATGCGCAGTTCAGCTGTGATGAAGTCGACGAGCTGATGGACCTCGCCTACGAGGATTTCGATTCCATAACGACAGAAGAGATCGGTGACGAGCTCTACGCCACCGACTATCTGCTGGACAACGCAGAGCAGTGTTATGTCGGGTACGACATCTCCTCGACGTATGCCTGTCTCTGGGTGTCTGGCAGTGAGAGCGAGGCAGCCGAGCTCTTCGACTATTTTGCCGAGACGCTCGACACCTGCATTCCTGACTGGGCGCGGAGCACGGAGAATCCCGACGCCGCCGGCGATGGACTCACCGCGCTACGCACGTTGACCCTGATGGGGGAGGGCGACTTCGAGGACTTCGAGTGGATCGTGACGCTCGACCGTCACGACGAGGATGGGGCCGTCGACTGGCACATCAGCGTCGGGTCGTCGCTTTACTGGTAGTCCGGCCCTGAGATGCTCGACGGGAACCGCGGCCTGTCCCGTCCTGGATATCCACAGAAGGGTGTTTCCCTAGCGTAATTGGCCGTACACCGCCTCAAATCGGCGTCAGGGGGAATCGCGGCCAAGTGTTGCCCAAACGCCGCCGCGCCCTATCTCGACCCTTCGGGCCGGTGCAACGGCATTGAAAAGAGGGGCTATTCGTAAACGCCAAAAGTTAACGGTTCGCCTGCCGGGTGACCCGGGATGGAACTCGCTTCCCTTGGCGCGGGATTTGCGGGGCAGGTGTCAAGCAGGACTTGGACTTGCCGCGTATCACTTGGCCCTATAGGGGCGGCTGACGTCGCACAGCTACTTAAAAACGAACAGCGACGGGTGTGTTGGTTGGAGTGTCTATCGGGCGCGCGCGAGCGTCCGTACCGGATTGTCGGTTAACGAAGGTTAAGAGGACGCAGGGGTGTTAAACCTCCCGAAATCTCTCGGTCCTATCCTTTTCCACTTGAAGACGGCGATGACTGCCGTTGCCAGGTGGTGGGAGACCATGTCGGACGCTGACAAGCGCGAAACACGGCAACGTGCGCTGACCATCGGCGCGTGCGCGGCTGTGTTTGCATTCGGTGGCCCGCTGGTGGCCCAGCGTTTCGGCGCCCAGAAGGCTCAGGAAACCTACATCACCAACGCGGCGGTTCTCGCCGAATCCCTCATCGAGGAAGAGCGCTACGCTGAAGCAACGACAAGCGGCGTCCAACTCGGCATCTTCTCCAACAGCGCCGATCCGGACGCCCTGGCCCATACCGCCTCCTATATCGGCGGGGCTTCGGCCTCCGCTGGCGGCCTGACCCTGCGCGCCCGCGACAGTGCTTCGCTGCAAGGCCTGGTCGACTTCACCATCGACGATCTCGGCCTGCATGGCGGAGACGACGCCGAACTCGATTGCCTGTCGGAAGCCGTCTATTATGAGGCCCGCTCGGAAGACACGATCGGACAGATCGCGGTCGCCGAAGTGGTCATGAACCGTGTCGCCAACCCGCACTATCCGAAGACGGTGTGCGGCGTGGTGTTCCAGGGCCAGTATCGCCAGACGGGCTGCCAGTTCACCTTCACCTGCGACGGCTCGCGCGCCGCCCGCCCGCGTGGCGAATCGTGGGATCGCGCCCGCGCCATCGCGCTGCACGTGCTGCTCGGCCTGAATACGCCGATGACCGGCAAGGCAACGCACTATCACACCGACTATGTGAACCCGTACTGGGCCGCCGGCCTCGTCGAAACCGGCGTCATCGGCACGCACATCTTCTATCGCTTCCCGAAAACGTCGAAGGAGTGGGGCACGGCTCGCCTCGCGCTCGCGGCGCAGGATGCCGAGAACCAGGCGCTCGATCCAATGATCATGGCCGATGGCATGGACATCATGGGCGCGGACGCTGACCCGCTGGATCCGTCCGCGGCGCTTGCGTCCTCGCTGCTGGTCTCGGTGGACCCGGCGGATGTCGCCCTGGTCGCCCCGGCGCCCACGGCCGAGACAGACGGCTCGGCGCTTTAGTCTCTATCTCTCGAAATCCAGACCGACATCCAGGTTCACCGCCGAATGCGTAAGTGCGCCGGCGGAGATGAAGTCGACGCCCGTTGCGGCTATCGCCTTCACGGTCTCCAGCCGCACGCCGCCTGAGGCCTCGGTCTTCGCCTTTCCGCCGATCAGCGCCACGGCCTCTGCAAGCATCGCCGTGCTCATATTGTCGAGCAGGATGGCGTCGGGCGCGAAGGGCATGGCTTCGTGGATCTGCGCGAGGCGATCAACCTCGATCTCAATCGCGCGCAGGTGGCCCACGGCTGCCCGTGCCCGCTTCAGCGCCGCTGCAACGCCCCCTGCGGCGACGATGTGGTTGTCCTTGATGAGGATCGCATCGTCGAGACCGAGCCGGTGATTGACGCCGCCGCCCAGACGCACGGCGCGTTTCTCCAGCGCGCGGAAACCCGGTGTCGTCTTGCGCGTGCAGGTGATGCGCGCTTTCGTGCCGGCCGTGTTGGCGACGAACTTCGACGTAAGCGTCGCCACGCCTGAAAGCGGCCCGATGAAGTTCAGCATCACGCGTTCGGCCATTAGCACACTGCGCGCCGTACCTTCTATGCGTGCGAGTTTCTCGCCTTTCTCGAAGCGCGCGCCTTCATCGACGAGCGTCGTCCACTTCGCTTCGGCATCGATCAGCCGCAACGCCAGACGCGCGGCGTCGTAGCCCGCCGCGATGCCGCTTTCGCGCGCGCCGAGGATCGCAACTGTGCGGGCCGATGCGGGGATGACGGCATCCGTGGTGATGTCGCCGCCGCGTCCCAGGTCTTCGCTCAGGGCGAGGCGCACGAGCGGTTCGATGATCACGTCTGGCAGGAAGGGGATAGGTAGGTGGTCGCTCAAGCTGCGTCTCCTTCCGCGATGGCGGAATGCTGGATCGTCGGGGCGCCGTCTGCGCCCTTGCGGATGAAGGTGCGGTGTGGCGCGGCCGTATCGGGAAAGTCGCTGCGATAGTGGCCGCCACGGCTTTCCTGCCGCGCCAGTGCGCCGGCTGCGATCAGGCGCGCCGCAACGAGCGGTCGCGCCTTTCCGACATTGCCGCGCGCCGCATCGATCCAGTCGAGCGTTGCGGCCAGCCCCTGCGCCTCACGGACCACGCCCACCTGGCCATGCATCCGCTTGCGCAGTTCGATCATCGACAGGTCGTTCATTTCCGGCGGCGCTTCTGCCGTCGCGCCAGTGGCTTCCCTTAGCTCTGCACCCCGCAGACGCCGCGCCGCGCGTTCAGCGAACACCACGGCTTCGAGCAGGGAGTTTGAAGCAAGCCGGTTGGCGCCATGCGCGCCGGTCGCCGCGCTCTCACCGCAGGCGGACAGGCCTTCGAGCGACGTGCG